>JAABVA010002720.1_pt1 | contig 17287 bp, 18 predicted proteins | sample 5560331 | NCBI WGS metagenome assembly JAABVA01 (sample SAMN12812661, study PRJNA571458) | rock metagenome | isolation source: Antarctica rocks | place: Antarctica: Victoria Land, Mt New Zealand sud | collected 2016-01-07 | reverse complement strand
TGTAGCCGGCGTAGAGCACCAGCGCGAACCCGGCCAGGATGGCGACCTGCCGGGCGGTCAACCCGGCCAGGATCCGGTCGGGGCGCTCCACGTCCGCCGGGATCCGGACCCGTTGGGCTCCCAGGCTCCAGGCGTCGGCGCTGCCGCGGCTCATAGAGCGGCCATCCCGGCGCGCACCGTGCGGTAGACGACGGCGGTTTTCACCAGCTGCGCTGTGGATGCTCCGCGGCGGCCGCCGAGCACGAGCCGGGCGACCCAGCTGGGGATCTTGACCAGCACGTACAGCAGGGCGCAGGCGAGCAGCACGTTGACCAAAGCCCCCGACGCCGACAAGCCCAGTGCTGCGTTGCCGCCGGAGGCGAAGAACACCCGCACCGTGGTGATCAGCACCAGGCTCTGGCTGACCTGGGTCGCCAGGGCGCCGACCAGGGCGCGCCACCACAGCTGGGCGGCGCCTTCGGTGTAGGGCAGGGCGTGGCACGCCAACACCAGCGGACCCGCGACGACGAGCACCACCAGCAGCGCCACTCGAATCAGGTAGGTGCCGACCAGCAGCAACGCCAGGACCGCGACGACCAGACCCATCAGCAGCAGAAAGCTGCCACCGGCCGCGAGCGGGGCCAGCACCAACCCCCGCAGGACACCCGTCGCGCTACCCGCGTCGACGCCCTGCCCGAGAAGCGCGCCGGAGACCGCGTTGGCGAACCCGACAGCCAGGCCGACGACGGCCAGGCTGAGATTCGCGGCGATGATCCCGATCACCAGCCGCGGTGCGATCTGCTTGGCGGCGTACCGGGTCTGCAGCGTCTCATGGCCCATCACCACCGCCCCGCCGGCCAGGACGAACAGCACGAACACGGTGTTGGCGATCCCGGCGGAGACCAGCCACAGGTCGTGCACCCGTCCGCCGGTGACCTCAGGGGTGGACAGCACGGTGCTGCCCAGCAGGGTCAGCACCGGGTCGAGCGCGGACGTGACCAGGTCCCGGAACCAGCCGTTGATCGCATCCCGAATGTGACCGGCGATGTCGAACAGTCCCGTCCCGCTCGAGGTGTCCGACCCCACGGCAGGACCACCCCCGCGGGTCGGGGTCGGCAGCGCGGGGGAGCCGGGACCAAGCCCGATGCCCGCCGGGGCGGTCGGGGCACCCGGCGCCGTCGACGCTGCCCCGACTGTCGAGGTACCGGCGAGCGCAGGATCGGTCGACGGCGGCGCGCTAGCTGTCAACGGGGGCGGGATTGCCGCCGTTGGTGCGGCGTGAGCGACGCCGCCGGTGATTGCCCCAGCCAGGGTGATGGTCAGCAGGGAGCCGGCGACGGCTAGCCGGCGGCCGGGCAGTCCCCAAAGCGGGGCGGCGGTCATCCGCCGACAACCGAGGTCAGGATCGTGACCAGCAACGGTGCGAGCACGGCCAGGGCATAGCCGATCGCCGCCGACTTCAGGGCGGTCTTGGCTCGTTCGACTTGCATCGGGTCGCCGCCGGCGAGCAGGTAGCGGATCCCGCCGATGGTCAGGAACAGAGTCGCCAGGGTGGCGAGGATCCCGACCAGCCAGGTCCGCAGCGAGTCGATCACCCCGTTCAAGCTCGGAGCGGCAGCCGCGTGCACTCCCGGCGGCAGCTGACTGGCCCAGCCGGGTTCGGCAGCGGCGAGCAGGACAAGGACGGTGCCGGCGACGGTGCCGGCGACGACGCCGGTGCGGGTGAGCAGATGACGAGACAGCGCAACCTTCTTCGGTCGTGAATGAGTACATGCGGGGTGGGGGCGGCCCCGACGCGGGATGTGAGCACAGCCGGGTTGGGCATTGCTCACCTCCTTGCGGTGGTTGGTCGGGTCGGGATGGTGGCGCACCCCGGGTCGCCAGTCGTGCTGCGTCCCCGCCGGGGCCGCCCCATAGATGAACCCGATTTATGGGGGGGTGATTTGACAAAGGAAGCCGTCAATTCTTCAGATTCGCCACCGGTGCCGCCGCCGGTGCTCTCGCCCTGGTTGTGTGCGAGCCACTCGCTCAACGTCAGCTCGGCTCGCGACCGGCGCCGGTGTGCCGACTGGTAGGAGATGGCGCGCAGTTCGGCGGCGCTGTGCAGGCTCAGCTGTCCGAGCCGGGTTGCGGCGATGAGCTCGGCGTCGTCGGCGGAAAGGACGCCGGCGGCGACCGCCCGGGAAAGGACAAGGTCCGGATGGCCGCCAGGGCGAGATAGCGCTGGCGGCAGTTCGCCAAGTTCGGCAACGCCGGCTTCGGCGTGTTCGGCTTGCCGCAATCGGTCCGCAGCGCGCCGCGCCGCCCAAATCAACTCGGCGCCGGGCCGGGCACGGACAGCGGGTCCGGTCCTGATCGCGGTCAGCAGACCGGTGAACATTTCGGCTTCCAGATCCGCGGCGAGTCCGGGATTGGCCAGCAGCAACGCCCTGGCAGAACGCCGCAGCCCGGGCAGCAGCAACCCGACCAGGACCAGCAGCCACGGCTCGCCCTCGGTGCGAGCCAGGTCCAGGACGGCGTTGAGCGCCCGGTCGCGGGTCGGGTACGGGCACGCCGGGTGCAGCAGCCGGGCCCGCAGCTCACCGACCGAAATCAGCCGGTCCGGCCATTCGGCGGCTACGGCCCGGCCCTGAACACCCAGCGGCGCCCAGCCGGTGCTCAGCAGCCCAAAAGCGGCCTCCAGCTCCGGGAACAGCGACCAAGTAGGGCCGCGCCGCGACGCCGGACGTTGGGGGGTGGGTGTGGATGACATGAGCGGCTCCTGGCAACGGGGGGAGCGCTCATGAGAAACCACCGACTCCATCAGTTTTCCATCAGCGGCCGGCTGCCCGCAGGCTGATGGACTCGCAGCCGCGACCTGATGGAGTCACATCAGGCCTGATGGAAAACTGATGGAAACCCGACAGCAGTGGCCGAACCTGCAGGTCAGCCAGCCTGATGGACATCCATCAGGCTCGGTCCGTACCGGTTCTGGGCATCCGCCGCCGAAGGCGGCAGCCCGGGCCTCGCTCGAGCACCTGCCGGACGGGGGCCGCCCGCGACCTCTGCTCGACGCCCCGCCTCCGGCCAGCGCCATGAGCAGGTGCGTGGCCCTGATGGAGCTTCTCGGCAAGCCCTCCGTGGACCCCGCCACACCCCGCGGCGGCTGGCACGCCAGTCCAGAGGGTGACCCGCTTGCCCTCCGTGCGGCAGACGTGCCATCACAAGCTGCAGGGTCCGTCCGTGACCAGGCTCGCTCGGTAACAGGCACCGGACGCTCACGCGGACTGGCGCAACGATCGTGCTGACTTTGGCGATTCCGAGGCCGAAATTCGGGTTTCTCTGGTGGCGCATCAACCACCGGGTCGTGGGCCATCCCCATGACACCCACCCCTCGCACACCAGCACCCTCCGTTCCCGACCTCCGGCGACCGGCGGCAGCTGTTCCGCTGGCCGTCTGGCCCGTCGGGCAGACCCCCGCCCCCGAGCAGTGGGCCGCGCGCTACCTGCCCGGCTCTGCCGACCAGCCTGCAAGCATCACCCCGGAGCTGGCCCGGCGGATCATCGTCGAGTACTCCCAGCCCGGTGACCTGATCCTCGACCCGTGCTGCGGCGCCGGCCCCACCCTGGTCGAAGCCGCCGCCCGCGGCCGGCGCGCCATCGGCGTCGAAACCCACGACAACTGGGCGCGGCTGGCCGTCGCGAACTGCGAGCACATCCTGCCCCCGAAGGCGTGGCCCCTGGTCGAAGTCATCAACGGCGACCCCCGCCGGCTAGCCGACCTGGTCGGCGCGCACTGCGGTCAGGTCGACCTCGCCATCCTGTGCCCGCCGGCGGGCGGCGACACTGACTCATCGCGACTTTCGGCGCAGCGGCGGCTAACCCCCGGCAGCGCTCCGGACACACCGACTGGCAACGCCGTCAAACCTCAGCACGGGAACGTTGCCCGTGACGCGGCTGGTGAGCTCGTCACGGCTTGCACTCAGGTGCTGCGACCCGGCGGGCTGCTCGTCACCGTCACCGGCAACACCCACGACCCAGGCCGGCTCATCGACCGGGCTGGCAACACGGTCGCCGCGGCGCAGGCAGCCGGTTTGGACTACCTGCAGCACATCGTCGCCGTACACGCCGTCGTCCGCGACAGCGCTCTCGCGGCCCCCCTGTGCGCTTCGACCGGCGAAACCGGCGACGCGTCCGGGCCTGCATCCCGCCGCCATCTGGTCGTGCACCGCGACGTCCTCGTCTTTCGCCAGCGGGCTGACCCGACGCTGGGGCGAGCCGGCTGAGCAGCTGCTCGACCTCCTGACCCATCGCGTCCATGACCGTTCGTCGCCCCGCAGCAAGCAGGGCGGTGCCCTTAGCCCCTACGATTTGGAGTCCTGTCATCACCACCCCCGCCCCGCACCCGCCCCTGTCGGTCTGGCCCACCGCCCGGCGCACCGCGCGCACCCAGCGCACCGGCCGGTACCTGCCGCTAAGCACCGAACATCCCGCCAAGATGCTCCCCGCGATCGCCCGCCAGGCGATCGCCGCCTACACCCAGCCCGGCGACCTGGTCCTGGATCCCATGTGCGGCATCGGCACCACCCTGGTCGAAGCCATCCACCTCGGCCGGGACGCTGTCGGGGTCGAATACGAACCGCGATGGGCGCAGCTCGCCGGCGCCAACCTGCGCCTCGCTCGACAGCACGGCGCTCCCGGACACGGCGAAGTCGTCGACGGCGACGCCCGCCACCTGCCAGGTGTCGTAGACCCGGCCATCCGCGGTCTGGTCGCGTTGGTGCTGACCAGCCCGCCCTACGGGGCGTCGCTCCACGGCCAAGTCAGCGCCACACCCGGCGCCGGTGTCACCAAGAGCCACTACAAGTACTCCACCGACCCAGCCAACCTCGCCCACGCCGGCCACCACGCCCTGCTCGAGGGCATGGTTCAGATTCTTACCGGCTGCACCTGGCTGCTCCGCCCCGGCGGCATCGTGGCCATGACCGTCCGGCCCTACCGCTACCGCGGCACCCTCATCGACCTGCCCGGGGCGATGATCCGCGCCGGCGAGCGGGCCGGGCTGACACCGCTGGAACGCAACGTCGCGCTACTCGCCGGCCTGCGCGGCGACCAGCTCATTCCCCGAGCGTCGTTCTTCGCCCTCGAACAGGTCCGCCGCGCCCGGGCGAACAACACCCCGCTGCACGTCATCGCACACGAAGACCTCCTGGTCTTCCGAGCTTCCCCACGTTCGGGAAGCTCAGGCGAGCCGAAGGATGCTCACCGAGAATCCGAGTCTTCGCCACGCTCAGCTTCGTCTCCGGTCGCTGGCATTGGTGGCGAAGACGTCGGCGGTGCCTCGTGAGGCCGCGCAGCCACTGTGGGCCTGGACCGGGTAGTGGACTGCGGCGGCCCCCCTCCGGTTGAGGCCGCGAACGACAGCCGGGTGCAACGGGTTCCCGTCGTGGTTGACCACCTCTTCGAGTAGTCGGTCGATCCGCAGTCGATCCAGCGTGGCCGATCACCACCCGCTTCGCGTTCACCGATCAAAGGCACTCCCACCGAAACGGCTGGCGGCAGCAGTCGACGCCACCCGGACGCCCTGGCCGGCGACTCGGGGAGGGGCCAACGGTCGCTTGCTCCGTCCCGGTCATCACCTAACCGTCACCACTGCAAAGGCTAGGTATGAGGCGAACCAACAAGCTAGCTCGCGCACAAACTCCCGACGTCCCCGAAGTCCGTGGGTCGGGCTGCGGGAAGTGCTGCTGTACGTGTTGCTCGACGGGTGTTCAGCGCCCGACGACCGACATCAACGATCACCACCGAGGGGCGCCGCCGCCACGCGACGTGAGTGATGCGTCGCAGACGGCGGCGGCTGAGCAACAGCAGCAGACCAGGGCGGCGGTTCTGTTGCTGACCGTGCCGCAAGCCGCCGAGATGCTGGCCGTAGGGCGCAGCACCGTGTACGGGTTGATCAGCGGCGGTGCACTCAACAGCGTCCGCGTCGGCGGCAGCCGGCGCATCCCCGTGCACGCCCTTGAGGCGTACGTCGCCAGCTTGCTTCCAGTGCAGCCGCCGCGGCTGCCGGCAGTGGACCGCTGATCGAAACAGGCTCAGCGAGCAGCCGACCCACCGCACGAGGACGGACCCGAAGCGCCAGGGCGACCGCCGGCAAAAGGCACGGCTACCGCCGAGGGGCTTGCCTGGGTGCTGCGTTTGAGCGTGCATGCACAGCAGCCGCAGACCGCGGCGCCTGCCGCAGGGTCAGGAAAGGAAGCTCATGGCCAGACGACGGCCAGCTGGCGAGGGATCGGTCTTTCGGCACAACGGCGCCTGGGCCGGCCAACTCGACATCCACGAGTGGAACCAGCCCCGGCGCCGCAAAACCGTCTACGGACCTACCCAAGCCCACGTACTGAACAAGCTGGACGACCTTCGCCAGCAAGTGCAACTCGGCGCAACGGTCCCCACCGGCCGGGCCGTAACCGTCGGCGCCTACCTCGAGGAATGGCTCACAGTGACCCTGCCGGGCGAGGTCCTCGCCGGACGGCTCAAGCGCAGCACGCTCGCCAGCTACACCGACCAAACCCGCCGGCACATCCTGCCCACCCTCGGCAACACAGCTCTGGTCGAACTGTCACCGCGTCAACTACGCGCCTGGCTGTCGGCAAAGCTCACCGAGACCAGTGCCCGTGGTCGACCCCTGTCGGCCCGCACCGTCGCCTACCTCCACGGCATCCTGCGGGCCGCTCTGGCACAGGCCGTCCGCGACGAACTGCTCACCCGTAACCCAGCGACGCTGGTCCGCCCGCCGCGTCACCGAAGCCCGACCGTCGTCCCGCTCACCGTCGACGAGGCTCACCGGTTACTGGCAGCCGCCAGCAACCACCGGCTCGCTGCCCTGTGGCTGCTGCTGCTCACCCTGGGCGTGCGCCGCGGAGAAGCACTCGCTCTGCACTGGGATGATCTCGATCTTGACGCCGGCACCGTCACGATCAGCCGCAGCCTGCAACGCCTCCCGGCCAGTAACCCCTCATCTGGTCAGCAGGCGACCGAGCTGGTCGAAGTAGCACCCAAGACGGACGCGAGTGTCGCCGTTCTGCCGCTACCCGGACAGCTAGTCGGCGTGCTACGCGAGCACCGCAAGCAGCAGCTACGCGAGCGGCTCGCCGCCGGCTACTGGGATCGCAACGACCTCGTCTTCACCACCGAGATCGGCACCCATCTCGAGCCACGCAACGTCACCCGCTCGTTCGGTCAGCTGTGCCAGGCGGCATCCCTACGCCCGCTGCGGCTGCACGACCTACGGCACAGCGCCGCGAGTTTCCTTCTCCTGCAGGGAGTCGACCTCAAGACCGTCCAGACCATGCTCCGGCACACACGGCTTGCCACCACCGCCGACCTGTACCTGCACGTGCACCCCGAGCTACAGCGCGGAGCCGTCGAGAGCATGGAACGCCTACTGCACCCGCTCGCCACATAGCAGTTCGCCGGACAATACGGTTGAAACGGGTGCACAGATTCGACGGACATCCAGGCTAGGGACTCAATGCCGGTGAATTAGTGGTCGACCGGCGGGCGTAGCAAGTCAGGGTGCGCTGCGGCGCGCCTGCGGCATGGGTAACGGAACTCCCGGTATGACGGCTCTCGACCAAGATCGCCTGTCACGCCGGGAGTTCCGTTGAGCGCCGAGTCTGCCATGCCAAGACCACCTGCTACCAGTCCCGAGAAGGCGTCGGGGCCCATGGTTGCCGGCGCTGGGCGTGTCACCCCGGTGACCGGAGCCGGCGGGTTGATCCGCCCCGGGGTGCTGACCGCTCAGCTCCCCCCGGCGCTGGTGGCCGCGGCGGTGGCGGCGTGCGGTAGCGGGGAACGGCGCCGCTGCAGGCTGCCTGCCGTCGCGGTGGTCTACTTCGTGATCAGCCTGTGTCTGTTCAGCGGCGCGGACACCCTCGCACCACCCGGGTACCGGCCGGTGATGAGCTCGCTGATGCGGGGCGTGCGACCCGCCGGGCGATACCGACTGCCGGTGTCGTCGGCGTTCACCAAGGCCCGCCAGCGGCTCGGGCAAGCTCCGCTGCGCTGGCTGTTCGAGCAGACCCGCGGCCCTGTTGCCAGCCCTGGCACACCCGGGGCATACGCCCTGGGGCTGCGGCTGGTGTCCTGGGACGGGGCGCTGTTCGAGGTCGCCGACACCCCCGCCCATCACCAGCAGTTCCCGGCCGGTACCGGTGTGGGGGACCCGCAGATCCGGGTGCTGACCTTGACCGAGTGCGCTACCCACGCGGTCATCGACGCGGTCTTCGGCGGCGCCGGCACCCACAGCGAGCAGGCGCTGGCAGCCACCCTGAGCAGGGCGCTGACACCCGGAATGCTGTTGCTGGCAGACCGGTTGTTTCCCGGCTACGAGTTGTGGGCCAAGGCTCATGCCACCGGTGCGCAGCTGCTGTGGCGGGTCAAGTGCAAGAACGTCTACCACCCGGTCGCCGACCTGCCCGACGGTTCCCAGCTGGCCGTCATGGCCACGCCGCGCGAGGCCCAGCGGTACGGCAAGGCCCGGTTCGAGCACCGGCCCATCAGCGCACCCCCGCAGGGTCAGCTGATCCGGGTCATCGACTACATCATCACCATCGCCGGCAAGGACGAAGGGCAGCGCCGGCAGACCTTCCGGCTGATCACGACCCTGCTCGACCATCAGGCCTACCCGGCGGCCCAGTTGGCCGCGCTCTACCCGCAGCGCTGGGAGTCCGAGACCTCCAACAGTGAGATCAAGTGCCGGCTCAAGGGAGCCCGCTTCGCCCTGCGCTCCAGGACGCCCGAGCTGGTCCGCCAGGAGGTGTGGGCGCTGCTGGTCACCTACCAGGCGCTGACCCGCCTCGCCTTCGACGCGGCCGCCAGCGCCGGGACCGCCGCCGACCGCATCTCCTTCTCCGTCACCCTGCGCAGCGTCCGCGACAGCATCCCCGGCCACGCCGCCCGGACCCCGGTCACGCTCAGCCGTGCCTACGCCCGAACCATCATCGACATCGGCGGCCAGCAGCTCGCCACGCGACGATCACGCAGCCAACCCCGCAAGGTCAAACCTCCCCAGCACAAGTACGAGCACCTGCGCCGGGGGGGACGCCGCAGCCCCGGCACCGTCGACCGAACCCTGCAGATCCTTCCCAAGACCGGGGCCGGCGCTCGAAGCCCCTAATTCACCGGCATTGAACCCGTAGATCACGTATTTCGACCCGATGCGCTCGATGGGCTGCACGACGTGGACGTGGTCGCCGATGATCAGGTCGACATCGGGAGAGGCCAGCAGGGCAGCGGCCTGCGAGCGCTGCAGCGCCGTGGGTGCCGTCTGGTTCTCCTGCCCCCAGTGCATGCTCACGGCGACGAACTGGGCGCCCGCCAGTCGGGCGGCGTGGGCGTCGGCCAGGATCTTCGGGACGTTGACGAGGTTGACCAACCACGGTGTGGCTGCGGGTACCGGAACGCCGTTCGTCCCGTAGGTGTACGCGAGCAGGCCCACCCGCACGCCGTTGACGGTGTGCATCTCTACGCGCTGGGCCTCCTGCGCGCCGTGCCCGCGTGGCCGACGCCCACCTTGTCGAGCCAGTCCAAGGTCGCCCGCACGCCGGTCTCACCATGGTCGATGGAGTGGTTCGACGCGGTTGAGCAGCTCTCCCAGCCGGTCGCCTTGATCGCGTCGACGAGCTCGTGCGGGGTGTTGAAGACGGGGTAGCCGGAGATGTTGGTGTCATCCGCCGACAGCGGAGTCTCGACGTGGCAGACCGCCAGGTCCGCCTTCGACAGCTGGCCCCTCACGCGTGCCAGCATGGGGCTGAAGTCGTAACTCTTGCCGCTCGCCTGCCCGTCGACCTTCGCGCGATTCGCCACCGGCATATGGATGAGCAGGTCACCCGTGGCGGCGATCGTGAATGACTGCGGTGTGGGCTGCTGTTGCGGTGCCGGCGTCGACGCTGAGGCCGCACCAGTGCGCGGCTGGGCAGGCGGGGCGACCGCGGCCGGCCGCGGTGTAACGGCGGCCGGCCGGTTCGTCGTGGCGTGCCCCGACCCGCACCCGACGGCGACCAGCAGAGCGCCGACGAACGCGGCTCGCCGCGAGGCCGTCGCGCGCCGCCGAAGCTGAGACACCACATCCGCTCCTTCGTCGGCGTCGTCCCAGCAAGGTACAGAGGCGGCGGTTCGTATTGACGGCGTTGCGGCAACGTCACGGCCGCAGCTCGTAGATGACGTTGAAGGGCCCGCGCACCGCCTCCCGGGCCCGGCTGAATCCGGCCTGCTGGGCGCGCGCGAGTGTCCTGGCGGGGCCGGCTTGGTTGCCTAGCCCGACTGCGGGCTCTGCGGACATTCCACTGGGCAGGCAGATGAACACCGACGCACCGGCGAACAGCCGGCCGACCGGATTGAGCGTGTCCTCGACGGCATCACCGCTGACCGGCTCGACCAGCATCACCCAACCGTCGTCGCGCAGCGAGGCACGCACGGCTCGCAGCGCGCCGAGCGGATCGGGCATGTCGTGCAGGCAGTCGAAGAGCGTGACGAAGTCGAATGTGCCCGTCAGTTCCTGAGCACCGGCCACCGTGAAGGTGACCCGATCCGACAACCCCGCGGCAGCGGCCTTCTCGCGGGCGAGCAGGATCGACGCCTCGTGGTAGTCGATGCCCACGAGCGTCGTCGCCGGGTAGCGCTCGGCCATGATCCTGGTCGAGGCGCCCAGCCCACAGCCGACATCCGCCACGCGCGCACCGTGCTCCAGCCGCTCCTCCAGGCCGGTCAACGCGGGTATCCACGAGCTGGTCAGGTTGACGAGGTAGCCCGGCCGGAAAAATCGCTCGGTCCCCTCGAACAAGTCCGGATGGTGCTCGTGCCAGCCCATCCCGGCCCCCGTGCGGAATGCCTCCGTCAAGCGGTCGAGCGAGCGGACCGCGGCGGTCATGTTCTGGAAGCCGCCGACGACGTACGCCGGACTGTCCGCGTGGACCAGCAGCGCTGCCTGCTCGGGCGACAGTTCGTACCTGCCGCCGCCGGAGTAATCGACGTAGCTCGAGGCTGCCATGGCGAGGAGCCACTCCTGCAGGTACCGCTCGGACAGGCCGGTGAGTTCCGCCAGCTCACGCGCCGTTACCGCTCCTGCCGTGGACAGCGTGGTGAACAGCCCCAGGCGGTCCCCCAGCAGTACGAGCGGGACGATGACAGCGCCCCCGAGGTCACCCACAACCTGGCCGAGGAGGGCTCCGAGCCGTTCCTCGTCGACCTGCCGAGCTGGTGCCTCGCCCTCGGCCGACACCGACAATCCGCCGGCCGTCGTGGTCGTGCTGTTCTCTGTGGTCGTGCTGTTCTCGGTGATTGTGCTGTTCTGGGTCATCGTGCCCTCCCTGTTGGTGGATCTCGCCGCACTCGCGGCCTGGCTGGCTGTCCCTGCACGTGGTGTGGTCGCGTCAGAGCAGCTCGGCGAGCAGGTCGGCGACGCGCGCCGCGCCGTCGGTCTCCACCGGCCGGTACCGCACTTCGCGGCCCATCTCCTCGACCAGCGCCGCGGCGATGTCCTCCGGCGTCGAGGTGGCGTACTCCATGCACCGCCCTGCCCGGTAGTTGGCCAGTCGGTGCCGGACGTGCACCTGCTGCTCGAAGTGGTGCTGCAGCGGGAAGAACAGGAAGGGACGTCCGCTGGCGGTGAGCTCCATCGACGTCGTCAGCCCGCCCTGCACCACAGCGAGGTCGCACGCCGCGAGGTGCCGGTAGAGCCCCTGGACGTAGGGACGCACTTCCAACCCCTGGTGAACGGGCAGCGCGCTCGGCTCGATGCGCGGTCCGGTTACGACGACCATCCGCAGGTCCGGGAGCGCCGCCTTGGCTGCTGGGTACGCCGCCATGACCCGCCGCAGCAGGTGGCCACCGACTCCCGAGCCGCCCACGGTGACCAGGCACACCTGCTCGTCCGGGTGGTAGCCCAGTTCCGCACGCAGCTGGTCGCGGTCCCCGAGCTCGGCGGGATCGAAGCCCGTCACGTAGCCGCCGTAGTCGTAGTGCGCGTCGACCCACGACCTGATTTGCGGCAGGCCACCGCCGAAGCTGCCCGGCACGACGTCGTCCGGGTTGCCGACGAAGACCGACCGGTCGCGCAGCCGCGGGAAGCGGGCGACGTGCTCGAGCATCTCGGCGTTGGAGTCCGCGGTGAGATGCGCTTCGTCCGGGCCGGCTCCGGGCACGGGCAGGAAGCCCACGAAGTCGGTGAGCCAGGCATAGGGGCTGCGCTTGAGCTCGGGGTTCTCGTGCAGGAAGTGGTCGAGCTCCCACGCCTCGTCGCCGATCAGCAGGTCGTAGTCCTCGTCCCGGACGACGTCGTCGAGGACGTGGAAGTTGGCGAGCAGGATCTCGTCCATGCGCCGGAAGGCCTGGAAGCAGTGCAGGTCGTGCTCGGCGGACTCGCCCTCGAGGTGCCGGCTCTCGTTGGCGAGCAGGCGCGACGCCGGGTGCACGTGCTCCCCAGCATCGTCGAGGACCCGGGTGACGGGATGCTGGGCCAGCCAGTCGACCTGCAGGCCGGGGTGCCGCTCCCGCAACCCCCGTGCAATAGCGACGTCGCGCTGAGCGTGCCCGAGCCCGATCGGTGAGGAGACGTACAGGGCGCGGCGGGGACGGCTGCGGCCACGCGTCCAGGTCCTGCGCCGTCCGCCCGCAGGCCGCAGCCGTTCGAGGAACTCGGCGATGGCCAGGTTGACGGGGATGGGGTCGCGGGCGTGCGGGAGGTGACCGGGCCCCTGCATGGTGAGGAGTCACCCCCGGTGAGCTCCGCGAGGGCGAGCCCCGCTGCGTAGGGCGCGATCTCGTCCTGGTCCCCGTGGATGACGAGCACCGGGCAGTGCACGCGCGCGATGAGGTCGAGAACCTCGGCGCGCGGCAGTCGGGGTGCGAGCACGGTGGCGGCCAAGGTGTCCGGGTCGGTAGCCAGGCCGTAGTCGACACCGTCCTCCTTGAGTTTGGTTGAGTGCGGCTCGGGCAGGCAGCGGTCGCCGAAGAACTCCAGGAACCCGCGGTAGTCCTGCTGCCAGTACGCGGCGTTGAACTTCGCCCAGCCCTTTGTCGTGTCCAGCGGGAGGTCGAACCGGTGCTCGGCCCGCTCGGGCAGGGGCGGCGCCGTCGGCAGCGAAGGGGCGATGAACACGGCACCGGCGATCCGCTCGGGGTGCTCGGCGGCGAGCAGCAGCGCGCGCTGCGAGCCCCGGGACAGCGACACCAGCACAGCAGAGGCAACGCTCACGGCGTCCATGACCGCGAGTGCGTCGGCGGCGTACTCGTGCTCGTCGTATGCCGCCGGGTCCTGCGGGCGCCCGGAGCGACCGTTGCCGCGCCCCTCGACCACGACCACGCGTGCCCGGCGCGCCAGATAGGGCACCTGACCCTTCCAGATGCCCGCGTGCGCCACCGCCCACGTCGGCAGCAGGACGACGGTCAGCGGGCCATCCCCGTGCACCTCGTAGTGGACCGGGACACCGTCGCGGTCGACAAAGCCCTCCGTCTCAGGCGTCCGTGCCCTCATGGCTGCCTCCCATCCCTCGCCCCGAGGGTCGCGTCGACCGCGGCCAGCAGGGCGTCGTGCCCGTCACGCACCCCGATGAGCCGCTCGAGAGCCACCCCTTGGTTGGCCGTCATCACCAGCGACACGAACGCCTCCATGGGCCAGCCGTGCACGTCGAGCTCGCCGGCGTCGACCGCCTCGGTGTAGGCGTGCATGAGCACCTGCCGCCAGCTCGCGTTGACCGCCGCCAGCCGCTCGCGCAGCTCGGGACGGTTCCACGCCAGTGCCTGCAGCTCCATGCGGACCTTGTGGTACCCGGAGCTGCCGTCCTCCTCGAGGTAGCGCATCGCCTGCCGCCACTTCTCGACGAACGGCACCTGCTGGGCGTACATCGCCCGCTGCCGGGCGAGCAGCTGCGCGCTGAAGCCCTCCAGCACCTGCAGGACGAGCTCGTCCATCGACCCGAAGTAGTAGTGGACCAGGCCGTGGTGGACGCCCGCAGTGGCCGCGATGCGCCGGGTCGACAGGCCCGCCTGGCCTTGCTCGACGAGCAGCTGCTCGGCTGCACGGAGCAGCGCGGTGCGCGCATCCGACGAGACCGCAGCAGGATTGGTCACTCGACCAAATTGGCCCGGGCGGGTGGAGCTGTCAACCCTCGACCCGGACCGGCGATACCAACCTTGCGGAGAGGGGAGACGCAGGGTGAGCCGCACCGAACGGACCGCAATCCAGACCGCCGCGGTGTGATGGGCGCATGAGGGCGCCGGACGCATCAACCCCGCCGGTGGCGCAGGCACCGAGCGACGCCGCTGAGCGCGACCTGACCCTGCCGCGGCTGCGCGGCTGGCAGCACGTTGTAGCGGCCCCGCTCAGCCTCGTCGCGGGCATCGTGCTGGTGTCGGTCGCCGACGGCTACCGCACCCCACTTGCGATCTACACGGCCACTCTCGTCGGGATGTTCAGCACCAGCGCGCTGTACCACCGCGGGCGCTGGTCAGCGGCCGGGTGCAGGCTGTGGAAGCAGCTCGACCATTCGATGATCTTCCTTGCCATTGCGGGCGGCTACACCGCGTACTGCGCGATCGCCCTACCGCCCTCCCTGGCCACGCTGATCCTGGTGATCGTCTGGACCGGGGCCGTCGCCGGCGTCGGCATGCACCTGCTGTGGGCGGCGGCGCCTCGGTGGCTCAGTGCGCCGTCGTACGCCGCCCTCGGTCTGGTGGCGGTCTTCGTGCTGCCCGACCTGCTGCGCCGCGGTGGGGTGGTGGCCCTGGTGCTGCTGTGCGCCGGCGGCGTGGTGTACCTGCTCGGCGCAGTCGCGTACGCCACCCGTTGGCCCAACCCCTTCCCCTCGACCTTCGGCTATCACGAGGTTTTCCACGCCTGCACGCTCGTTGCCGCCGTCTGCCACTACATCGGTCTGTGGGTGCTGTACTCGTAACAGTGCGCGATCTCGCTGCGACGCAGAGCAAGATGGCGGGCGGGGTTGACTCCGGACGCCCAGCTGCTTCAGGAGCCACGTCTGAGACGCCTCCCACCGGGCACTACCCTCCCTCGAAAGCCAGGGCGACACGAGGAGAGGTCACACGATGGGTCTGGTCGGTACAGCAACCAAGATCGGTATCGGTTACGTGCTCGGCACCCGCGCCGGCCGCCAGCGCTACGAGCAGCTAGCCGCCGCCGGGAAGAAGCTCGTGCAGCACCCGCAGGTGCAGCGCCTTGCCGAGCACCCGCAGGTGCAGCAGATCAACGCTCAGCTGCCGCAGGCCCTGCGGTCGAAGCTGGGCACCGGCACCAGCGCACCCGACGCAGGGGCGCCCCCAAGGGCGATGGTGGGGTCGCCGACCTCGCCTCCGGTCGTGCTGCCCGACACCGGCGGCACCAGCGCCGTCGGCACGCCGTTGCCGACGGACCCACCGAGCCCGTCGGTCCCCCGCTTCGACGCCTAGCTCCGTGCTGCCGGCGTCAGACGCGTCCGGCATACCCCTGCACTGACCCCGACGCCTTCGAGGAGGCAGCTGTGAACTCGCGCATCTTGGCCGCTCGCATCGTGCATGACGTGTCGCTTTCCAGCTGGTTCGGCGGTGAGCTGATGGGCGCCGTGGGGCTCAACGGTGCTGCCGCGCAGTTGTCCGACCCGCGGCAGCGGTCCCGGGCTGCCAACGCCGGGTGGAGCAGGTTCAGCCCGTTGTTGCTGAGCAGCGTGGCGGCGCACCTGGCCAGCGGGGCGGTGCTGGTGCGTGAGGACAAGGGGCGGTTGAAGGCCCAGCAGGGCTTCGCCCGCGGGTCGGCGATCAAGACGGGGCTGACGGGGGCGGCGCTGGCGGGCACGGTGTACCAGCAGGTGCTGGGCCAGCGGGTGGCGCGTGGTGGTGACCAGCCGGTGGTGGGCGCGACGCAGCCGGGTCCGGGGACGGCGCCGGAGCAGGCGAGCGCTCAGCGGCAGCTGAACGTGCTGCAGTTCCTGATCCCGGCGTTGACCGGTTCGGCGTGGGTCGTGCACTCGGCCAACGGTGAGCTGGCCCGCCCGGCGCAGCAGGCCAAGGGCACCCTGTCGCGGATCGGGACCCTGGCCGCCGGGCAGGGCCGTACGCCGCTGCTCGCAGCCGGCGCCGTAGCGGCCGGCTCGGGCCTGCTCGCATTCAGCAGGCGGGGGTCGACTGCGACCGGCGCCCCCCCGGTGCCCAAGCCAGTGCCCATGCCCGTGCCGCCACCGGTGCCCGCGCCCACCGGCGTCCGGCAGGTCGACACAAGGCCCGCCGAGCCGCGCATCAACGTCGTCTCAGAGACGGTCACGCAGACCGTGCCTGTCACCCACGAGGAGCCGGTGGTCAAGAGCGAGCCGATCACCGACGCCAACCGCGCTCAGGCGATGGCCGGCGAACCGTTGAAGGAGGACACCTACGAGGTGACGTTGCACGCCGAGGAGCCCGTCGTGCACAAGGAGACCGTCGTTATCGACCCGCTCAACCCGGGCCAGGTCTAACGCTCCGCTGGGCGGCGCCGGGGATGCGGCGCGGGGCGACCGTAGGCTGCCCTGAGTGGATGATCTCGCTCTCGCCCAGCTGCTCGCCGACGACGCGGACGCGATCACCACTCAGCGCTACCAAGCGCTCGACCTGCTCGTGGACACCAAGCCCGACGCCACGCCCGTCAGCGACGCCGACCGCGCGGCCGAGGACGCCATCCGGCGGGCGGTCGAGCAGCACCGATCGCACGACGCCGTCCTGGGCGAGGAGCAGGGGCTGTCCGGCGACTCCGAGCGGCGCTGGGTCGTCGACCCCATCGACGGCACCAAGAACTTCATCCGGGGCGTACCGGTATGGGCGACGCTCATCGCCCTGGAAGTCGCGGGCGAGGTCACGGTGGGGGTCGTCAGCGCGCCGGCGCTCGGTCGGCGGTGGTGGGCCTCCCGCGGGACCGGTGCCTTCGTCCGGGAGGCGCCCGCGCCGAAACGCCGCCTGCAGGTGTCGGGTGTGACGCGGCTCCAGGACGCCTTCTTCGTGTACTCCTCGCTCGAGGGCTGGCGCGAGCACGGCCGCCTCGACGGTTTCCTCGACGTCGGGCAAACGGCGTGGCGCACCCGGGCGTACGGCGACTTCTGGTCGCACATGCTCGTCGCCGAGGGCGGTTGCGACGTCTCCGCCGAACCCGAGGTGTCGCACTGGGACATCGCCGCCCTGCAGGTCGTCGTGGAGGAGGCGGGCGGCCGGTTCTCCGACCTCGACGGCGCCAGGACCTGCGACGGCGAGAGCATCGTCTGCAGCAACGGCCTGCTGCACGACGAGGTCGTGCGCCGGCTGGCCCGGAGCTGAC
>JAABVA010002719.1_pt1 | contig 17289 bp, 9 predicted proteins | sample 5560331 | NCBI WGS metagenome assembly JAABVA01 (sample SAMN12812661, study PRJNA571458) | rock metagenome | isolation source: Antarctica rocks | place: Antarctica: Victoria Land, Mt New Zealand sud | collected 2016-01-07 | reverse complement strand
GCAACAAGACCGAACAAGCAGGGACTCATGGCGAAGGGCTCAAAGTGGCGTCTCTAGTGATGTGTCATAATGGGCATCATGTGCAGTACGAAAGCAGCGATTTTCGTTTCAACTTTGGCTTCCGTGGGGCAAATAACGCCAAGTTCTACTGCGGACTGAGAAAGGCAGCGGATACTGCAATTCAGAAACAGAAAGCTGCGTATGCTGCTGGACTTGTGGCGGGTAGACGGGAAGCTCTCAAGGTGTTTATATTGCGAGACATTTTGGTGTTGATTGCAAAATCCCGCAAAAATGGCGTAAAGATTGACCTCAAAGACTTCAGAGAATGGCTCAAAGTCACAATTGATGTCAACTCGCCGTCTGACATTGTTCATACTGCCTACAGCAATCTGATCATTGACCATAGTTTTGCTGACAAAATGTATCTGAAAGGGCTTCTCCTGCCAGATCTGAGTGCAACAGGTAAGGTGCAGAACAACTTTGAATAGGCTGAGTGTAGAGTTGAGTTGAGTTGAAAAAAAGTGCACTCAACTCAGACTCACACTAGAGTTCAAGTCAAATCAGGTCAGATTTGTGTACAGATCAATCTTATTTACAATCTGCACAGATATCTGCACACAAATAAGACTAATCATAATAAGTTACACTGATCTCAATTCTATGTTCTATTGAGTTAATATATAGCATAAGTTTACTGTATAAATTTAGACAACATCACAATTATATTACAGTTATATTTTTAATGTATATTTATAACAAATTAAAAATAAGTGTAGTTCTATTATAATGAGTTAAGCTACACACATTGTAATTTACAGACTATAACTATAATATTATTTTTAAAGATTTAAGAAGAACTTAAACAATATTAATTTATAATAAAAGTAATGAATTAACTTTATATTCTTTGTTTAAATAGTCATGTATTTTACATGAATTATACACAAGTTAATATCTAAATATTTATTAATAGTTAATTTCAACATCAATATATAAAATATTATTCTCAAAATATTTTATTAAGAATGTCTTCATAATCTTTTGTACAGTCTAAATAACAGAGCTTTGTCAGTGAATAAATATATTTAATTTATAAAGATAAGATTTAAATGAAATATTCTGCATAATTTTTTTAATTAATTGCTGAAATGATAATTTAAAAATTAGAAACTGTAAACTTATGAGCCTCTTATCTATAAGAGATTGATGAGTAAGATATATAACAATGTAAGACACTACATTATAATAGTTATTCAATAAAGTTCTAATGTTAAAATCTTGTATTGATGAAGACTAACAACTAAGAAACTTAAAAGATTTATATATAAAGACTGTCTATATAGTACTTTGCTTATCAATCATTGTGTAAAGAATTTAAATATAATTCATTATAAGTGCATAATGATATCATAACAATTGTTTTTTCTTTTATGTGCTAATTCTTCAGCACATTGATGTATCATCAGCATTATAGATACATTGTGATTCTGTGAAATCAGATCAGCAAGATGTAAGTAATGATTCACTTAAAATTCTTATGTATTTTGCTTATTGTCTATCTTAGCTAAGCTAATGATCTTGCACAATACTTTAAGTTTGTTACATTTAAATAGATGATGATTCAGCTTTGTTTGACAGTGAATAACACACAAAATATAAGTAAAATTAACTTTTCTTTATTTTTAAATTAGTTAGATCAGTGATTTCTTTATTTAATCACAATATATAAGAAACTTTTTCTCACACACAACTTGCATTCATTTCATCTTCAATATCTTAATAAATTGAAGTTATAGCAACTTTATGTCTTTGAATGATGCTTTTCTTTTGTAACATCTTGTAAATGACATGATAGCAACAGCATAACAACAGCAATATCATAATCATTAAAAAAAATAAGAGAGATGTTTTCTCTGTTATATCTTTTATTAAGAATTCAGCAGAATTGTCAGCAGTTCTTATATATATAACATTTAAGACATCAATGCATTCTAATAATGTTGCAGTCTAAAGAATGTATCTATACAAATATAAAGAAATATAATAAGAAATCTTTAAGTTTCTGTTGTTCTCATCATTAGACACTATTCATTAACACAGTTTTAAACATTAATAAATTAATGAATTCATCAGAGTCAATCTTAAAGATTAAGTCTGTAAGAGCTAAGTCAGTTAAGAATACAATAAATATTATAAATAACATCATTAACACATCTGCTCTGCTGAAACAGAACACAGAAACAGATCAAGATGAAGAAGAATATTAAACACAAGAAATGTGAGCATCTTAAGACAAACTCACTGACAAAACACTTACACAATGAAATGTCACCTTTTCACATCTCACTTTCTTAAGCTGCAGATGAGTCATTATTGATGAACTTAATTGAAAATGCTTACTTAATGACTGTTACTGCATCATTAACATCATAGAACATCATTCTTAAGATATAATTGATCTGTAAGAAACTCATTACTCAGAAGAACATTAAGTCTAAAATTACAATTAATGAATATCTTTCTGCTCTGCATCATACATTACATTTCTCTTTCACAGTAATATCATTACACACATTGCATCTCAATTTTATTTTTGTCTCAGTTCTCAGAGATGTCATCACTTTATAATATTATATTTTTAGTAATTTCTTTATCTTCTTATTTGCTCACACTGACATCATCTTGATGTCATATCATAATCATTACATCAACAACAAATTAAATTTTCTTTATTGTCTTTGCTGTTTCAAACATATCAGCAACAACATCAGTCAATACAACATTGTTAAGAATTAAAATTGCAATTATTGCAAAATGCTTTAAAAGCTGTGCAACTCAGTTTAACAGAAAGTTTCTTGTTATCTTGTAATGCATTAATAATAACAGATTTTCACATTCTTTAATTATTAAATTAATAACTTGCACATATTTATTAACTATATTGTCATCATAACAGCTGATGATGTTTGCTGACCTTGACTTCAGTATTATCTTGATTATATGTAGACATCATTTATTAAGTATGTTATCATCTATATTATTTATGTTATAAAGCATCACAGCAATCATCATAAGTCTGTAGAGATCTACAATTTGTTGTTGCTCATGATTTAAGAGCAGTGAACAGTCACTGTAATGCAGACATTTATGTTAAATATTTTTTACTTTATAATTTGTTTTCTTAATTTTCTTGCACTTTACCATCATCATCATATTGCTTACTTCACTTCAAATATGAGCTTCACTTTCTTCAATTAAATAACAACATCTTAAAAAGCTCTTACAACTCAATGCTGTGACTTAATCACTTTAACAATAATTATAACATTAATAAATAGTTACTGTTCTTGTCTTCTGTTTCTGATAGTGACACAGATGCAAAGATAATGAAGTGATTTAATAGCATTTTGCTGATGTGTTAATTATGTTTTGACTTTGCTTCTTTTAGATAATACTATATAGAATATTTTTGATAGAAGTTTTTAATTTTTTAAATCTTATTTATGTTTGCACTTTCTCTCTACTCTTATATTGTATTTATGTTGTAACACTTCTGCATTTTTTATATTCTCTACTTAAAATTACTCATTATATTTTATCAAATACTTTACTCACTTAACTTCATATTGTAACTGTTTTCTTCTTTATTTCTTGTTTAAGATATTTTCAATTTTGTATTCTTTCTCATCATTTATGAGATTCAGAAAGAGCAGTTCTGATGAAGAATTATTGTTTAGATGACATTTATGAAACTTTAAATATGAAACATAAAATACATTATGAATTCTGTAATGAGCAGATAGAGTCAGTTAGTATACTTATTTATTAATAAGATTGATAATTTAAAAAGACTCAATGAATTTATGTAACAGTTTCTTGCTTAATCTGTATTGCTTTAAGTTCTTAATGAACAATAGCATTAAATTGCTGACATTGTAACTTTTTTAAATATAATTTTTATTAAAGTACTTAGCTTGCACTTTCACAGCAGCTTATCATCACTTTATCATTATGACACAGATTTTCTTCATTTACTGTGCTCAGTCTTTCACTGCTAACATCTTTTCTTCATAAATATTGCTCTTAACATGTTGAGCAATTCTTAAATAATAACTCATTAATGTCTCAAACAGTGTTTAACTGATTGTTACATATTTTCTGTTTGCATATGTAAACTCTGTCATTAACAGAAAGAATACTCAGTTGTTTTGTTCTTTACAACAATAACAATGTAGATAATGTTTTAAAATTTAATTCTATCTTTTAATTTAATCATCAGTTTATAAATAAAAGACAATGCTTAATCTTTACTTTATTTAAAGTTAATAACAGAACTTAAATCAATATGTATTGATGAAGATTGATTCTTAATTTAAGACAATATTTCTGAATTCTTTATAACAGTATATAATCTGTTCAATATATATGTCAGCTAACTTGATTGCAGTGAGTTTTTTAGTGACAGAAATATATTAAGTTATCTTTGTAAAATAATTTACAATTATCAGTATGAAGTCATAAACATCAGTTTCTCATCTGCTAGACAGCAAGTCAGTGATTATGTTCATTGTTATCTTTTTTTATAATTAAGTAAATAGTGATAATGACTGTAATTTGTCATATAAATGATGTCTTAATACTTGAATTCTTAGACATACAGCATATAAAGCAACATATTCTTAAACATTATTTGTCATATTAACTCAATAATACTTTCTAAATATATTAATAAAGATTGACTCTCAGTCTAAGACAATATCTCTAAGTTCTTCATAGTAACATATAATCTGTTTAATATATATGTCAGCTAACTTGATTACAGTGAGTTTTTTAATAACAAAGATATATTGAGTCATCTTTATAAGATGATTCACAATTATCAATATGAAGTAATAAACATTAGTTTCTTGTCTGCTAGGCAGCAAATCAGTGATTATGTTCATTGTTATCTTTTTTCATGATTAAGTAGATAGTAACAATAACTGTAATTTGTCATATAAGCAGTGTCTTAATACTTAAACTCTTAAACATACAGCATACACACAACATATTCTTAAACATCATTCATCATATTAACTTAATAATACTTTCTAAACAACAAATCAATTGTTCTGTCTACTTCATAATGTTTTGCTAAAACATCATCATGATGCAGCTTTATAAGCTCATTCTTAACAGCTTTGTCAGATAATATATATATCTTGTCTTTATGATAAAGTAGTTCAGTGAAATTAAATATTCACAGATTATCATTAATGTCTTAATAATTATAATTACTTTATAATTTCAAATCTTATTGCATCTTTACTGTTAGAACATCAGTGTTCTGTAAGAGATGAATAAGTTTAAGAAAGAATGATTACTTTTTATTATGTATCATTTCATTGTCAGTCACTTTCTGAATCAATATATATAAAATGAACTGTTTACAATCAGTAATTTCAGCAACAAAGTTAAGCAGCTTTTCTGCTATATTGTATATAAATAAATTTAATGTATAATCATTATTTTTTAATTTATTTCTAAATAAAGACTTTCTAAATCTCTCATTGATAAACTGAGTGTAGAGTTGAGTCAAATTGAAAAAAAGTGCACTTAACTTAAATCTGCACTAGAGTTCAAGTCAGGTCAGATTGAGTTTGTGTACAGATTAACTTTACTCATATCTGTATAGATTAAATCTGAGAACTTTAAGCTAGTCATTATGGGTAAGGTCAGGGCTAAAGCTCAAAAATGTGAAAGCTTATTGATATATTAGTTATAATAAATTACACCTTAACTAGTCATATAGGGATAAATTACATGGTCGCAAGATATATTACTGAATAAGTTATGAAAATCATGACTTTTCATGAAGGTGCGCATTAGAAACACACATTAGTAAGCATGTATATGTGCTTACTAAGTGTATACACATGCTTACTAAGACTATATATAACTCATAAAAAACTCATAACTCTATACAGATCAGGTCAAGTTAACTCATACTTAACTTAGCTAAATAAAAGTTAGTTTAATCTAACTTAATACTTGAACTCAACTCTGACTCATGTGACCTATAGATAATCTATGCACTCAGTCTACTCATTAACTTATTCTTAACAGTTATGATCTTCAGTTTAAGTGCTTAATTAATATTCTTTTAATAAAATAATCAGCATAATTTACAGATTTAAGCTTTAAGTATTGATCTGACTAACTAAAGCAATAATGCTTGATTTTAATTTTTAAGATAGTGTAATCAGCTTTTATTGCAATATTAACAGTAATCTATTCATATTCTTCTTAACTTTGTAGTCAAAGTATCTTAATGATACATTAATGAGATTTATCTTCTCTGATTAATGTGTAATTATGAAATCATAAGCAGCTAGCTTTATAACTTAGTGTATTTATCTTTTATTTAATGATTTTACATTCATAAATTCTTGTAGATTATTGTGATTCATGAATATCTTAATGAGATAATGACTACTCTTAAGATAGTATTGTTAATGTTTAAATGTCTTTATAATTGTCAATAATTCTTGATCATAAGTTTTATAGTGTATTTTAATCAGATTTAACTTTTTTAATCAGAAAACAACAAAATGTCATTGAGCATCTGTCTGAAGCTATAAATAAATATTTATTAACTTAACTATTGAGACATCAATTTTAACTTAAGCTCTTAACTCTGAGTTAAAATGCATCAGAATAGATGTCTATATAAAGACATTATAAAGTTTGCAAAATACTTATATTATCATTTATAATTATTTAAATGCATCTATCTTCTTGCTGTTTTTGCTGCCTTTTAACAAATCAGTTAAAGAAGCAGTGATCTTAAAATATCTCTGTATAAAGTGATGATAAAAGTTTGCAAACTCTAGAAATATTTATATCTCATAGTAGCTTCTAGATATTAATTATTTCTTTATGATTTTGATTTGTCATTGATTCATTGAAACATCAGTAGTGAAGATAATAAACTTAAGAAATTTTATCTGTATAATATAAAAAGTGTATTTCTTTAGATTTGCATACAATTTAAACTGTTGAAGTTGCTTCAGAATTTGTTTTATATGACTTTGATGTTTTTCTAAAGAACTGAAATAGATCAGAATATCATTTAAATATATTATATAAAAGACATTGACTAACTCAGTTAACACTCAGTTAATATAGACTTGAAAAGTTACTGAGACATTAATCAGTCTAAATGACATAATTATGTACTTAAAATGATTGTAATATATATAAAACACAGTCTTTTACTTGTTGTCTTTCTTGATTCTAATGCAGTGATAAGCATTCTTAAGATTTAGTTTAATGAACATTTTAACTTTACTTAAACAATTAAGTGTCTCACTAATCAGCAATAAAGAGTGACAATTTTTAACAGTAATCTTATTAAGATCTTTATAGTTAATACATAAATGTAAGTTCTCTTCATTTTTTAAAATAAACAGAATTGATACTTCTACAGAGTTAACAAAATGTTGTATTTATCTCTTTGTTAAAATGTTATTTAAATATTCTCTAAGCACTTATAACTCTGTTTTTAACAGATTATAAAGTGAATCATAAAGTAATTTATGTCTCTTTGTCTTTATGACATGATCATGATCTTAATGAGATAATAACTTGTCAGCATTCTCTTCAGAGAACACATTTACATATCTGTTGTATTGTTAAGATAATGTTGATGTTTTATTAACAACATGCACAGCAGTTATTGATGTTTTATTAACAACATGCACAGCAGTTGTTAATGAGTCTGACTTAGACATTATCAATAATGTGTAAACAGTGAGTTAATTTTAAATATTATTGACAAACACTTCAGACTCATTAATAGTCAGAGACATTTTTTTTATTTTATAGCATCATGTATGTAAGTTATAATTGATATAAATGTGTTGTTATTTCAGATCTAAAAGATTAAAGATGAGTTCAAATTCATTTTTATTTAAAATATAGAATAATTGCTCTTCAGTTTGCTCTTGTTTTTAACTGTTGATAAGTTTATACTTCATTAAATATACATTATAACAGTAAACATATTGTTCTCTTAGAAGTTCTGATCTCAGAAATTTCACATTAACTTGTGTTAATTAATGAGTAACAATGTATCACTAAGACATTACATTGATCTTTACTACAGTGTTTAACAATATACTGATAGAGATTTAATTAAATTAAATTTAAATTTAATCTTTTTTTACAATGCTAGATTTCTTTATGATTTCTGATTTAATTTTCATTATTAAAGCACAGTCAACAAGACTCTGTCTTTTTTTGTCTTGACTACATTAATCTTAATGTAATTAAGATTTTTTAAGAGACTTTTGCAGTTCTTTATAAAATAACTTAATCTCTTATAATTATAGTAATCATTCTTTTTAACATCAATTTCAAAACAGAGTTTGTCTGCATTGTTATAATAACTTAATTTTGTAGTCTCAGAATTGAGACAATTATTTTGCTGTGACTTTGCTGTCTAAATAAAAGAATGTAAGTGATGTTTATAGATTTTCTTAATGATGTAAATTTAAACTGTATAATTGTCTATAGATCACTGATTAATCTTTATTTTAACAATTAAAGCTATTAAACTTTTCTTTATCTTTAAGAAATCTTAATAGTTAATTAAAACTGCTTAAATCTTTAATTAAAGTTTTATAAAAAAATAACTTATTCTCTATTTCTCTATATAGCTCAGAAGCTGATTCTTCAGCATATTAAAATATATTGTAAAAGCTTAAACTGATTAAATAGATTTCTGCATAATTTTTAAGTATTTCTGTACTATATTAAGTCTGCAGTTCACTGAGTTCTTAATGAGATTGAGTAGAAACTTTAAAAAGAATATTCATGACTTGTTATTTAGAAGTTTATTCTTATTAATATGATAAAATTATGCATCTTAAAATTCTTCTGCTAAGAACTGCATAACAAAGAGAATTTTATTATAATCATTAAAGAAATTTTCAGAAGTTAAGTAAAATGTTATTACAGTACTGTGTATAAATTCAGTATGTTTATAAATGAATTTCTCATTATATATGAGCAAATTCTTTAATCATTGTGTCTGTTTTACTAAAAGTGCATATATAACTTTGAATGCATATCACTTTGTTGAATTTAAAGAGCTAATAAAAGCATAAAAAGATTCTGTATGCAGTTCTTTCTCAGATAAGACTTGAGAGTCTTTATTTCTCAGAAGTTTATTGATCTTATTATGCATATTAAATGCTTATAATTCACAATTAATTTTTATGAATCATCATCTTTTCTCATCATTGATCTGTCTAATTTTAATTAAATAAATCTATTTATCTAAATATTAATTCTTCTTCTCTGCAGTTTAAATAGCAGTCTGAATTTCTGCAGATTTCTGTTCTTTAAAGATCATTTAAGTCTTAATATAATTAAAGAATAACTTTACTTCATTTTGCTGACTTTTAGTCTGCATATTGCAATGTAATGAATTGTCATTCTTTAAAAAGATAAAGTTATTAAAATTGTGAATTTATGAGTCTCTTATCTATAAGAGGCTGATGAATAAGATATGTAATAATGTGAGACATTACAGTATGATAGCTATTTGATGAAGTTTTAATGTTAAGATCTTATATTGATGAAGATTAATAACTAAGAAACTTAAAAGATTTGTATGTAAAGACTATTTATATAGTACTTTGCTTATCAATTATTGCATAAGAGGTTCAGCTATGATTCAGTATGAGTGCATAGTGATATCATGATATTTCACTAGACAGCATAATATAACATAAATATTTACTTTCTTTCAATAAATTATGAATTTAAGTTAGCAAGAAGCTTCTTAGAGAAAGTATATACTTTTAATGTGACAGCAGCTGTGTATGTTAGCTATTGAGATTCATAATAAATTTAACTTTAGCAGAATTAGCATACTGATGACAGCTATGTATATCAGCTATTAAGATTCACAGTTAATTTAGCTTTAACAGTATTACTGATTATTAAGATTTATGATAAATTTGACTTTAGCAGAATCAGCATTCTGTGACAGCTGAGTACATTTAACTTAAAAGATTCATAAAGAATTGATCTTAGCAAAAATCAACATTTATAGTTACTCAGAGAGCACTGTTCTGCAGTAGCTGAGTATGTTTAACTTAAAAGATTTATGAAAAATCAGTCTTAATAAAAATTAATATTTACAGTTATTCAGAGAGCACTGTTCTTCAGCAGCTTAATATGAATTATTAAGATGAATAAACATTACTGTCTTACAGAACAAAAGATACAAAAGCTTTTTATTTATTTTATTTATATTATCTTTAATGTATACATTGTTATTTTACTTTATTCACTTCTTATACTACATATCAACTATCATCATCATAAACTTTAACAACTTCTTTATAAAGCAACAATTCATCTCAATTCTTACTCATAAGAACTGCAATCAATGATTTATTTTTATAAAAAGATAATTGATAAAAGAAGATCTATAAAATGTTGTTAAAGTCTTAACAATTAATATGTTAATTAGCAGATTCTTAGATTCATTTTTTCTCAGCAGTCTCAGCTTTAAAAATTAGAAAACTGATGTAAAGATTTTATATTGATTTATTATCTACATAAATATAGATAATTAAAAATATCTGACAGATAAAATCAGTATAAAGAATGTTTAAGATATGTTAAAGTTTAAGTACAAAAAGAAGTTGTAAATAACTGAAAGACAATATTTGATGAAGTTTATTAAATATAGAATGTTAAAGAATATGTTCATTAAAGAAGCATAAATTTATTTAAGTAAACTTAATAGAAAGATTGCTGCAACTCAGTTTAATATAATTAGATTGTTTAAATCAGAACAACAATTTCAGACACTGCTTTAAGCATTATTAGTTAAGTATATTGTGATCTGTAATATCATTGATGCTTAGAATAATTCAGATATTAAGAAAGATTTATAAAAGCTTTAGAAAAAAGAGACACAATTTAAGACTGATGAGACTGTCATTATTTTGTGAACAGATAAACAGAAAGAAGATTAATGTTTAATGAATTAGAATTGCAGTTTATTGAATTACTGCATAATTAATATTAAGCAACATTATTATAAATTATTTAGCTCAGACAGTAATCATTCTTCTTGTTACTTTATTAAGTGCTTTCTTTGCAATAACTTTCACTTCATTAAAGATTATAAATTTCTTTCTGATGTTAAGCAAAATATTTAAAAAAAAGTAAGCAGATTAACTGCAATTAAGCTGTACAGATTGACTGCAGTTAAATTGTATTAAAAGTCAGTTTATAAAGAAAAAGAAAAGAGACATAAAGTCTTTGACATAGAAGTTAATAACAATAATAATGATGATTTCTTTTTTAAATTTAAAGAAAAAGAAAAAATTAATGATGAAATTACTGCTCTGTTTAAGAAGACTGTCAGTAAAATACTTAAATTTAAATAAGTTGCAGACTCTAAATTCTTTTTATACATAATTGATTAACTTTAACTCTTCAGTGATTTTCTTATATAAATGAGACATCAATAAATTAAAGTTAAAAAAGAACATTTATACTCTCATTATTATGAAGTAATAATTATACAAGTTAGATTAAAAAATTCTGTAAAACTGAATTCAACACTTTATATATTTAAACTTGAGATCAATCTTCTGTTAAGAAAGCAGATGTGCAAAATGAAACTGTATAAAAGCTTTAATTAATATTGTCTTTAAATATATGATAAGCACAGCAAAACTATAATAGAAGCATTAAAGTAAGATAAAGTCTATATAATTAAATACATTGCAAAGAGTTTTAATGAATTTACTTTAATATTTACAGTGCACATATTACATTCAGAGACTGTCTTTTCTGTTATTGCTTTAGATGTAAGCTTATATATTTAGACTTATAAACATAATTTTATGATTAACTTCTTAAATATTAATACTGCATCATTGAACAGAAAGATCAAGACTTATAGACTTTGACATTAATGATTTGTTTATCTTGATTTCATAAAGTTACATAATCTTTACAAAATGACAACTCTTAAAAAGTCAATTCTCATTATTGAGAACAACAAGAACATATATGAGATTTATGTTCTAATTAAGTTCATTAATAAGTAAAACTACACTGTAAGCAAAAAAAAGATTAACATTCTTGTTCTTATCTTCATTGACATATATAACTCATTATTCTTGTCATTTAATGAATATCAATACTTTCTGAAGATAATAGATAATTATTCTCAGAAGATGTGAACAATACTGCTGAAGCAATATAATGAGACTTTATAGACATTATAAAAATGATGATTAAAGATTGAACTTCAGACTGATGCAAAGATTCTTGCTGTATAAAGCAACAATAAAATGAAGTTAAAGTTCATTTTAAACAACTAATGCAAGTCTTTTAACATTACATTACAATACATGATGTTTTACATGTCAATTCAGAATGACATTGTCAAAAGAGTCATTCAAATCACTGAGAACTCAGTATGCATCATGATTAAAGAGATATAACTGTCAATAAAGTTCTAAGTGTAGACAGCATAGATAGATATTTATTTTTATAATTAAATAGTAATTAATCTCTTAATTAATGATAAGTAAACAATTTCTGAGAAAGCTTTTACTGATGTAAAGTCATTCATCAATTACATTTATATATAAGAATGTAAATACTACTTAAAGTGACTATCAAGTCAAGTTAACTCAGTCTAACTTAAACAGAACTTTCAGATTAGATTGAGTTAAGCTTTAATTGTTAATTTGAAGATCTGAGTCAGACTTAAACATTGAAGTTTAATTTAACTTAAAAGTTCTGTTCAGATTTTAAGAATTTTAAGACTGATTAGTAAGTAAGTTCTTGAGACTTGACTTAAGAATAAAGATTATGAGCTTAGAGATTACTGATACATGAGTGTTATAAGTGAGCATTATATATACATAATTAAACAGCTTTCAATTTAGTCTATTTATTTACTACATTGAGAGTTAGATATTCTCAAAATAGTCTAATAATGATTGCTTTAATCTGCATCTTTAAACACAATGTTTTAGTTATGTATGTATCTTTTAATGAGAGACATGTTCTTGTGCTGAATGATAACTTACTTTACATAAATTGCAGTCAGATTGATATCTGCATTCTGTTAGTTAATAAATGATAATTACTGTACAGTTCATTAAACATACTTTTAAAGAAGACAACAATATATATTTTTATTATCTTCTGCAGACTATTAATGACTGAGCTTTAAAAGCAAAACATCTTATGCTGAGAAAAAACTCTTTTTAAATAATCTTAAATTATCTCACAGCAAAGTCTTTGAAAGAATAGCTTTGTTATTAGAAAATCTGTTGATTTCTGATAGTAATATATTTTATGAAGAGTTGATAGCTGTAGAATGAAGCATTATTATTAAATATTATATTGTATGTCAGAATTAAGCTTACTGCCTGACTTTCAGTAATAAATTGACTTAAATACTTCAATATTTTCTTCTATATCTACAGCATTATTTTCTTTCTTTTTTTCATCAACATCAGTTTTTTCTTTCTTAAATGTCTTTCTAAATATTCTTTCTGCTGCTGCTGTCTTCTCTTCACTTAATATAGTCTTTGTAGCACTGCATCTTAAAGTTTTCTTAATATATGTCATGACATAATATAATGATACAATGATGCTTTAAAATTAAGTTAACAGAAGCATTATAAGAAAGCAGTTTAAATATATCTTTAAATGATAATGAGTTTTAGAGTAATCTTGTAGTTTGAAGATGCATTGTAGTTTGAAAGTGTGTTATAGTTTAAAAGTATGTAATTAAAAGATGTGTTGAGAGCTTTTAGATGTTAGCAATACTTAGATGTTAAATTGCTGATAAACAACACATTTATTTATAATATGTACATCAATGTTATAAATAAATATATTAACACATTCACTTCTAATACTCAATTTAACACTTTCTTATCTTCATCTCTGTCACTTAATCTACTACACTCACTCTATCTCTACTCAATCTTTATACTCAGTCTCTATACTTACTAAATATGTTGCTCAATGCTATTACTTATTTTACTGCTCATTTCTTAAGATTTAATCTTATACATTGCTTTTGTACTTCACTTTGATGTGTAGCTGTGATGCACACATATAATGCTTAATTATATTACTCAATATAGAACTCAGCAGCTAACTACATATTCTAGATTCTCATCATAATGAATTTAGACACTAAGCTTTCACTGTAAACTGCAAAACATTTAATTTTTAATTCATTCTTAGTCTCTGAAGAAAGATCTAATCATTATGACTGTTTATAGAAGTCTATATTTAATTTAAAAAAGACATTTAATGAATACTTGAACAACTTAAAGACTGTATATGCAAGAAAGAAATAACAGAAATATATGAAGAATGAGAACTCTAAATAAATTAAAAACACAAAGATGACAGATTGTAAAGCTGTAAAATGAAAAAGAAATGCATTAAAGAAGATTGATGCATATTAAATTGTGAATTTAGCATTGAAGAAGATTATGAAAGAGAAGATTAAAGATGAGATCTTAAAGAAGTAATACAATCATAAAATTTCTTGTAAGACTTCTTTAAAATTATTATGCTTAATTATATTGCTTTTAACTATCTGCAGATGTTTACTATAAAGATAAATTGAGAAATAAGTTAATAAAGAATGAGAACTGAGCTTAACTTAAAGAGAAGATTAAGAAGAAGATGTTATTTGTTGAAGCTTTTGTGTTAAAAGAAGAGTGAAAGTTCATAAAAGTGAAATAAGAAATATATTATATCTATATTTTTTATAGACTCTTTGACATTCTCTAAAATATCAATAAAGATGAAGTTATTCAGCAGAAGCACATCAACATTAATTATTAAATTGAAAAGTGCCTAACAGTTATAATTAAGTACAGAGAAAGAGTTCTTAACAATATAGAAAAATAAAAGCTACATAATGCTGAAGATTCTGATCTTATTAAGATTATATATTACTTTCATAGTAAAGTTCTTGATTCTAAACACATCAATGACTTTAATTATGCATAAATATTATATTGCTTAATTATAACACTTCTTAACTTTAACATTAATTAGTTACATTTAAGAGTCTGTATTTGATCAGAAGAAAGAAGATGAAAAGAATGTAATTGAAGATGTTGATGAAGCTTGTATAATGATGTTTAAAGATGAGAAATTTTTAGATGATGATTTTATTGATAAATTTGTTCTTGATGACTTGATTGATAACAGTGAAGATGATGAGAAGAATGTTGAATTTATTAGTGATAAAGAAAGTAGTAAGAAGAATAGTAAGTAATCATTATTAATTGAATAGAAAGCTGATCTTTAAAGATTAAAGATGTAAGATAAAGAATAATTAAATAGATCTTTAATTATTAATTAAAGATTTTTCAATGAGAAATCTCTTCATTAATACTTAATATTTGCTATACATAATAATTTTTGAATAGTGTCTATCATAATTAATATTATAAGAAATTCATTTTACATTTAAATACATGTTCTGTCACATAACTACAATCTTATATATACTAATTTTAAAAGTCTCACAACACACTATCATCAATACATCACTTAAAGTACAACAAAGTATCATTTATTTGCTTAACTTACTACAATAACTCAACATCATATCTTTATACAGCTCATCATTCAGTCAGATCTTAAACAATTTAGAAAGATTATTTTTAAGTGCTTTCAATAATAAAATTAAGTCATTTTAATTAAGTTAATCTTGTTCTTTAACTTTTGCAGACACTTTAAATTCAAAGTATGTTCTTTAAAGATTTATAATAAAGTGAGAGTTTCAAGACTGATGAGAAATAACTGTATAAAGTTAAAATACAGATATAAAGATTAAGAATTACACTTAAATGACATAAAACAGTTTAGCTTACTCAATAAAGATTTGACAGTTCTTTGCTGAAGTAGCTAGCAAACATGATGAAAGATTAAATGTAATGTGTATTAATTATTACAATATTATGAATTATTCAGCATCAGAAAATAATGAAATAATCATCATAAAATGTTATCTGAAAAGCAGCAGTTATCAGAAGATAAAATCAGCATCAGAAAGATAGATTTAAATCTTTGAAGTAATAAACTTAAAGATATGCTATTATTTTTAATTATAATGCTTTAATATAATGCTCACTATTTGACAGACAGCTCAAAAAATCATTATTAAATTATTTAACTTTATTTTTAAAGTCTTTAATCAGCAGATTTTTCAATTCATTATAACACTCAATATATTTTTTTGTGCTGTTGAGCATATAAAGTTTTAAAAGCTCATCTGAATATATTATGTTGATATTAAGATTTTAGATTAAAGTAAGATTGCATAACTTCTTAAGTATTGTGCTGTAAATGTTTAAAAAGATGTGTTTACAGAGCTTAAAATATAGATTAAAGTCTTTATTGTATTTAATGAATAAAGTAATTCAAATTATCTTGCATTTTTAGACATTACTGCATACTTTATTGATGTTAAGTAAAAGTACACAGAGATATTTTTAGTCTTTAAAGAACTAAAGAATTAATATAGTGATGAAAATCTTATTAAGTATATTCTTAAAATGTTGAAGAAGTGAAATCTGACACATTAATTGCTGATAGTTACAGCAGACAATGCATTCAACAATTATATATTATAATGTCATTTAAGTTGACTTTTAAGTCAGAAAAATATTATCTGAAATGATGAAACTGAAATTATAAACTGCATAATACATGTAATTTAGCTTGCAGTTAGTCAGCTATTTACATATCTGAAAGTAAACACAAAGAATAATCAGCTCATTACTACATTTAATGATGATGAGTTACAAAATTTTACAATTACAGCTATTTCTAGAATGTTGGCTTCAAGAGGCATGTAGTGAGAATTTGTAGAAAATAAACAATAAAATCTGTCTAAATTCTCTTCTTTCTAATCATCATTTACAAAATTAACCTCACTGTCTTTCTCAACATTGTCATTATCATCATCACTATGACAAAATGAAAGATTCTTGCAAAGACTTCTTTTGTAAAGAAGAAGTCTTCTGTAACACAAGAATCAGTGTTCATATCAGTACTTACATCAGCCTGTTCACTGAATCTTAATGACAACTTCATTAAGATTCTCAATCTCAATGTTGCTGTCAATAAAGATTCAGTGTCATTCATACAATATACTGTGTTTCACACAGTATATCTGAACAAGAAATTGATGAATGAGGACTTGAATGTCATCAAATT
>JAABVA010002717.1_pt1 | contig 17304 bp, 14 predicted proteins | sample 5560331 | NCBI WGS metagenome assembly JAABVA01 (sample SAMN12812661, study PRJNA571458) | rock metagenome | isolation source: Antarctica rocks | place: Antarctica: Victoria Land, Mt New Zealand sud | collected 2016-01-07 | reverse complement strand
TGCGGATTCCGGCTTCCGACACGCCGTACCGCAGGAACTAATTCCGCGCTATCTGTGTAGTCACGAGGATACCGTCCGGTCCCAACTCAAAACTCTAACTTAACGGCATTGCGGCCCCGGGGGCGCCACTCCCGCCCCGGGTTCGGGAGCTGACCGAGGTGCTCACGTTTCTTGGTGTCCACGCTGATCACCGGCTCGTCCGCGCACTGATGTCGGTGACCTGCTCGTGGAGATACTGAAACTGGGCGTCCCGATCCGGGTGCTGATCGCCTTCGACGGTCTTGGCGTTGGCCTGCAGACTGAATCCCTGCCCGACCAGCAGCTTGCCCACCGTCGGCGCCGAGAGCGAGCAGCACCGCCAGCGGGCCGACGCAGCCGACCCCGAGCGCCGCCTCGACGACCAGGCCCGCGACCACCGGCGACCAGCGCAGCGTGGAGACGATCCCGGCCACGAACTCGGGGTTGAACACCAGCACCGGGCCCAGCAGGGCCCGCAGCCGGTGGGTGTAGCGCCACAGGTCGCCCTTGGTGCTGGTCACCAACGCCGCACCAACGGCATCGATGATCCGCCCGCCCAGCCACGCGGTCTTCCCGGTCTGCGGCGGGGCGATCAGCAAGATCACGTCGATATAGGCGGCGTAGACCCGCCACCGCAGCAGCGGCCCCACCACGGTGCGACCGATGAACACCCCGAACTCCGTCGACGCCACCTTCCGCCGCACCCGGGCGGGCAGCGCGGCCAGCTCCGGGCGGATGCGGTGACCCATCGCCAGCAGGGCGCGGCGAGAGAGCTCCTCCCACAGATCGCGGATGTGGCGAACCCCGCCGCGCCGCCGTAGCGGCGCCGGATACGGCCCGGGTCGAGAGCGTGTAGCCCACGAACAGCACGTCCACGATCACCAGCGACGCGGCCGCGACCACGAACCAGACCAGCATCAGGTGCACCAGCGGCGGCGGGCTCTGACCGACCGTCCCTGGTAGCCACCACACCGCTACCAGCGCCGCCAGGCAGAACAGGGCACCCAGCCCCGGCCAGGTCGCCACCGATCTCATCTCGCCCACTCCTGGCCGCCGATCGCAGACGACGCTTCGCCCGTCCGCGATGTCAGTTGTCTCTGGCGGGAGTCGGGATTCGGTTCACGGGGGCGCGGGATCGGCGTCGTCGCGGTGTCGATGCATCGTCCGCTAACGGTCGCGTCCAGCGCTAACTGCTCAACGGCCGCGACGGGAACGACGTAGCGGTTCCGCACCCTCACCGCCGGAAAATTATCTTCGCGGATGGCGCGATAGATCGTCGCAGGATCGACGCGGAGGACCGCGGCCACTTCACGAACGGTGTAGAAGGTGGGGGTGCCGTGCCGACTCGGAGACATCAGTGACCTCGTTTCCGACAAGAACAACACAATGACGATGTGCAGACCCAGAACGACGGGCTCCACGGATCGTGCTTACCTCGACGAGGTAAGGCGCGACGCGTCGTTCTTCACGCGATCGACCAGGAGGCCGAGCATCTGCCTTTGCCGCCCCGGGCGCGCGCCGCGTTCCCTCGTTGTCCGCCCCAAAAATTAGAGCGACCGCTCGCCCCGGGTCAAGCGGGCGCTCCAGGCGACGATCTTGCGACAGCTCAGCAAGCCTGTCGGAGAAGTATCGGAGAGGGTCCGGCCGTCGTCAGTGACAGACAACGACACCAGGGCCTCAGCCGGGTGTCCATTCGCTGGCAATCGCGGCAGCCGACAGAGGACGTCGACAGAAGAAACGAAACTCCCACACCTGTCGGAGATACTTTACGCTGTGTCGAGGAAGCCGGCTCCACGCTGCCGTAGATCCACCCGACACCTGTCGGTCCAGCTCACGAGCTCCTCGCTCCCACAAGCGTCACTCGGCCGACACCGACAGCGGTACCGACCCACGGAGTCGTTGATCTCCGACACGTGGGTGTTCGGCGATGTCGTCGATCTCCGATACATCTCGGCTCCGACTCGCTACTTGATCTCCGACACCTGTCGGTCGAGGCGTCGACGTTGTCGTCACCACGGCGCACGCGGCCGTTTGATCACCGTTCTGCAACGAAAACGACGAGCTGCATCAATCCGATAACGTCACCGAATAGGTGATCGACGAGTGCCCAGCCTGAGACGTCGACACCGGCCGACACCGCGGGACCGAGATCATTCGTCCCGCGCGCATTGCTCGCGGAACTCGCGACGAACCCGGTTCACGTCCCACCGGGCGTGCCCGCCGGGCGTCGTCCAGTCTGGGGTGATCTGTCCCTCCGCAACCCATCGCTGGAGCGTGCGACGGTTGACGCCGAGGAGACGGGCGGCCTCGCCCGTCGAGACCAGGCGGTCCTCCGTCACGTAACCATCCTCGCCCATCGGCGGCGCGGTCTGCCCACTCTGTGGGCGCCTGATCGTGATGTAGCGTTTTACTTTGCGTTTGGTCGCTATGTGTCGCGATTGAGCGCGATCGGTTATCATGGCCCGTGTTGGCGCAAGGCGGGCCCGGGCGCGGTGACTGCAACACCGGCCGGGCCCTTGATCAGCCGCGGAGGGCTGACCCGTGAGCGATCCTACGAACGACGACCCGGACGGCTTGCGTCCGGCAGCGCCAGCCCTGCTGGTGATCTTGTTGGCCGAGGCGCTGGTCACCTCTCTCGGCCCGGACGAAGCCCGAGCTCTGGCGATCTCGCTGCTCGCCCAGGCCGACAGCATCGCCCGCGCATCCGGGATGGCGGGGCTTGCGCCGTGCCGACACCGCGGGCGGCCCGTGCTCCCCCGGCACGTGCACGACGTCTTCTGCGGGTGGCGGATCTCGACCCGTGATGAGGGAGACCCGACCGTGGGATGGTGCGCGGGCTGCTCACGCGGGGTCGCCATCGGCGCCGAGGAGGCGGCGTAGTGAGCGCCGTGGGCGTGGTCGCTGTGGTCGCCCTCGTCCTGGGCGTCGCGGAGGCGGTGTGGTTGCTCGCGCTCTCCGTCGTGGTCCGGCGGTTGCACCCGGCGGGCGCGCACCGCGGGCGCTTCCGCGACGGGGCGGAACGAGGGTGAGGGCATCGCCAGGTGCTGCCGGGGGACCGGGGCTGCTTGTCATGGACCATCCGAGGCGCCTGTGTCGATCACGCGTCGCCTAGTCGACTGTGTGGCGGCCCCTGTGATGTTCCTGCCGCACCCGATAGATCGGCGCGTTCGTCTACACAGGCACCGACGGCGGCGGCGTGGTTCTCTGCATCGATGAAGAGTCACAGGTCCAGGCGCTGGATCGGACCCAGCTGGCGCTGCCGGTGCGCCCGGGTCTGCCCGCACGGTCCTCGCGAAGTCACGGTCGGACCCAGTCGCCGAGGCGTGCGATATGGCCAGGCGAGCGTCCGACCGCGGCTCCCGCCCGGGCGGCGCCCACCCCGACTGAACCGAGGGCACACAATCGGCGTTGGTCGCCGCGGTGTCACTTCACGATCCTGCCGCTCTCGCAGAGGCCCGGTCGCAGCGACACTCCGGCACCTCCGGGCTGGGAAGTGGAGCTGAAGCTCGACGCCGCGTTGGTCTCCGCGTCATACCGCGTGACGGCTCTCACGTCGGATGAGACGCCTCTGGCCTCAGGCGGGCGACAGCCCCACGCGTGGATGCTCTGATCGGGTGGTCTTCGAGAGACCGAGTTGATCTCGACCGTGGAGCCATTCGTGGTGCGAACCATGGTGTGACGGTGCCCGTGGAGACGATTCTGCGAGTGTTCGTGCCTCTGTGTCGCAGGTAGCAGGCCTGGTCGACGGGAACGCAGGCCCTCTCAAGGCGGTAGCGGGGGTTCGAATCCCCTCGGGGCTACTTGTCCACGCGCGGCGCGGGCACGCTGCCGTCTATTGCCTATGAGTCAGGCGAGCAGCGCCCGGATGTCGTCGGCGTCGAGACCGGAGCCGAAGACGTCGCCCTCGTCCATGACGCCGGAGAACAGCTCGGCCTTCCTGGTCTTCAGCGCCATCACCTTCTCCTCGATGGTGTCCTTGGCGATGAGCCGGTACACCATCACGTTGCGTGATTGCCCGATGCGGTGCGTTCGGTCGACCGCCTGCGCTTCGGTCGCGGGGTTCCACCACGGGTCGAGCAGGAAGCAGTAGTCCGCCTCGGTCAGGTTCAGCCCGAACCCGCCGGCCTTGAGGCTGATCAGGAACACCGGGTCGGAGCCGTCCTTGAACCGCCGCACGACCGCGGCCCGGTTCCGGGTGCTGCCGTCGAGGTAGCTGTACGCGACACCCGCGGCGTCGAGCCGCTTCCGGACGTGGGCGAGGAATCCGGTGAACTGGCTGAAGACCAGGGCGCGGTGCCCGCCGTCGATCACGTCGCCGAGTTGCTCGACGAGCGCGTCGACCTTGCTGCTGCTCACGCCGCGGTGCGCCTCGTCGACGAGCCCGGCGTGCAGGCTGAGCTGGCGCAGCAGCGTCAACGAGCGCAGGATCGTGAACCGGTTGCGGTTGACGTCGTCGATCAAGCCGAGGACCTTCTGCCGCTCCCGCTGCAGGTGCCGCTGATAGATCGTGCGGTGCCGGGGGTCGAGCTCCACCTCGAGGACCTGCTCCTGCTTCGCGGGCAGGTCGGCGGCGACGTGCTCCTTGGTCCGGCGCTTGATCAGTGGCTTGATCCGGCGCCGGAGCTGGCCGAGGCGCTCGGCGTCACCCTGCTTCTCGATCGGTCGGGCGAAGTGGTCGCGGAACCGCGTCGGGCTCGGGAACAACCCCGGAGCGGTGATCGACAGCAGCGACCACAGCTCCATGAGGTTGTTCTCCATCGGGGTGCCGGTGATCGCGAGCTTGAACGGCACCGCCAACCGCCGCGCACACTGGTGAACCTTCGATTGGTGGTTCTTGGTGAACTGGGCCTCGTCCAGGATCAGACCCGACCACCCCGTCGCGTCGTAGGCCTCGACGTCGAGCCGGAACAGCGTGTACGAGGTGACCACCACGTCGGCACCCGCGATGATCTCGTCCAGGTCCTGGCCCCGGCGACGCAGCGTGTCGGTGATCGACACCACCGTGAGGTCCGGCGCGAACCGAGCCGCCTCGGTCGCCCAGTTCGCCACGACACTGGTGGGCGCCACGATGAGGAAGGGGTTGATGGTGGGGTCGGACTGCTTGGCGTGACAGATCAGCGCCAGCGACTGCAGCGTCTTCCCCAGCCCCATGTCGTCGGCGAGAACGCCGCCGAGCCGGAACTCCCACAGGAACGCGAGCCATCCGAACCCGTCCCGCTGATACGGCCGCAGCTGCGCGGTCAAGGTCGATGGAGGCTCCGTCGCGGGGACCGAGTCCAGACTCAGCAATCCGGCCACCTGCTGCTGCCAGGCCGTCGCCTGGTGGTCGATCACGCCCAGGTCGGTCAGCTCGTCCCACAGGCCCGCCTGGAACCGGCTGATCCGGAGGGGGCCGTCGGGCGCGTCCTGGAGCGCCCGCGCCTCCTCGATGAGGCCCCGCAGGGCCGTCAGCTCGGGCTTCTGCAACGAGAAGAAGGCACCGTCGGGGAGCAACAGGTGGGACTCGTCCGACGCCAGGGCCACGAACACGTCCGTGAACGGGACCTCGCGCCCTTCGACGGTGATGCTGACGCCGAGATCGAACCAGTCCGTCTCGCCCGCCGCGTCGTCGGTCGACACGCCGATGCGCAGCGAGTCGCCCGCCTCCCGGTAGTCGGCCGGCTCTCCGCTGACCTCGACGGCGACCCCGGGAGCATCCGCCAGCAACGGCAGCACCTCGGTGGTGAAGCGCATCGTGTCGAGCCCGCCGAGGTCGGCGCGCGGGGTCAGGCGCTGGTCCGGGTCCTCGGCGCGCAGCCCGAACCGATCGAGCCCGACGTCGAGCGCATCCAGCACGGCCCGTTCCTGGGCGGGATCGCGGTAACCGTCGGCGGCTCCGGGCGCCAGGGGCGCACGAACCTGTGCGGCGCCCACCTGGTAGGCCCACTCCCAGCTGATTCCGAGGTCGTGATCGGCCCCGTAGACGGCGCGCAGCACCAGGGTGGGGTCCGAGATCGTCGGCGGGGTGAAGGACCCGTCGGAGGAGACGATCGTGGCCTGGTGCCGAAGCCGCGGGTAGAACTCGTCGCGGAAGCGGTCCTGCTCGCCGGCGGGGATCTCCAGGCGGTGGCCCTCCAGGGCCATGCGCTGCACGGGCGGCGGCACCGGCCGGGCGAGTCGTGCCAGCCGGGGACGCCACTGGCCGGGGTCACCGCCCCCGCGGGCCTCCGCGCCCGACACGTACACCGCGCCGTGGCCGTCGGTGCCGACGAACCGCACGGGTACCGCGTCCACATCCCCGTCGACGCGCAGCTCCGGGACGAGGACGAGCGAGCCCGGGCGTTCCCCGCCCGTGACGTCGAGGCAGAGCTCGGCGTGGCCGTAACCCTCGAGGGCACCGAGGCCCCGTCGTGCGTGCACCATCTGCAGGCCGAGCGCTGCGGCCTCGTCCAGCATCGGCCAGAGCTGCCGGCTGTCGAACCCGGCCAGGTCGATCGTCTTGACCTCGCGGTAGTGGTAGCTCGTGGGGTTGGCCCGTGACTGGTACAGCCCGTACAGCTCCTGGAGCAGCCGCACATGCGACGGGCGGTAGTCCCCCTGGTACAGCAGCGAACCCAGCGCGCTCCAGCTCAGCCCACCACCGACCCATCCGGTCTTGCCCGAGCGCACCAGCCGCGCCTGCAGCGTCGTGTCCCCCCCGGGCAGGCGGCCCCCGGGGACCCGGCCGTAGTGGTACGCAGGGGTCCTGGACAGCGTGAGCTCGATGGCCAGCGCCGTCCCCCCGGGACCGCTCCCGGAGCCGCTGCCGCCCGGCTCGAGCAGCGACCCCAGTGACTGCTCCCAGGGCCCGGGCCGAGCGCTCCGGTCCGCGCCGGTCCGTGGGGCCGCGGTGTCCGTCGCGGCGAGTGCCAACGCCGCGGCGTGCTTGCAGTCGAACCCGACCGGGCAGTTGCAGTGACCGAACTCGAACTCCAGGTCCGAGCCGTTCCGGGCGGTGAAGAACACCGCCGCCGTGTACAGGCGACCACCGCTCCCGCGGACCATGCCGTGCAACGTGCTCTCCGCGCCGTCCCACTCCATCTGCACGACGGCGCGTCGCTGCGCGTACTGGACACCCTTCGCGTACGTATCGCTCCCGACGGCGCGCGCGACGCTGGTCGGATCGACGCCCTCGACGGTGACGAGCCGCATGCGGTGCTCCCTCTTTCGACGGTGCTCTTCTGGCGGTGGACCCGGCGCGATGGGCGCACCGTAACCGCCCGCACCGACACCGCTCGAGTGACATGCCGGTGTCCCGCTCGACGATCGACCCGGCTGACGTCGTCGGGGTTCTGCGCCCGAAAGGCCCAGCACAGGGCGACGCGTCGGGGTGGCCGGAGGCGGTGAACGGCGCAACTTCGGTCCGCTCGGGTGGAGATGTCGCGGTGCGGGCTGCTTCCGGGTGGCCGTGCTCCTAGGTTCGCGGACAACCGGAGCGTCCGGTGGACGGAGGATCCTCATGGCCGACAAGTCCCGCGACGAATCCCGCGACAAGGTGGCCGAGGTCATGCAGGGCCTCGAGAGGCTCATCGAGGCCGGCAAGGTCGCCGAGGTGGAGGAGGTACTGACCACCCTCGTCGAGGGCGAGCCGGCGGAGGACCCGTCGCCGGAGGAGCAGGAGATGCGCTCCTACGCCCGCGGGGTGCGCGACGGCCTCGCCATGGCCCGGGAGCTCCCCGCCGCCGCGTCGAGCTGAACCGCGTCGAGCTGAACTCCCTCCTCCAGACGCTGCTCCAGCGCCGCCGCGGTCGCGAGGAGCTCGCCGGCCCAGCGCGCGCCGGGGCGTCGACCGATGCGCTCGACCGGCCCGGACACGGAGACAGCGGCCACGACCGAGCCCCCCGGCGCCCGCACGGGGGCCGACACGCTGGCGACGCCCGCTTCGCGCTCGGCCACGCTCTGGGCCCAGCCGCGACGGCGGACTTCCGCCAGCACCTCGGCGTCGAAGGCATCGACGGCGTCGAGGGGTCCCTCCTCGTCCCCGGGTCCGGCTCCGCTGCGCTGCGCGTCCGGGTCGGCGACCCAGGCGGCCAGCACCTTCGCGCCGGACCCGGCGGTGAGGGGGAGCCGCACCCCGACGGGGACCGTGTCGCGCAGCCCGCTCGCGGGTTCCGCGGCGGCGACGCAGACGCGAGCGTCGCCCTCGCGGCGGTAGAGCTGGACGCTCTCGCCGGTGACGTCGCGCAGCCGGGGCAGGACGTCGTCGGCGGCGGAGAGCAGCGGGTCGTGGTGACTGTGCGCGAGCTCGGCGAGGGCGGGACCGGGGCGCCAGCGCCCGTCGGCGCCGCGCTCGAGGAGGCGGTGGGACTCGAGCCCGACGGCGAGGCGGTGCGCGGTGGCGCGGGGCAGACCGGTGCGCGCGCAGAGCTCGCCCAGGGCGCACGGGGCGGCGGAGGCGGCACGCAACACGACCACCGCCTTGTCCAGCACACCGATACCGCTACGCTGTCCCACAGAACGACACCATAGTCTCAGTATCTGGGAAGAGGGAAGACCGTGGGACGCACGCTCGCGGAGAAGGTCTGGGACCAGCACGTGGTCCGCCACGGCGAGGGTCAGGAGCCCGACCTCCTCTACATCGACCTGCACCTCGTGCACGAGGTGACCAGCCCGCAGGCCTTCGACGGGCTCCGGCTCGCCGGCCGGCCCGTCCGCCGGCCCGATCTCACCATCGCCACCGAGGACCACAACGTCCCGACGCTGGACATCACGGCGCCCATCGCCGACAAGACCTCCGCGACGCAGGTGGCGACGTTGCGGGCGAACTGCGAGGAGTTCGGGGTCCGGCTCTTCCCGATGGGCGACGCCGAGCAGGGGATCGTCCACATCATCGGCCCGCAGCTCGGTCTCACCCAGCCGGGGACGACGGTGGTCTGCGGTGACTCCCACACCTCCACCCACGGGGCGTTCGGAGCGCTGGCCTTCGGCATCGGGACCTCGGAGGTCGAGCACGTGCTCGCCACGCAGACCCTGCCGCTGCGGCCGTTCCGGACGATGGCCGTCGAGATCGACGGCGCGCTCCGCCCCGGCGTGACCAGCAAGGACGTCATCCTCGCGATCATCGCGAAGATCGGCACCGGCGGCGGCGCGGGCTACGTGCTCGAGTACCGCGGCGAGGCCGTGCGGCAGATGTCGACGGAAGCGCGCATGACCATGTGCAACATGTCCATCGAAGCCGGCGGGCGTGCGGGCATGGTGGCGCCGGACGAGACGACGTTCGCCTACCTGCGCGGACGCCCCTACGCCCCGACGGGCGGCGAGTGGGACGCCGCGCTCGAGGCGTGGCGCGAGCTGCGCACCGACGACGACGCCGCGTTCGACACCGTCGTGCACCTCGACGCCTCGTCGCTCACCCCCTTCGTCACGTGGGGCACCAATCCCGGGCAGGGCGTGCCGCTCGACGACGCCGTGCCCGATCCGGACGCGATGGACGACGAGTCGGCCGCGGCGGCGCGCAAGGCGCTGGCCTACATGGATCTCGAGCCCGGGACCAGGCTGCGCGATGTCGGCGTCGACACCGTCTTCCTCGGCTCGTGCACCAACGCGCGGATCGAGGACCTGCGGGCCGCGGCGTCGGTGATCGACGGTCACCGGGTGGCCGCGTCGGTGCAGATGCTCGTCGTCCCCGGGTCGATGAAGGTCAAGGCCCAGGCCGAGTCCGAGGGCCTCGACCGGGTGTTCACCGACGCCGGCGCCGAGTGGCGCAACGCCGGGTGCTCGATGTGCCTGGGCATGAACCCCGACCAGCTGGCCCCCGGGAAGCGGGCGGCGTCGACGTCGAACCGCAACTTCGAGGGTCGCCAGGGCAAGGGCGGACGCACGCACCTCGTGTCGCCGCTGGTCGCCGCGGCGACCGCAGTCCGGGGAACCCTGTCCTCGCCCGAGGACCTGGCGCCGGCCTGACCCACCCACCGCCGGCGTGCCCCTCCCCCACCGTGGGGGAGCGAACGGCACGTTCGTTCCGCAAGAACGGTACGAACGTGCCGTTCGCACCCGGGGCCGGGGAACCGACGACCGAGAACCGAGGATCGAACCATGGACGCCTTCGAGACCCACACCGGCATCGGCGCGCCGCTTCGCGCGTCGAACGTCGACACCGACCAGATCATCCCCGCCGTCTTCCTCAAGCGCGTGACGCGCACGGGGTTCGAGGACGGCCTCTTCGCCTCGTGGCGCTCCGACCCGTCGTTCGTGCTCAACGTCGAGCCCTACTCGCGGGGCAGCGTCCTCGTCGCCGGTCCCGACTTCGGCGTCGGCTCCTCGCGCGAGCACGCCGTGTGGGCGCTCATGGACTTCGGCTTCCGCGTCGTCATCTCCTCGCGCTTCGGCGAGATCTTCAAGGGCAACTCGTCGAAGGCGGGGCTGCTGGCCGCGGTCGTCGAGCAGTCCGACGTCGAGCTGCTGTGGAAGCTCATCGAGTCGCGCCCCGGCGTGGAGCTCACCGTCGACCTCGGCGCGAGGACCGTCGTGGCCGAGGACCTCTCGGTGCGCTTCACCATCGACGCCTACACGCGCTGGCGGCTCATGGCGGGCCTCGACGACATCGGGCTCACCCTGCGCCACGAGGAGGACATCACCGCGTTCGAGGCCACGCGGCCCTCGCACAAGCCGGTGACGACGTAGCGCGACCCCACGCTGTCGGTGTGGCGTCGTAGCGTGCGCGGCGGTCACACTGGCGGCACCTGAGGGAGGACGCGATGACGCTCACGGTGGCGCACCACGCGCCCTACACCGTCGAGGACCTGTTCGAGATGCCGGACGACGGCAACCGGTACGAGGTCCTGGAAGGTGCGCTCATCGTGTCCCCGTCACCTGACTTCTGGCACCAGATCATCGGCGACCGGCTGCAGACGGCGCTCGAGGCTGCGGCGCCCCAGGGTGTCATGGTGCTCACGGCCATCACGGTGCGGCTCGGCGGGGACGAGACGGGCCTGGTCCCCGACGTCGTCGTCACCGGAGTCGATCCTGCTTCCCGGCCGAAGCTGCTCGATCCCGCCGACGTGCTCGCCGTGGTCGAGGTGGTGAGCCCGTCCTCGGGCACCCACGACCGGGTGCTCAAGCCGGACCGCTACGCGTCCTTCGGGATCGACTGCTACTGGCGGGTCGAGCTCGACGCGTTCCCCGGGCAGGGCGACGACGCGCTGCCCGTCGTCCTCGTCCACGAGCGGACGGGGACGGCATACCGTGAGGTGCAGCGGCTCGCCGCGGGCCGGGCCGACACCAGCCGGCTCCCGTTCGCCGTGCGGCTCGATCCGGCCGACCTGCTGCGCGGAGCCCGGTAACCGCCTCAGTTGGCGGTCCGCAGGCTGCGGCGGCTCGTCGGGGCCAACTTGTCGGCGCCGGTCGTGTCGGCGGGCGCCGCGGGCGGGACCGTGACCATCCGTGCCTCGCTCGGGACCCCGCGGTCGTCGAGGAGGAAGAGCATGTAGGGCCCGGGCGGGACCATCTCCGGCTGCTGGGGCACGGACACGCTCACCCCGCCGGGTCCGGGCGCGACCGGCAGCGCGACCGACCGCATGTCCACCGTGGTGACGTGCGTGGCGGTCGCGGTCTTCATCAGCCGGGCCGACCGGATCCGGGACGCGTCCGGAGTGGCGACGGTGGCGATGGAGCCGAGGGCCATGGTCGGTGGCGCGTCGGTGATCGTCGGTCGGTTCCCCCGGTACAGGTAGGGCGGCGTGTAGATCTCGACGCGCTGCTCGAACGTGCCGGGGATGGTGTTCTTCTCGTCGTCGAAGAGCGGGTCGGACCCGGCGGTGAGGACGCGGCCGTCGGGCAGCAGCAGGCCCTCGGCGTGGTAGTCGCGGCCCACGCGCGGGTCCGCGGCGGGGGTCAGCGTCCCGTCCGGGCGCAGGATCCGGGCGACGAAGATGTTGCTCGCGCCCTTGCCGCGGTAGTCGCGCGAGCCGTTGGAGATCAGCGTCGAGTCGTCGGGCAGGTTGACGAGGTTCGGGTACCGGGTGCCGTCGGGCAGGGACGGACCGGGGACGAACGTGGGCACGGGGGCCGAGAGGTCGAGGAAGTCGATGCGCCCGGTCGAACGCGGGCTCTCCCCGACGCCGCCGCCGCCGACCACGGCGAGACGCTGATCCTGCACCGGGCCGATGAACGCCGAGCCCGCGGTCTCCAGCAGGTCGGGGTCGCGCAGGCCACCGATCGGCGTGAAGACGTTGGTGCCGAGATCCCACAGGCCCGGTAGCCGGCCCTGCTCGGCGGGCCCGTAGCCCGCGTTGGCGCCCGAGTAGACCAACCGGTTGGGCACCGCGGTCTGGAAGACGCCGGGATAGGTCGGGAAGTACCGCGTCAGGTCCTTGCGCTCGGTCCAGGTGTTGGTCTTCGGATCGAAGATCTCGTTCTGGCCGTTGAGGACCTGGCCGACGGTGTCGAGGCCCGACATCGTGAGGACCCTGCCGTCGGCGAGCGGGGTCAGCGTCGGGTACCAGCGGGGGAAGTTCATGTCCGGCAGCGGTGACCACGCCTCGGTGGCCGGGTCGAACGTGTAGGCCTTGGTCGTCCCCTGGTAGTCCTGCTTGGCCAGGGTGATGGCCTGGCCCTGGCCGTAGAGGTTCTTGGCCTGGGCGGGCGACAGCCCGACGACCTGGTACTGCTCGGGCAGCAGGTTCACGCCGTCGGGCCCGGTCACCTCGGACTCGACGAAGACCTGCTTCTCCGACGCGGTGACCGTGGCGCCGCGGCGGGTGTTGGTGAGCACCTTCGCGGCCGGCGGGACCGTGACGTCGAACGCCGAGCGGTACCTCTTGCCGCTCACGGCACCGACGAACTCGGTGCCGGCCCGGAGGGTGCGCGGGGCGTCGGGGTCCTCGTTCTTGACGACGAGCCCACCGCCGGCGTTGGTGACCGCGCCGTCGAGCTTCTCGTAGCGCTGCGTGCCGCCCGCGAAGAGCAGCCGACCGTCGGGGAGCACGGTCTGGCCCCCGCAGAACATGTCGTCGGGCACCGGGATCATCCGCGACTGCCCCGTGCGGGGGTCGTACAGGAGGCTCTTGAGCGCCTTGGTGGCGAACATGTCCTCCTTGTTGCCCGACCCGGCGATCAGCAGGACCTTGCCCGTGTTGAGCAGCGCGGCGTGGATGGAGTTGACGCGGCGGTCGGACGGGATGTCGACGGTGTCCCAGTGGCCGAACTGCTGCATGTACTCGACGCTGTTGACGGTCCGCTCGTACTGCCAGCGGGCGACGTAGGAGAAGGCCGGCGGCACGTTGACCCCGAGCAGGACCGCGGCGGCCACGACGATGAGGCCGACCTGGCGGTAGAGCCGGGTACGCGAGCGCACGGGGTCCCCCTGTCGGGTGGAGCCAGGAGGAAGATCCCGACCCGGCCGACACCGTCGGTCAGCCCCGCAGACGCTAACCGAGACGGATTCGTGCCTTGACCCCGCCCTGCGGGTGTGGGAGCCACCGTTTCGGGGACGGATGACAGCGGACGGTGAGAACGGCCTCCCGCCTCCCGTCCCTAGCGGGCGGCGTCGCGGGTGTAGTCGGCGGACACCAGGCGTAGCGCGGACGGCCCGTCGGGCTCGGGGTCGGCGTGGAGGGCGAGGGTCCAGATGCTCCCCTTGCGCGACGGCGGCGCGTCGAGGCGGCGGTTGCTCTCCGGCCGCCCGCCGCCCTGCTCGGCACGGACAGCGAGGTCACGCAGCAGTGCGGGGATCCCGTCGCCCTGGGCGCAGACGGCCGCGACACCGGGGGCCGTCGCGATCGCGAGCAAGCGCTCGCGGGCGGCGTCGGGGTCGGCGGCGACCGCCTCGTCGCCGAGCGCGGGCTCGCCGACGATGCCGGCGGTGCCCGGGAGACCCGCCCCGAGCCGCGCGGCGAGGGGCTCCAGGGTCGCGGTGCAGCGGGTGCGCGGCACCGCGTGCAGGCGCGTCACCCCGTGCAGCGGGAGCAGCGCGGCGATCCGTTCGGCCTGCGCACGCCCCTCGGCGAGCAGGGGGCGCTCGTCGTCCGGCCCGGCCCAGTCGACCCGGCGGCCGGCCTTCGCGTGGCGCACCAGCAGCAGCGTCCGCAGCGGGAACGGGGCGGCGGCGAAGCGCGCCAGCACGTCGCGGTCGGTGTCGTAGCTGAGCAGGCCGGCCGCGTCGGCGCAGGACAGCCAGCGCAGCTCGTCGGTCTCGCCGCCCGGGACGAACGCCCCCTCGCCGGCCCGCGCGTCCCAGAAGTCGACGGCCTTGCGGTCGCCGCGAACCAGGTAGCGAACGGTGGCGAGGTGCCGGCCGAGGACCGCGGAGAACCCGGTCTCCTCGGCGAGCTCGCGCACCGCGGTGGCCGCCCGCGTCTCGCCGGGGTCGACCTTGCCCTTGGGCAGGCTCCAGTCGCGATGGTGCGGGCGGTGGACGACGGCGACCTGGACCGCCCCGTCCCGCTCCGGGTCCGGTCGCCACAACACGGCCCCGGCGGCCCGGATCGAGGGGGAGGAGCGGAGCGCCCCGCAGGACCCGGCACCCTCGAGGTCGGTACCGATGACCCTCACACGTGCTCCTGGTGACGACGCAGCAGCTGGACCTGGTGGTCGCACACCCGCAGCCCCTCGAGGCGCTCGGCGCCCTCCCCGGCGGCGACCGGCCACGGCGTCCAGGACCCGTCCGGATCGAGGGTCCAGCAGCGGGTGGACGCGCCGAGGGCGGAGTCCAGGACGCCGTCGAGCTGGGCGACCAGCCGCGGATCGGTCACCGCGAGCAGCGCCTCGACGCGGCGGTCGAGGTTGCGGTGCATCATGTCGGCGCTGCCGATCCAGTGCTCCCCGACGCCCACGAAGTGGAAGATCCGCGAGTGCTCGAGGAAGCGACCGAGGATCGAGCGCACCCGGATGTTCTCCGAGAGCCCCGGCACCCCTGCCCGCAGCGAGCAGATCCCCCGGACGACGAGGTCGACCGGCGCGCCCGCGGCCGACGCCCGGTACAGGGCGTCGATGACCTGCTCGTCGACCAGCCCGTTGACCTTGATCCGGACCCCGGCGGTCTCGCCGCGCAGGGCCCGGTCCCGCTCGGCGTCGATACGCTCGACGATCCCGCGGCGGATGCCGCGAGGTGCCACCAGCAGCGAGCGGTAGTGCTTGCGGCGCGCGAAGCCGGTGAGGACGTTGAACAGGTCGGTGAGGTCCGCGGCGATGGTCTCGTCCGCGGTGAACACGCCGATGTCCTCGTAGAGCCGTGCGGTCTTGGGGTTGTAGTTGCCGGTGCCGAGGTGGCAGTAGCGCCGGATCGTCGCCCCCTCCTGCCGGACGACCAGCGCCGCCTTGCAATGGGTCTTCAGGCCGACGAGCCCGTAGACCACGTGGACCCCGGCGCGCTCCAGGGCCCGGGCCCAGCCGATGTTGGCACGCTCGTCGAACCGCGCCTTGATCTCGACGACGGCCACGACCTGCTTGCCGGCCTCCGCGGCGTCGATCAGCGCCTCGACCACCGGGGAGTCCCCGGAGGTGCGGTAGAGGGTCTGCTTGATCGCGAGGACCAACGGGTCGGACGCGGCCTGCTCGATGAAGCGCTGCACGCTGGTGGAGAACGCGTCGTATGGGTGGTGGACCATCACGTCGCCCTCGCGCAGCGTCGCGAAGACGCTCCTGGGCGTCTCGCCCTCGGAGAACGCCGGATGTGTCGCCGGCACCGTCACCGGATCCTTGAGCTCGGGACGGTTGAGGCTCATCAGCTCCATGAGCGCGGAGAGGCCGAGCAGGCCGGGGACCTCGACGACGTCGTGCGGGTCCACCTCGAGCTCGCGCAGCAGCAGCTCGAGCATGTGCGCGCTCATGGTGTCGACGATCTCCAGGCGCACCGGCGGACCTAGGCGGCGGCGGGCGAGCTCGCGTTCGAGGGCCTGCAGGAGATCCTCGTCGCGGTCCTCCTCGACGTCGAGGTCGGCGTTGCGCGTCACCCGGAAGACGTGGTGCTCCGCGACGGTCATGCCCTCGAAGAGGTGATCGAGGTGCTCGGCGATGAGGTCCTCGATGGGCAGGAACCACGCATCCCGATCGACGTCGCGGTCGGACTTGTCGTCGACCTCGGGGCCGCCGGGTTCCGGCCCGACACGCACCAGTCGCGGCACGTTGTTCGGGACCTTGACCCGAGCGAAGTGCTCGATGCCGGTCTCCGGGTCGTGCACGGCCACGGCGAGGTTGAGCGACCGGTTGGAGATGTAGGGGAACGGGTGCGCGGGGTCGACCGCGAGCGGGGTGAGGACGGGGAACACCTGCGCGTGGAACCAGGCCGACAGCCGCGCCCGGGCCTCTCCCGTGATGCGCGGCCAGTCGATGACGTGCACGCCCGCCTCGGCGAGTGCGGGGCGGACATTGTCGGAGAAGACACGGGCGTGCTTCTCGGCGAGCTCCTGGGTGCGCGCGGCGATGCGGGCCAGCTGCTCGCGCGGGGTGAGGCCGTCGGCGCTGCGCACCGAGAGCCCGGCATCGTCGCGGCGCTTCAGCCCGGCGACGCGCACCATGTAGAACTCGTCGAGGTTGGAGGCGAAGATCGCGAGGAACTTGGCCCGCTCGAGCAGCGGCTGGCTCTCGTCCTCGGCCAGGGCGAGCACGCGGGCGTTGAACTCCAACCACGACAGCTCGCGGTTGTCGTAGCGGTCGGCGGGCAGGGTGCCCGACGAGCCACGGGGCGGGGCCGAGGGGGTGGGGGCGGCGGGCGCGCTCGGCAGGCGGGTCCGACCCTCGCCCCGCCGTTCCCCTGCGGTCTCGGCCGGCGGCGGCTTCGGTCCCGCGTCGGACTCCACGGCCTCGAACTCCACGGCGTCGGACTCCACGGCGTCGGACTCCACGGCGTCGGACTCCACGGCGTCGGACTCCACGGGGTTGCTCACGCCCCGATCATCCGTGACGCCGGCGCACGACCGGGAGTCCGGTCGGCGACATGCCGGCGTTCACTTCAGGGCACGCAGGTGACGCTGCGGACGATCGACGCGGCCGTTACCGGCCAGGCCGCCGTGGCCGGACCGACGCCGAGCGCGCGGGCACGGGCGAGGTCGTCGGGGGTGTCCACGTCGAGGCGCAGGCCCGACCACGCACCGACGAGGGCGAGGGCACCGGACGCGGCGTGGGCGGCGGCGGAACCCGGCCCGAAGTGGGGATCCGGGGGAACCCCCGGCCGGGTCACGAGCAGCGTCGTGCCCGCCCCGGTGTGGTCGGCGACGAACGCCGCGTCCCCACCCTCCCCGCGCTCGGACCCGTCCCGGTACACCCGCGCGGCGGCCCCCAGCGCGTCGCCGAGCTCCGCGGGACGCAGGGCCGGGAGGTCGGCCTGCAGCG
>JAABVA010002714.1_pt1 | contig 17316 bp, 19 predicted proteins | sample 5560331 | NCBI WGS metagenome assembly JAABVA01 (sample SAMN12812661, study PRJNA571458) | rock metagenome | isolation source: Antarctica rocks | place: Antarctica: Victoria Land, Mt New Zealand sud | collected 2016-01-07 | reverse complement strand
GACCATCGACCTGCCCGGTGAGGTCAGCGCCGGCTTCTACACCGACGCCACGGCGCTGCTCGTCGCGCACACCCACGCCGGCCGCAGCACCCTGCACCGCTACGACCTGGCCACCGGTGAACTGTCCCCATTGGACACTCCACCGGGGACGGTCGGTGATGCCGGCACCCGCCCGGACGGCACCGTGGAGTACTCGTGGTCGAGTTCGGAGCGGCCGTCGGCGGTGCGCGCCCGCTATCCGGACGGCACCGACACGGTGCTGCTCACCCCGCCTACACCCCGCACCCCGCCCCCGTCGCAGCCGCTGTCCGACACCTGGGTGGACTCGGCCGGGGGCCAGGTGCACGCCCTCGTGGCCCGGCCCGAGCGCGCCCCGGGTGCGCCGGAAGCCCCGTTGCCCACGGTGTTCAGCCTGCACGGCGGGCCGCACTCCGCCGACGAGGACCGCTACTCCGCGATGCGGGCGACCTGGGTGGACGCCGGCTTCGCCGTGGTGCACGTGAACTACCGGGGTTCCACCGGTTACGGCAGTGCCTGGCGTGACGCGATCGAGGGCCGTCCCGGGCTCACCGAGCTGGAAGACGTCGCCGCGGTGCACGACTGGGCGGTGCACTCCGGGCTCGCCGACCCCGCCCGGTGCGTGGTCGAGGGCTGGAGCTGGGGCGGGTACCTCACGCTGCTCGCCCTGGGCACCCAGCCGCAGCGCTGGGCGGCCGGCGTGGCCGGGGTGCCGGTGGCCGACTACCTGGCCGCCTTCGCCGACGAGATGGAGCCACTGCGCGCCTACGATCGGGCTCTGTTCGGCGGCTCGCCGGAGGAACTGTCCGACTTGTACCGGGAGTGCTCCCCGCTGACCTACGTCGACGCGGTGCGGGCCCCGGTGCTGGTGTTGGCCGGCGAGAACGATCCCCGCTGTCCCATCCGCCAGATCGACAACTACCTCGACGCCCTGGCCGGGCGCGGCGCGAGCTACGAGGTGCTGCGCTACGACGCCGGGCACGGCTCGCTGGTGGTGGCGCAGATGATGGAGCACGTGGCCACCGAGGTCGACTTCACCCGCCGGGTGCTCGCGTCGCCATGAACGGCACGAGCCACGCCCGCCCCGGCGGACGCTGGATGTCCGACCGGGGCGGGCGTGGTTGGCGCGCCGTGGCGCGCGGGATGTTCAGACCTTCGCGGCCTCGGCACCGGGCGTGGTCGGGCTCTGGGCCGTAGTGGGTGCGGTCGCCGCGTGGTCGGCGCGGACACCTTCCTCGACCTTCTTGCCCAGGTCGGCGTCGACGTTGCGCCAGTACTGGAACGCCCGCTCCAGGACAGGCTCGCTCACCCCGTTCAGCAGGTGGCCGGTGATGTTGCCGACCAGCCGCTCCCGGGCTGCGTCGTCGAGCACCTCGCGCACCAGGGTGCCGGCCTGGCCCCAGTCGTCGTCCTCGGCGTGGCTGATGTAGGGCGAGTGCACCATGTCCCCGCCCGCCGACCAGCCCGCGCCGTCGTCGTACTTGGCGGAGTCGGCGTGCGGTCCGCCGTGGGAGTTGGGCGCGTACACCGGAATGGACGGGTCGTTCCAGCTGTAGCGCATCGACCCCTCCTTGGAGTAGGAGTTCACCGGGGACTTCGGCGCGTTGACCGGCAACTGGGTGTAGTTCGTGCCAATGCGGTAACGGTGGGCGTCGGCGTAGGAGAACAGCCGGCCGAGCAGCATCTTGTCGGGGCTGGTGTTGATCCCGGGGACGAAGTTGGACGGCTCGAAGGAGGACTGCTCGATCTGGGCGAAGAAGTTCTCCGGGTTGCGGTTCAGCGTCATCGTGCCGACCTTGATCAGCGGGTAGTCGCCGTGCGGCCACACCTTCGTCAGGTCGAAGGGGTGGAACCGGTAGCCCTCGGAATCACCCAGCGGCATGATCTGCACATACAGGGTCCAGGACGGGAAGTCTCCCTTCGCGATGGAACCGAACAGGTCCTGGCGGTGGTGATCCGGCGACGTGCCGGCCAACTGGTCGCCCTCGGCCTGGGTCAGGAACTCGTTGCCCTGGTCGGTCTTGAAGGTGTACTTCACCCAGCACTTCTGCCCGGCGGCGTTGATCCACTGGTAGGCGTGCGAGCTGAAGCCGTCCATGTGCCGGAACGTCCGCGGCAGCCCACGGTCACCCATCAGCCAGGTCACCTGGTGTGCGCTCTCCGGGGACAGGCTCCAGAAGTCCCACTGCATGTCGTTGCTGCGCAGACCGGAGTCGGGCAGGCGCTTCTGGCTGCGGATGAAGTCCTGGAACTTCATCGGGTCCTTGACGAAGAAGACGGGCGTGTTGTTGCCCACCAGGTCGTAGTTGCCTTCCTCGGTGTAGAACTTGAGCGCGAAACCGCGCGGGTCGCGCTGGGTGTCGGCACCGCCCTGCTCAGGGGCGACGGAGGAGAACCGGGCGAGCATCTCCGTCTTCTTCCCCGGCTGCAGGAAATCGGCCTTGGTGTACGCGCTGACGTCCTCGGTGACGACGAACTCGCCGAAAGCACCAGCACCTTTCGCGTGCACGACGCGCTCCGGTACCCGCTCCCGGTTGAACTGGGCCATCTTCTCGATCAGGTAGTGATCCTGAAGCAGGATGCCGCCCGCGGTTCCCTGCGTGAGCGAGTGCTCGTCACTCGCGACGGGAACCCCGGCATTCGTGGTGGTGTGGGGACGCTGATCTGCAGCGGTCATGACTGGACCTCCGTGGTCGTTGGCGTGGTGATTGGCGGGTTCTGACAGGTCGAGCAGTACCCCCAGAAGACGACCTCGGCCTCGTCGACGACGAAGCCACGTGGGTCGGCCGGGGTGAGACAGGGGGCCGCGCCGAGCGCGCAGTCCATGTCGACAGTGGTGCCGCAGTTGCGGCACACCAGGTGGTGGTGGTTGTCACCGGTACGGGTCTCGTACAGCGCCGCCGAGCCCGCTGGTTCGATGCGCCGGAGGAGGCCGGCATCGGTGCCGGCGCGCAGCACGTCGTAGACGGCCTGGGTGGAGACGGAGCCGAGCGAGCGTCGGGCGTGCAGCGCGACGGTCTCGGCCGGGGAGTGCGGGTGCGCCTGGAGCGCGTCAATCACCGCCACCCGGGGGGCGGTGACGCGTAGTCCAGCCGCGCGCAGCAGGGTACGGGCGTCCGGGGTGAACGGCGTCGGCTCCATCACGACCCAGTCTGGGGGCTGTTCTGGAACGAGTCAAGAGAACGGTCATCGCACCGCGAGGACCCACTCCTGCCGGGGGACCAGCTCGCCCACCACCGGAGCCCCGGGGATCTCCCCGGCGACCAGCAGCCCACCCGAGGTCTGCGCGTCGGCCAGCAGCAGCAGCTCGTCCTCGCTCACGTCCGAGTGCAGGTGTGGGCGAACCCAGTCGAGGTTGCGTCGGGTGCCCCCGCTTATGTAGCCGGCGCCCAGCGCCGTCCGTGCACCGTCGAGGTAGGGCACCGCGGCGGCGTCCACCACGGCCGATACCCCACTGGCCCGCGCCAGCTTGTACAGGTGCCCCAGCAGCCCGAACCCGGTGACGTCGGTGGCGCAGCGCGCCCCGGTCGCGAGCGCCGCCCGGGACGCGTCGGCGTTGAGCGTGGTCATCGCCTCGATCGCCGCCACCGACACCTCCCCGGTGGCCTTGTGCCTGCTGTTGAGCACCCCGATCCCCAGCGGCTTGGTCAGCGACAGCGGAGTTGCCGCCACGCCGGCGTCGTTGCGGAGCAGCCGCTGGGGGTCGGCGGTGCCGGTAACGGCCATGCCGTACTTCGGCTCCGGGTCGTCCACGCTGTGCCCGCCCGCGACGAAGCACCCGGCTACGCCGGCGACGTCAGCCCCGCCGCGCAGCACCTCGGCGGCGAGCTCCATGGGCAGCAGGTCCCGCGGCCAACACAGCAGGTTCACCGCCACCAGCGGGGTGCCGCCCATGGCGTAGACGTCGGACAGCGCATTGGCCGCAGCGATGCGGCCCCAGTCGTAGGGGTCGTCGACCACGGGGGTGAAGAAGTCAGCCGTGGCGATCACGGCCAGACCGTCCCGGACCGCCACGGCGGCGGCGTCGTCCCCGTCGTCCAGGCCGACCAGCAGCTGCCCGGCCGGGTTGATCACCGGATGCGAGCGCAGCCCGGCGACCACGGCCTCCAGCTCGCCGGGCGGGATCTTGCACGCGCAGCCGCCGCCGTGGGCGTAGGAAGTGAGCCGTCGGATCGCGGTGGGAACCGTCATGGTGCCCAAGATTAGGCGTCGTGGCACGGCGGCGCGCGGCTGCGTAAGGTTCCGCCGCGGAGGCGTCAGGGTGCCTGGTGGCCCTCGCGGTCTTCAAAACCGACGTGGCCGAGTAGCTCGGTCAGGCGGGTTCGATTCCCGTCCGCCTCCGCCACCAGCGTCCGCCTCCGCCACCAGCGTCGTCGTGTATGCGCTGGCCGAGTCTTCGGAGTGGATTGACGAGAAGACCCTGGAGCTCAAGCTCCGCGCCGACGTGCGCTTCCAGGACGGCGAGCCGTTCACCGCCCACGCCATCAAGCTCAACTTCGACGAGATGCAGCGCTGGTCGGCACCGCACCCGCCGGGTACGTGGTTGAACTTCCCGCAGTCCTCGCGCGCCGAGGTGGTCGACGACCTCACCCTGCGCTTCCACTTCCCCGGTCCCGACGGGCTGGCCATCGGCAAGATGCGCGGCTTCCACATCGCCTCGACGGCCTTCTGGAGGGGCCCGGACGCCCCCGGGTTCGGCTACAAGAAGTTCGGCTCCGGTGAAGGTCATTGGTGAGCGATCGACGAGCCAGGTCCCTGGGGGACCGGCCCGTTCACCCTGGTCCAGGGTGCATCGTCCATCACCACCCGCAACGTCATCATGAGCGCCGAGCCCTACGCCTGTGCCTGGTTGATCGAGTCCGAGCAGCGTGATCCCGAGGTGATCCTCGAGGCCAACCTCGACCACTGGAATGCCGCCGAACGCGGTCCCCGCGTGCAGCGGGCGGTGTTCCGCAACTCCCTCTCGCCGTCGGAGGCACTGAACCTGTGCCTGAACCAGGACGGCGAGGTCGACATCGTCACCGAGGTCGGTCCAGACGACGCCGCCCGGGTGGACGAGTCGTCGTACGCCCGGCTCGTCGCCGCCGACGCCAACCGGGTGCTCACCTGCATCATCAACCGCGGCGCGTCCGACGTCCCGTTGGCCGACGTGCAGGTGCGCAGGGCGTTGAACCTGGCCGTGAACCGTCAGCGGATCATCGAGCAGGGCATGCGTGGATACGCCAAACCGATGCCGGCGATGACCCCGTCGTGGTGCTCAGGCTTTCCCGCAGGCGCCACACCATACGAACACGACCCGGACCAGGCGAAGAAGCTCTGGGCCGACTCGGGCTGGCCAACCGGGCGGCCGGTGCGGATCGCGACACCGAGTGCGTTCGCCGGCATCGCCCAGTTGATCGCCAGCGACCTGCGCCGGTCACTGGACGTCGCGGTGGAGATCGCGGTGGTGCCCGAGAACCAGGCGCTCGCCGGGGCCCGCGCCCTGGTGGAGAAGCGGCTGCCGCAGCCGTGGGACCTGCTGGTGCATGCGTGGTTCGACCTGTCCTCGGAGGCACCTCCAGCGGCGGTGCACCGGGAGTTCTTCGGAACTGACGGCGCGTTCCGCGTCGGACCGCCGGACGAGGGCTTCGACGCGCTGTACGACGAGATGAAGGTGCAGCTCGACGGTGGCGCGCTGGTTGAGGTGGCCGAGCGCATCGACGCGTACTGCCAGGACCAGGCGCTGGCGGTGTTCCTGTGCGCTCCGCAGGCGCTGTACGCGGTGAACAACCACGTGAGCTTCGGCCCGTACAAGACCACCTTCGAGATCGCCGAGGTCACCGTCGACGAAGGGCACTGGTCACGTCAGCCCGGAGCTACCGCGCCACCCGCCGGGAACGACACACCGGGGTTCTCCGGGGTTCGGGGCAACGCCTGCTGATCGTGTGGCCTGGCCAAGGGGACCACCACCTCAGTGGTCCCCTTGGCCACGACTCACCGCTGCCTGCAGCCGTTCGCTGATGATGGCCACATCGTCAAGCTCACCCGCGGCGACGGCCATCGTGAGGTTGTAGGCCTGATCGTTGGTCAGGGTCAGGCGGTGGCCGTTGACACCGACGAATGCGATCACTCCGGCGAGTGCCAGGCGCTTGTTGCCGTCGACCAACCCGTGATTGCGGCCAAGGGAGTGCAGCAGTGCGGCCGCCTTGTCGATCACCCCGGGGTAGGCGTCCTCGCCGAACACCGTCGCCTGGGGGCGGGCAGCCGCGGAGGCGAGCAGTCCGTGGTCGCGAACGGCGATCTCCCCGCCAGTCGCGCGTTGCGCTACGTACAGCAACTCCGATGGGGTCAGGTAGATCACCGCGAACGGCTCACTGCCCAAGGCGGTGCAAAGCCTTGGCGTACCGCGGCAGCTCCGTGTCGAGTACCGCCTCCAGCAGTTCGGCCCGGCTGTGGGTCTCGACGTACTCGCGCACCGCTTGGCGGGCGACGTCCTGCATGGACCTGGACTCGAGCTCCGCGCGCCGCCGCAGCGCGTCGGCCTCGGCATCGGAGAGGCGCAATGTCATAGCCATGCCGCGACGGTATCACTCATGACACCGGCCGCGCGGGCCGCCAAGACGGTGGAATCCGCCCGCGGCGAGCCGTAGCGTGCAGGGCGGGCTCTCGGGTTGCAGTACAGCCAGTCACCCATGCAAGCCCATCCCCGCATCCACCTCGACCTCTTCGTGGATACCACCGCCGAGCAGCAGGCCGAGGTCGAGCGACTCGTCGCGCTGGGGGGCACAGGCTTGACTGGGACCGTGATCCCGACCACCCGGATTTCGTGGCACTCGCCGATCCGGACGGCAACGCCTTTCGCGTGGTGGACCTGAGCCAATCATCGTCGACCTGACCGGCCCGGCGGCGGTGGGTCAGTTCTGCGGGGGTGCGAAGCGGGTCTGCGACGCGTCTTCCTGAGCAAGGCGGCGCAGAGCTAGCAGGACGGGCTCCAGCAGCAGCGTCCCGATCACGACGAAACGAACCGCGCCTGCCGTCGAGGTGGTGGGGACCTCGGCCACGTCCTGGGTTCCGAGCGCCCCGGCAGCGTGGGCGTAACGGTCCAGTAGCTCCGTCGAGGCGTCGACGCCGGCGGACTGCAGCGCGAGCAGCGCGCGCGCCAGGTGCGCCAGCGCAGGGGAATCCTCGTGTACGCGCCATCCCCAGCGCCGCAGGTGTTCGCGGGCTTCGGTGAGATCGGGAGGGTCCTCGTCGCCGTCGGCGGCGATCGCAGTGTGCGCGGCGCCCAACGCCTCATGCACGGTGATGGCAGGATCATCGACGGCGGCGAGCACCGCCCGCGCTGTCGCGATGGACAGGCCACCGGTGCTTAGCAGCGCGCGGACGAGGCCGAGTCGGGCGACATGCTCCTCGCCGTACTGGGCTTGGGTCGCAGATTTCGCCGTACCGGCCGGAAGTAGGCCTTCGCGTAGGTAGAACTTTACCGTTGCGAGGGGCACCCCACCCCGCCGGGCCAGCTCAGAGATCCGCACCGATCAGCCCTCTTGACATTGGGTAGTTCCACTCCCCAATATTAGATAGTTGCACTTTCCGACTTGGAGGACACTATGGCAGACGTCGTGCGCGGTCGTTGGACCCACGCCCACTCCGGAGACCTGACCGTCTTCCTGATCGGCATGCGGATCAACCGGTGGTGGCGGCCCGACGCGTGGGTGCCGACCCTCGCAGCGATGGGCCCGATGTTGGCCGAGCTGTCACAAAGCGCGGTGTCGGGCTTCCTCGGCTACCGGGTGATGCTGGGGGTGCGCGGGCCCACAGTGGTCCAGTACTGGCGCAGCACCGACGACGTCTATCGCTACGCAGCCGACCGCGACGCCCGGCACCGCCCCGCCTGGACCGCGTTCAACCAGCGGGCCCGCAAGGCCCCCGGCGCGGTCGGCGTGTGGCACGAGACCTACCAGGTCGCCCGGGCAGAGAGCGTGTACGTCGACTGCCCCGTGTCAGGTCTAGCGGCTGCCACCAGCGCCCGGCAGGTCGGCAGCCGGTCCGACACCGCTCGTCAGCGCCTCGCCGAGCAGATCTGAGCGCGGCTCGTCAAGCGAGACCGAGGAAGACCACCAGGGCACGCGACAGGGCGAGCATGTTGGTGCTCGAGCTTGCCCCGATGTACTGCCCGAGCTCGGATCGGGGCATGGTGGTGAGCTTGTCGACCATGATGCTGCTGGGCGCTGCCAGACCGGTCGGTGAATCGCCGCTTAAGCCGATCCGCAGCAGCGGAATCTCGGTGGAGTCGCTGATCAGCGGGCCAGACGGTGACCGAGTCGGTGGCATCGAAGCGGTCACCCCGAACGACGCGCACCGGACCCTTGGCCGACATAGCACCGGCCGCAGCCCCTGGCGGCGTAATAGGGTCCGGGAATGAGCGACGCCCGTCGAGCCGTCCCCCGCACCGACACGGTGCTCGACGACCCAGTCCTTCGGCCGGCCGTGGCGCGACTGGGGCGCGCGGTGGTGAAGCAAGAGGTGGTGCGCGCCCAGCACCGGGTGCGCACCGGTGACCTAGAAGCCGCGGCAGTGGTCGAGACGGTGCTGGCCGCGTTGCCGGAAGTGGCGGCAAGCCTGCGGCCAGTGCTGAACGCCAGCGGGGTGCTGTTACACACCAACCTCGGCCGGGCGCCGCTGTCCGCGGCGGCGATCGATGCGTTGGTGGCCGCCGCCGGCACCACCGACGTCGAGCTGGACCTGGCCACCGGGGCACGGGGCCGGCGCGGGCGCGGCGCGATGGAGGCGCTGCGCGCGGCCGTGCCGACCGCGGGTGCCGCGCACGTGGTGAACAACGGGGCGGCGGCGTTGGTGCTGGCCGCCACCGCGCTCTCCGCCGGCCGGGAGATCGTCATCGCGCGCGGGGAGATGGTGGAGATCGGTGACGGTTTCCGCCTGCCCGAGCTGCTCGCGTCCACCGGGGCCCGGCTGCGCGAGGTGGGCACCACCAACCGGGTTACCCGCGCCGACTACGCCGACGCGATCGGACCCGACACGGGGTTCGTCCTCAAGGTGCACCCGTCGAACTTCGTGGTGCGGGGCTTCACCTCCAGCGTGGGGCCGGAGCAGCTGCAGGGCCTCGGGGTACCCGTGGTGGCCGACATCGGCTCCGGGCTGCTGCACCCGCATCCGGTGCTGCCCGCCGAGCCGGACGTGACGACGTCACTCGCCGCGGGGGCGCACCTCGTCACGGCCAGCGGCGACAAGCTGCTCGGGGGGCCGCAGGCCGGGCTGATCTTCGGCGCCAACGACCTGGTGCACCAGTTGCGCCGTCACCCCCTCGCCCGGGCGCTGCGGGTGGACAAGCTGACCCTCGCCGCGCTGGAGGCCACCGTGCGCGGTCCAATCACCCCCACTGCCACCGGGCTCACGGCGACCGTCGAGTCACTCACCGCGCGGGCCAAGGCGCTGGCCGAAGCCCTCTCCGCCGACGGGGTCGACGCCGTCGTCGCGCCGTCTCGGGCCACGGTGGGGGGTGGCGGGGCACCGGGGGTGGAGCTGGAGAGTGCCGCGCTGAGCCTGCCCGCGGACTACACCGCCCGGCTGCGCAGCGCCCGACCGCCGGTCCTGGGCCGCACCGAGCGTGGTCGCTGCCTGCTGGATTTACGCTCAGTTCCCGTCGAGCGGGACGACGCGCTGGCGGTGGCGGTGCGGTCCGTGGCCGCTGCGCGCTGATGCACGTCGTCGCCACCGCCGGGCACGTCGACCACGGCAAGTCCACCCTGGTGCGCGCCCTTACCGGCATGGAACCCGACCGGTTCGCCGAGGAGCAGCGGCGCGGCATGACCATCGACCTCGGTTTCGCCTGGACCGAGCTGCCGACCGGCCAGACGGTGGCCTTCGTGGACGTCCCCGGTCACGAGCGGTTCGTCCCCACCATGCTCGCCGGGGTGGGTCCGGTACCGGCTGCCCTCATGGTGGTCGCCGCGGACGAGGGGTGGATGCCGCAGTCGGCGGAACACCTCGACGCCCTGGACGCCCTCGGGGTGCGCCACGGCCTGCTGGTGATCACCCGCAGCGACCTGATGGAACCGGAGCTGGCCCTGGAGGACGCCCGCGAGCACCTCGTCGGCACCAGCATGGCCGACGTCGACGCCGTCTGCGTCTCCGCGGTCACCGGAGCCGGCCTGCCGGAGCTACGCGGCGCGCTCGGCGGGCTCGTCGATTCGCTGCCCGCTCCCGAACCCCGGGCCGATGTGCGCCTGTGGATCGACCGCGCCTTCACCATCCGTGGTGCCGGAACGGTTGTCACCGGCACCCTCACCGGGGGCACTATTCGGGTGGACGACGAACTCGAGCTGGTCACCGGGGATGCCGGCCGGCCGCTGCGGTGCACCGTGCGTGCCCTGCAGTGCCTCGGCGAGCCGGAGCAGCGGGTGGCCGCCGTCGCCCGGGTTGCGGTGAACCTGCGGGGGGTGCCGTTGGAGCGCCTGCATCGCGGTGACGCTCTGGTCACGCCGGGGCGGTGGCGGGCGACGGACGTGGTCGATGTGCGACTCGGGAGCACCCCGGGTCCCGCCCGCATCGTGGAGGCCGCTGGAGCCGGCGGGTCCGCTGGGGTCGGCGGGGCCGCTGGGGTCGGCGGGGCCGTTGGGGCAGCTGGGGTCGCCGAGCTGCCCACCCACGCAGTGCTGCACCTGGGAGCGGCCGCCGTCACCGCCCGGGTGCGGCCGCTGGGGGCCGACACCGCGCGGCTCACCCTCGAGCGGACGTTGCCGCTGCGGATCGGTGACCGGGCCGTACTCCGTGACCCCGGTGCCCGGCGGATCCCGTGCGGGCTGACGGTGCTGGACACGCTGCCCGACGAGCTGCGCCGACGGGGTGCGGCCGCCGCCCGCGCGCAGGTGCTCGAGACGCTGGACGGGGTTCCCGACGGCGCCGCCGAACTGGCCCGGCGCGGGATGATCCGACACAGCGAGCTGCTGGCCATGGGCGCGAAACCCCCGAGCACTGCCGCCCGCCGGGGTGATTGGCTCCTGGACCGGGGTGCGATCAGTGCCCTCGCTGCTCGGCTGGCCCGGGTGGTAGCCGACCACGCGGTCGAACACCCCTTGGAGGACGGGCTCCCACTGGAGGCAGCCCGACGCGCGGTGGGCCTGCCGGAGGTGCGGCTGCTCGAGGTGCTCCTGGCTGACCCGGCTGCGGCCACGGTGACCACGCGGGACGGCCGGGTGCACCACGGTCTGACGCGTACCGAGCTTCCTGCCGCGCTGCGCCCGGCGGTGGACACGCTGCGCGCGCAGCTCGACGTCGACCCGTTCGCCGCGCCCGAGGCGCACCACCTGAGCGGGCTGGGTCTTGGCCCCAAACAGCTCGCGGCGGCGGCCAGGGCCGGCGAGCTGCTGCGGGTGGGCGACGGAGTGTGGCTGCTGCCCGGCGCGCCCCAGCGGGCCGCGCGCGTGTTGGCCACCCTGCCCCGGCGGTTCACGCTCAGCGACGCCCGGCAGGCGCTGCGGACCTCACGGCGCGTCGCGGTGCCGCTGATGGAGCTGTTGGCCCGCGAGGGCGTCACCCGCCGGCATGAGGACGGCACCCACGAGCTCCTGCATGGTTGAGCCCGTGGCTGGGCCCGAGGTCATGTCACCGCTGGGCGTCGGCGGTGTCCTCGCGCGGGCCCGGGCGGGTGCCGGGCGGTGCACGCCGCAGGAGGTAGCGGCCGCGACGCGCCGGGGCAGCCTGCTCGTCGACACCCGGACCGAGACCCAGCGGCACGAGCAGGGTGAGCTGCCCGGCGCCCTGGTCATCGACCGCACGGTGCTCGAATGGCGGCTCGACCCGGCCAGTGCGTACCGCATCCCCGAGGCCACCGGATACGACGTCGAGATCGTGGTGGTCTGCGCGCAGGACTACAGCTCCAGTATCGCCGCAGCCAGCCTGCGAGCGCTCGGCCTGTTCCGGGCCGTCGACCTGATCGGCGGTGTCGAAGCGTGGAAGGCCGCCGGACTGTCCTGCCACGGCGGGCCGGCGGATGTGCGCCGGTAGCCCACGCCCGCGCGGAGGCATTCCACACCGAGCGGAAGCTGGCGGTGGCCGCGGAACTCCACCGCGCCCGATGCGCCCGGTAAAGCGGACGAACCTGTCGCTCGATACGCGGGTGGCGTCGATGTCGCAACAGGGCGTGAACCTGATGATGCAGCGGTGGGTACATCACAACAGCCGGGTGATCGACCCGACGCAGGAATGCCAGGCGGCAATCAGCTCTCAGTTCGATGAGGCTGACATAATCGAAGAGTGGTGCATCGACCGTCAGGATGATGGTGTCGGGCTTGTCACCGCGAACGTGGAGATTGACACGTGGCTCACCGGAGATCGGAGTGCTTCGGCGCCCCGCAACCGCCTTGAAGATCCGCAGCAACGAAGTGCCGTCCGACGCGAGGTGCGAACCAATCTTCGTAGCGTCCGATCACTTCTGTAGGGATCTTTCCCGGGGCAACGCTGCTGCCAATGATTGGGCACTTCCCCGGGCGTAGTACCTGGGCGCTGAGCATGCGGGTGGATGCCGTTCGCCAGCAGCACATTGGTGGCTGGTCCAAAGAGTTGATCCCCTGTTGGTGAGTGTCGTTCATCAGTGGGTGCAGGTGACTCGTATCGGGCTGAGGCCAAGTACGCCGGTCCCAGTGCGATTCGACCTAGCCCTTCCGCCGGCGTCCCGGGCTGGAGGTTGGTGGATCCGACGCGTTCGCCGGCCGCGTAGTATGCGAAATCTGGCATGAGACGATCTGAAACCTCTTGAGCAACAGCTGAACTGAGTTCATGTTCGTCAGCCCCCTGTGGAGCGTCCAGTCGCACGTCCCCACTGTTACCGTGAAGCAGACCGTAATACGCAGGTGTTACGCTCTTGGAGTGCACGCGCAGGCGGAGGCCTATGACGAGGTGGCGTATGGCGACCTGAGATTCGACGAGGTGGACTGGTCCGATGCCATCGAAAATGTCCGCAACCGTGGCGACCGCACACGGCGACCTGCTGACTTTGATATCGAACCGGAGTGGGCGACCGAGGCGCTGGCCGACCCGCGTCGCCTGGTCGGTTCTGCAGGCAGCCGATCCGGGCTGACTGTAAAAGTTCTGGGCTGGTCAGCGAACGCGCCGGCGCGTGAGCCCAACCAACGCGGCCGTCTGTTGAAAGTGATTGTCGCGCCCAAAGACCACCCGCCGGCCGGGCGCTGGTGGGGCGCCACCGCAATGGATGCCAATGACGCCGACCGCCGACGTTACGAGGAGGAGCCATGAGCAGTACCCGCGAGACCCTGGCCGCCGAGGCCGCCGAGGCTGAATCGCGTCAGAACGAGCCGCCCGGCCGGATGCACCGTGCCCGCAACGGCGGTGGTGCCAACCACGTCTACACAGTGCGCATGCCGGCCGAGCGGCTCGCCGAGCTGCGTGCCGTGGCTGAGCAGTCCGGCGAGCAGCCCTCGACGCTGATGCGCCGTTGGGTGTTGGAGCGGTTGGATGTGGAGCATGCGCACCAGCCGGAACTAGCCGACGTCCGGCGCACTCTGTCGGAGGCGTTGCACACCCTCGACCAGGTCGCTCGGCGCCGCCCCGCGTAGGGCAGTGTCCTCTCGGCGCCGACAATCGCGAGCGGCACTCCCGCCTTGAACTGGACGTGCACCTCGCCCGCGACCGTGGGCACGTCGCCGGGACGATCAGACACTTTCAGGCCCCGGGTACCGACCCGATCGCGAGCGACGCTGCAGGACGTTTACGCCGCCACCGTCTCGTCAAACATCATCATGTGGGGCGTATTGGCGACTTGCCAGCAACCTCGGAACACTCTGTCACTCGGAGCTGCGGCCTGAGATTCGTTGCGGTAGAGGGGCTGCTCGAAAGATGTTCCATAGGGTAGGTGAGCACCTTTGCTTTCGTTGGCCCATTGCGGTGCACGGGTCCCGACCCAGGCCACCGGCACTCCGCGTTCGCTGCTCATCGTAACTTCTACGGTTGCGGACCGAGGGTGAGGATCATGAGGGTGTCCGGCGTGGGGCCGTACAGCCACCAGATGCGCCAGGCCCCCGGGGTTCTGTTCTCGATATAGGACTCCCACACTTCCTCGCCATTGGGCCCGGTCAGTGACTGGTACTTATGGGAATTCTGCCCCGGGTGGCTGGGGCCGACGCCGTGGAGCAGCCGCAGTGTCTTCTTGGCCTTCTTCAACTTCGCGGTGTAGGCGGGCTTGGCGAGGTCGCCCAAGACGCGAAGTACCTCATCGGTGTACACGAGCGCGAAGGGGGGCGCGCTCACAATCCGGCGTTGTCATCGAGCAGGTCGTCTCGGCGGTCTACGCGGCCTTGGGAGGCGTCAGCGAGGCCGCGTAGCAGCGACTCGCGTAGCGCGTCGTCCTCCCACACCAGCAGTTCCCGCTTCGGAATGCTCGCCAGAGGGGTCAGCAGGATTTCGCCAGTAGAGCGGGTAGATACCAAGAACCGGTCGTTGCGGTGCACACCAGCGCGACCGAACGCGATCCGCGCACGGTCGTCGGCGGCAACTTCGGCGACCGGCTCGAAGCCAGCAAATGCGCTCACGATGGTCCCACCTCGTCATATACACACTTAGCGTACCTCAAGTGGGTATATGGGTACCGTCCACACTGCGCACAACGACCCCCACCCTGCTGAACCTCAACTGCGATCGGAGCGGATCGCCTGGCCCGCATCCAACCGGGCGCGCTGCGGGATCACGGTGTACTTCGGGTCCCGGGCGGAGGCCTGGCCGGCGTGGAAGATGCCGAAGCGGGTGCACGCCGACCCGGCGAGCAGTGCCGCACCGCCCAGGGCAGCGGCCACCCGGCTCCGGCCCCCCGCAGCCGCCAGCGCGGCACCGGTGACCGTCAGCCCCTTCGCAACCCGCAGTAGGGCTCCCGCGCGGCCGGTGTGCAGTGGCTCCGCCGACAGGCCCATCCGCCGCTCCATCACCTCCGCCACCGCCAGCTCCAGGGCCGCTCCCCCGATCGCGAGCCGCCGCGCCGGAGCCGCCGCGGACCCCGGTGCCAGCAGCATCCCTGCGCCCCCCGCTGCGGCGGCGGCGCTGCCGACGAACACGAACGGCAGCTCTCGGTGTGCGTCGTGCCAGGTGGGGGTGGCCGTGTCCGAGAGCAGCACCGCGGTGTACGCCGCGACCGCGGGCGCTACCGCCGCCGCAGCCAGCCCAGCACCCCTCGTCACCGTCGGAGCAGCACGCCCGGCACGTCCGCGCCGGAGCCGCCGCGGCAACAATCCCAGTGCCTCCCCCGCCGCCGCCAGGCCCGCGGCGGGTCCGTAGACGCTGAGGATCCAGGTGCCCACGCTCATCGGGGAGGTCACCTTGGCCACCCGGAGCATGTGGTGAAACCGCGCGGGTCTGCCCAGGTCGTGCACCAGGGCCGCGAAGCTGGTGGTGATGGCCACCAGCGCCGTCCACCGCATCGGCGCGCGCAGGGCGGTGTTGCCGGACAGGTCCGCGCCCGCGGCCAGCAACGACGAGCCCGCCGCCAAACCGCCCAGGAAGAGGTAGGCGGGGATGTCGGCCTCCCAGGGCGAGGCCTTCACCACGGGGCGCCCGTAGTAGGAGGTGAATTCCGCGTCGGGCACCATCGCCTGCTCGCCGCGGCCGCGGCGGTACTTGCTGTTGCGACCGGCACCGGGTCGCACCGCGGTCACCGCTGGCCACCGAGAAACGCCGCGGCCGCACCCGCCAGCAGCGTCACCGCGGCCAGGCCAGCCTGCTTCCACATGTCCGGCAACGCCTTGGTGGTCACCACCGGGTCGGGCGGCAACCCGTAGACCTCGGGTGCGTCCAGCAGCAGGAAGAACGCTCCGGCGCCCCCGACCCCGTCGGCCGGGTCGTGGCCGTAGAGCTGAGCATCGGTGACCCCAGCCTCCACCAGGTGCTCCACCCTTCCCTGGGCGCGCACCCTCAGCTCGTCGAGGTCGCCGAACTGGATCGACTGGGTGGGGCACGCCTTGGCGCACGCGGGTTCCATGCCCTCACCGAGGCGGTCATAGCAGAGGGTGCATTTCTGGGCGATACCCACCGCCGGGTCACCCACCGGGCCGTCACGGCGCTCGATCACCCCGTAGGGGCAGGCCGGAACGCAGTACCCGCAGCCGTTGCAGATGTCGTCCTGCACCACCACGGTGCCGAACTCCGTGCGGAACAACGCACCGGTCGGGCACACGTCGAGGCAGGCGGCATGGGTGCAGTGCTTGCACACGTCGGACTCCATGAGCCAGCGGAAGGGCACTCCGGAATCACCCCCCACCGCACCCGGCAGGGTGGCGGCCGGCATACCCAGGTCTACAGACCCGGGTGCCGGCTCTGCCGCCGGGATCGCCGGCTGCTCGACGAACGCGACGTGCCGCCACGTCGACGCACCCAGGCCCAGGGTGTTGTCGTAGGACATGCCGCTGAGCTCGATGCCGTCCTCAGGGACCGCGTTCCACTCCTTGCACGCCACCTCGCAGGCCTTGCAGCCGATGCAGATACTGGTGTCGGTGAAGAAGCCCTTGCGCGTCGGAGGCTCCGCCCAGCCGGCGTCGCGAGCTGGGTCCACCGGTCCGAAGAAGCTGTTCTTGCTGCTCATCGCTACGGGTCCATCCCGGTCTGTGGGGTGATGCCGGCACGGTCGCGGTAGCCCTGCACGTAGCTCAGCAGCTCCGGTCCGCGCGGACGCCGCCCCGGTTGCACGTCGCAGGCATTCGCCTTCGTGGCGTGGATGTGCACGTTGGGGTCCAGTACCCCGGCGAGCAGCTCGTTGGCCGCGTCACCGGTGGTGAGCCCGTTGGGCCCCCAGTGGTAGGGCAACCCCACCTGGTGCAGCGTCTGGCCTCCGACCTGCAGGGGAGTCATCCGCTCGGTCACCAGCACCCGCGCCTCGATGGCGGTCCGTGCGGTGACGATGGTGGCCCACCCCAGATGCTCCAGTGCGCGCTCGGCGGCCAGCTCCGGGCTCACCTCGCAGAAGAACGCGGGCTGGAGCTCGGACAGGTACGGCAGCGTCCGGCTCATGCCCCCGGCGGTGTGGTGCTCGGTGAGGCGGTAGGTGGTGAACACGAACGGAAACAGCTCGCTGCCTGCCGCGTCACCCGTCGGCTGGTAGCGGTTGTCCGGGCGGCTGAACACCTGCCGAGCCGGATTGCTCTGCTGGCCGTAGAGGGCGTTGGCCACCGGTGACTCCGGCGGTTCGTAGTGCGCGGGTAGCGGGCCGTCCACCAGCCCAGTCGGCACGTACAGCCACGCCTTGCCGTCGGTCTGCATGACGAACGGGTCGTCGCCGGCGATGGCGGCCTGCGCCTGCGCACC
>JAABVA010002712.1_pt1 | contig 17321 bp, 17 predicted proteins | sample 5560331 | NCBI WGS metagenome assembly JAABVA01 (sample SAMN12812661, study PRJNA571458) | rock metagenome | isolation source: Antarctica rocks | place: Antarctica: Victoria Land, Mt New Zealand sud | collected 2016-01-07 | reverse complement strand
CGGGAGGCCCTGGTCGAAGTGCTGGGTCCTGCGCTCTCATCGATTACCCAAGAAGACGCGCGAGGCTTCTTCGAACACTGCGGCTACGGCAAACCGGTTCAATCGTTATGACTAACGCTGTTAGAGCAGATGGCGCTCATGGACAATTCGTCTAGAGACCTGTCCCCGCCGAACGGCGGTGCTTGGTGATCGTAGCTCATCCGAATCCGGGTGTTCCCTTCCGTACTACGCAGAGGGGTTGCTGGCGAGGGCGTGAAGACCGCGTTGTCCTTGGAGGCTGCGCCTCCCGCACGCGGAAGCCTTCAAGCGAATTCCGTATCTGTTGGCAGAGCATCGAGTTGTAATCCCGAAGGTCGCGGGTTCGAGCCCCGTCGGTCGCCCCGCCGCGCTGACGGCCTAAAACAAGCCCCGGTTTTTCACCGGGGGCTCTCTACTGCTATCACACTGCGATAGGCTTCTTGATGACAGGTCGCCGGAGCGGTACCTGCCGCGTATCCGCAGGTTCTCGGTCGCCCGAGAGGAGGCTCTGTACGAAGTCCTTACGGCCTACGCTCACAAGATTGATCATTGCTTTGCCGGCGATCTCCGGCGGGGGGGCCAACGCCCCCCTTTTCTACGTCTACATAGGGACCGTAAAGCACCGAGACAAGTTCGCCAGCCGTAGTCTCCCTGACCCGCCAGCTCGTCCCCAGGGCCCCGTATCGGAGAAACAATTCGGCTTCCTTCTCGAAGCTGAAGACCGGCAATGCAGGTTGTGGCCTACGGACATAACGTCTAACCGAGAAGTTGCGCTATCCAGGGAGAGCACGGCGCGGAAGGTCAGCGGGACACAGGATGGTGTTTTGCTGAGCGTTATGCCGGGGTCTCAGACGGAGATTGGGGAATGTCTCGGCCTCTCCCACAAGGTCTCCCGCATCATCGCCTCCTCCATGAAGTCTCTCGAAGGGAAGCCAGAGTGCCGGTAAGTTTCCTTTCTGTAGAATAGACACCTCTGGAGGGTAAGGTGCCGACCTGGATAGAAAGGTACGGGTGATCTTGGGGTTTTTTAGAGACGTGGGGGATAGGGTGGTTGGGGCTCCCTCTATCCTCGCAGCGGACTTCGCCAACCTCGCCGAGGAGGTCCGGCGTGCGGAGGCCGGGGGCGCGGAGCTCGTTCATTTCGACGTAATGGACAACCACTTCGTCCCCAACCTGACGGTGGGACCGGACGTCGCCGCCGCGCTCGTGCGCGCCACGAACCTGCCGGTGGACGCGCACCTGCAGGTCATGAGGCCGGACTCACTCATCCCGGCCTTCGTCGCGGCGGGTGTAGTGAGTATCTGTGTGCAGCCGGAGGTGACCATGCACCTGCATCGGACGCTCGGTGCGATCCGGGCCGCCGGCCTCGAAGCCGGTTGCGCCCTGAACCCTACTACCCCTCCGGAGGTCCTCGAATGGGCGTTTCCGTACCTGGACTACGTGAACGTCATGAGCGTCAATCCTGGCTTCGGGGGGCAGGCGTTCATCCCGGAGATGGCCGAGAAGGTCCGCAGGCTCCGGGAGATGACAGACGTGCCCATCCAGGTGGACGGAGGCATCACCGCTGAGACGGCCCCCCTGATGGTGAAGGCCGGGGCGCGGGTGCTCGTCGCGGGCTCGGCGGTGTACCGAGGAGATCCCGCGATCGAGATGCGAAAGATCGTCGAGGCTGGAAGGCGGTCCGCCGGAGAGGCGTAGAGACACAACGAACGCCTTCCTTGTCCGCTTGATCTCGGTATGGTAGCTTATTCTCCGTAGCTTTCGGGGGCGGGTGAAATTCCCGCACCGGCGGTGAACCCGTGGAGGCCGTGAGCTTTCCGGGCAGCCCGCGAACCCCCGGCGAGAGCCTTGGGGTTGAGCCGGTGAAGACCTCTGGGTCGTAGTCCGGCGCCGACGGTGATAGTCCGGATGGGAGAAAGGAACACGTGGTTCGGGACGTTCTTATGCGACGCGCCCGCGAGCTTGCGGAGCACGGACGGTATACGGCTGCGCCCAATCCCCTCGTGGGGGCTGTAGTGGCACGCGACGGCGTGGTCGTTGGCGAGGGCTGGCATGCGCGCGCTGGTGGACTACATGCGGAGGTCGTTGCGCTGAGCGGCTCCGGGGCCGCTGCCCGTGGGAGCGAACTTTATGTGACGCTGGAGCCCTGCAACCACCAAGGCAAGACGCCTCCCTGTACAGATGCGATCCTACGTGCCGGCGTAAGGCGTGTCGTGGCCGGGCACCTCGACCCCAACCCGAAGATGCGGGGTCGCAGCGTGGACCTTCTGCGCGAGGCGGGGTTGGAGGTGGAAGTCCTCGATGACGGCCTCTTCGAGAAGCAGAACGAGCAGTTCCTGCACCTGATGACGACCGGACGTCCCTTCGTCCACGTCAAGCTCGCGACGACCCTGGACGGCAGGATCGCTGCGGCCGGCGGCGAGAGCAAGTGGATCACGGGCGAAGCCGCTAGAGAGAGGGCGCACCTCCTGCGCGCCGAGGCCGGGGCCGTGCTCGTCGGCGCCGGCACCGTCCACGCCGACGACCCGCTCCTCACCCCGCGCGGTCTATCAGAAGAGCCGCCGCCTGTCACCCGCGTCGTCCTGGATCCCCGCCTGACCATTCCCGACGACGCCCAACTCGTCCGCACGGTCTACAAAACCCCCGTGGTCATATTCGTGGGCGAATACGCCGCTACCGACCGGGCCGATGAACTGCGCTCCTCTGGCGTCGAAGTCGTGCCGGCACCTATGACGGGCGGGGAGCTGGACCTCGTCTTCGTGCTCGAGGAGCTAGGGAGAAGGGGCATCCGGGGCGTGCTAGTCGAGGGGGGCGGGGAGACCGCGGGCCGCTTCGTGGCTCGGGGGCTCGTCAACAAGATGACGTTGTTCTACGCTCCCAAAGTGTTGGGGGAGAGAGGGATTCCACTCATGGGTTCGTTGAAGGTCGCCGGCATGGACGGAGCCCCCAGGTTCCGCGTCGAGGCCGCGGAGCAAGTCGGGGAGGACGTCGCCGTGACGCTCTACCCGGTAGAGTCGGAGGAGGATCTTGTTCACCGGGCTGGTTGAAGGTACGGGACGTATCCTCTTCGTGGAGGAGGGCGGCATGGCGCGGCTCGGCATCTCCGCCGCCCGTCTTGCGAAGGGCACGCAGATAGGAGACTCCGTCTCGGTCAACGGCGTCTGCCTCACCGTCAACGAGGCGGATGGGGAGACGCTCGTCTTCTACGCGATGCAGGAGACGCTGAGGCGGACGGCCCTCGGCGACCTCGAAGAGGGAGACCTGGTCAATCTGGAGCTGGCGATGGAGCTGGGGAGCAGGTTCGGCGGGCACATCGTGCAGGGTCACGTCGACGGGGTGGGAGAGGTCCTCAAGGTATCGCCAGAGGGGGATGCGGAGATTTGGGAGTTTCTGGCGCCCGTAGGAGTATTGAAGTACGCCGTGGAGAAGGGGAGCGTGTGCGTGGATGGGATCAGCCTTACCCTCGTCTCCGTCGGGCCTCACTCGTTCACCGTCTCCATCCTGCCCCAGACCAGGGAGGCGACGAACCTCAAGGACCTCTCTCCTGGTGAGCGGGTGAACCTGGAGGCTGATGTCATAGGGAAGTACGTGGAGAGGCTGATGGAGCCGCGGTTAGACAAGAATTTACAGACATTCGAGAGGAGAGTGGAAGATGCCGTTTAGTCCCATAGAGGAGATCGTCGAAGACATAAAGAACGGCAAGATGGTTATCGTCTGTGACGACGAGGATCGGGAGAACGAGGGCGACCTGACGATGGCCGCCGAGCTCGTCACCGGCGATGACATAAACTTCATGGCCACCCATGCGCGCGGTCTGATCTGCTTGCCGATGGCCGGTGAGATTATAGACCGGCTGGAGATTCCCGAGATGGTCCAGCATAACGCCTCGCGCATGGGCACGGCTTTCACGGCCTCCATCGAGGCGAAGGACGGCATTACTACCGGCATCTCGGCCGCGGATCGCGCCCACAGCTGCCAGGTCGCCGTCGACGATGCCACGGGCCCGGACGACCTGGTGATGCCGGGACACGTCTTCCCCTTGCGCGCCCGTCCCGGCGGCGTCCTGCAACGGGCCGGCCAGACCGAGGCGGCGGTCGACCTGGCGCGCCTCGCGGGCTTCAAGCCGGCAGGGGTCATCTGCGAGGTCATGAAAGAGGACGGCACGATGGCCCGCGTCCCGGACCTCGAGAAGTTCTCGAAGGAGCACGGTGTCAAGATGGTGACCGTTGCCCAGATCATCGAGTATCGCCGCCGCTACGAGCGGCACGTCAAGTTCGCCGTCGAGACCCGCCTGCCGACCAAGTTTGGTGAGTTCCGTCTGCGGGCCTACGAGAACGACGTGGACGATATGACGCATCTCGCGCTGGTGATGGGCGAGCCGGAGGGCAAGGAGGATGTCCTCGTGCGCGTTCACTCCGCTTGCCTTACCGGTGACGCCCTGCACTCTTTACGCTGCGACTGCGGCGGCCAGCTCGAAAAGGCGATGACCCGTATCGCTGAGGAGGGCGAGGGGATCCTCGTCTACATGCAGCAGGAGGGGCGCGGCATCGGGCTCCTGAACAAGATGAAGGCCTACCACCTCCAGGACGAGGGGCTCGACACTGTCGAGGCCAACCAGAGGCTCGGCTTCGCCCCCGACCTTCGAGACTACGGCATTGGCGCCCTGATCCTCAAGGACCTCGGCCTCTCCAGCATCCGCTTCATGACCAACAACCTCACGAAGGTCGTGGGGCTCCAGGGTTTCGGACTGAAAATTACCGAGAGGATACCGCTGGAGATCGAACCGAACGGGGAGAACAAGCGTTACCTCCAGACCAAGAAAGAGAAGCTCAACCACGTCTTCGAGAAGTACTAGGAGGCGGAGCCGTGGAGAGGGAGAAGGTGCCGAATTTTATCGAGGGCGACCTAAGCGCTGCTGGCCGCCGTTTCGGCGTCGTCGCGTCGCGGTTCAACGACTTCATCGTCCGTCCGCTCCTCGACGGCTCGCTCGATGCGATCAAACGCCACGGGGGAGACCTCTCCTCCGTGGACGTGGTCTGGGTGCCGGGTTCCTACGAGATACCGCTCGCGGCTAAAAAGCTAGCCCTCTCAGGGCGCTACGACGCCGTAATATGCCTGGGAGCGGTGATACGAGGCGCGACCGCCCACTTCGATTACGTGGCGGGCGGGGTAGCCTCCGGCGTCTCCTCGGTGGCGCTCGAGACGAACCTGCCGGTCGTCTTTGGCATTATCACCACCGACACCATCGAGCAGGCGATAGAACGCGCCGGCACCAAGGCCGGCAACAAGGGCTTCGAGGCCGCCGTTACCGCCATCGAGATGGCATCTCTCATGGAGCGGATCGAGGAGCGCGGCGCGAGTTGACAACTAGCAAGGCGACACCCACACCGCCGGTCGAGACTCGACGGGGAAACCGGAGGTGGGGGAGGGTATAGGGTTTTAGATCCTAGGCGGTCGTGCCCTCCGGGGCGCGGAGGATCGCCTTCTGGACCTTGAACGCCTTCAGGCAGGAGGTGCAGACGTAGGCCCGCTTGGTGTTGGGGCCCTTCTGAATACGGATCTTCTGCAAGTTCGGGTTCCAGCGGCGGCGCGTGGCGCGCAAGGAGTGGCTGCGCGCGTTGCCGAAGCTCGAGTGTTTCCCGCAGGAATAACATACTTTCGCCACTATAAATCTCCTGTGCTAGGATACCGGCCAGTGTGAAGGCCCGGAAGCGGCGGCGAAACGCTCGCTCTCGAGCTCCGGGCGGAGATTGTACCAGATCGCCACGACGCACAGCTTGTTGCAAACAGAAAAATTTGGGCCGTTGCGAGGCGGCCGTTGTCGGGATTCCAGGGACGGGTGATGGAAGGGACGGCCGAGAAAAGCCAGGGCGAACGCCGGGGAGCCGGAACACGCGTAGACCTGAAGGCGGTCATTACCACCGCGTATACTGCCCTTCTGGCCAACGTGGCCAGGATAGACGAGCTCAACGTCTACCCTGTCCCTGACGGCGACACCGGGACCAACATGCTATTGACGGTCCGGTCGGTGCTCGAAAGCGTCTCGCAGTCTCCCAACCTCTCCGGCGAAGCGGCGGCCAGGACCGTCTCGCGCGCTGCGCTCATGGGGGCGCGTGGAAACTCCGGGGTGATACTCTCCCAGATCCTGCGCGGAGCGTGCGAGGTCCTTGGAAAGGCGGATTCCTGCGACGCCAAGACCATCGCGGCGGCACTCTCCGGCGCGATGGAGAGAGCTTACGCGGCGGTAGCGGAGCCCGTCGAAGGTACGATGCTCTCGGTAATAAAGGACGCCGCTGAAGTGGCCCGCCTCAGCGTGGAGCGGGGCGAGAACGATCCGGTCGAGGTCCTCCGGGCCGCGGCCCGGGAAGCACACGCCTCGGTGAAGAGGACCCCCGAACTGCTCCGGGTGCTCAAGGAGGCGGGCGTCGTGGACGCTGGAGGGATGGGCGTGGCCGTGATCCTGGATGGCCTGCTGGCGGCCCTTAGCGGCGAAGAGCCCGCACCCGTGGAGTTGGAAGTGGAACCCGAAGGCAGCGGGGAGCGTTTGCGGGAGACGGTGGCGCACTCGGCTGAGGAGACTTGGGGCTACTGCACGGAGTTCATCGTCGATGGCTTCTCCGGCGACGAAGAGGAGTTCGGGAAGAGTATTCTCGAGATGGGCAAGAGCGTGCTGGTCATCCCGGATAGAGAGATCGTGAAGGTCCATCTACATACTCAAGACCCTGGTAGCGCCCTCACCTATGCGAGAGGCTTTGGCCGGCTCTCGGGGGTGAAGGTAGATGATATGGAGGCCCAGACCCGGGCGCGGGCGGAGGAGCCTGCCGCTCCTTCGCGGCCGGCGTCGAGGCTAGGGGTCGTGGCGGCGAGCCGGGGGGCGGGCAACCGCAAGCTCTTCGAGTCCGCGGGCGCGATAGTCATCGAGGGCGGGCAGGGGGACAACCCGAGCGCGGAGGACTTCGTCCGGGCCGTGGAGGGGCTCGGGACGACGGCCGTGGTCCTGCTCCCAAACAACAAGAACGTGGTGCCGACAGCCCGGAGCGCGGGACAGCTGGTCGAGGCGGAGGTCTACGTGGTTCCGACGAAGAGCATCGCGGGCGGGCTCGCGGTCCTGGTTGGCTACGACGCCGAGGAGGAGCCAGAGGACATCGTCGAGGAGATGTGCGAGATAGAGGAAGCTCTGAGGTACGCCGAGGTTACGAGGGCCGTACGGGACGCGCGGGTGGAGGGGCGCGAGGTGCGGGAAGGTGAGTACATCGGCCTACTGGACGGTAAGCTCCGTGCGGTGGAGGGATCGGTTCGGGATGCGGCGCTTTCTCTGGCCGGTGGCATCGTCGAGGAGGGCGTGGACTTCGTGACGATGCTCCGGGGGGAGGACCTCGGGGAGGCGGAGGCGGAGGAGATCGCCCGGCACATCCGGGGCCTGAATGACGACCTGGTAGTGGAGGTCAGGGACGGGGGGCAGCCATTGTACCCGTTGCAGATGGTGGCCGAGTAGTGACGACGGCCATCGTCACGGACTCGACGACGAGCCTGCCCGAAGGAATACAGGATCGCCCCGAAGTGCGGGTAGTCCCTTTGAGCTTCTCCTTCGGACCTGAGGAGACATACACGGACAAAGTCGACCTCGCGAACACAGAGTTCTACGAGAAGCTCCGCGAGTCGCCAGTCTTCCCGACGACCTCCCAGCCATCGGCCGGGACGTTCGTCGAGGCATACGAGTCCTTGAGTGCGTACGACGATGTGCTGGTGCTCACGCTCTCGCGCAAGCTGAGCGGAACCTACGACTCTGCGGTGACGGCGGCGGGGATGGTGGATCGTCCTGTCGAAGTCGTGGACACGAAGAGCGCCGAGATGGGGTCGGGGCTCATACTGCTGGAGGCGCTGCGCGCGATCGACGAGGGTGGTTCCTTCGAGGAGGTGCGTCAGGCGGTGGATTTGGCGGTCCGGCGTTGCACCATCCTGTTCGCCGTCGGGACGCTTGAGTACCTGCAGAAGAGCGGACGGATCGGACGCGCCCAACGCCTCCTCGGGACGGCGCTAGATATACGTCCGGTGTTGAGCGTGGAGGACGGGGAGGTAATCCCGTACAAACGTACCCGCGGGCGCAAGCGCCAGATGGCGGCCATACTGGAGGAGGCAAAGCCCGCCGCCGAGGCTGGACGTACGCTGGCCTATGGGCACATCGATGCCCCGGAGCCGCTTGCCGAGCTCAGGGAGTCGCTGCTGGTAGAGGGCCGCTTTGTCGCGGAGATCGGTGGCGTGGTCGGCTCCCATGTCGGTCCGGGGGCGTATGGCGTGGCCTACATATAAGGAGGAGGCCAGGGAGGGCAGCCTCCCGGCCCCGGATACTCTCCTGGCTCTCCCGCGCAGGACGACCCTCCCAGCGCTACGGTCTATCCCCGTCACGGAGTTGCCCGGTGTCGGACCCAGGATCGCCGCGACTCTCGAGGATCTCGGGGTAATGTCTCTCGCGGACCTCGTCTCGCACTACCCCTCCCGCCACGAAGACCTCTCCAACGTCAAGAAGATCTCCGACCTGCGCGTCGGGGAGAAGGCGACGCTCGTGGGGCGGGTGGTGAGCGTACGTGGGGTTGGCCGGCCGGTACGAGGGCGGACGCCGGGGCTCTCGGTTCAGCTCTACGACGGGACGGGCTACATACCGGCGACCGTGTGGGGACGAGGTTGGCTCTTGAACCAGCTCGTGCCCGATACCTGTATCGTTGTCTCGGGCGAGGTGCAGCGCAAGTACGGGATCCAGATCTCCACCAAGAGCATCGAGGTCATCGAGGACCCGGAGACTATCGGGGAGAGCGCCCACGCCGGGCGTTTCGTGCCGGTCTATCCGGTCAACAAGGGCATAAACGCGCGTAGGATGCGCACCCTCGTCCATCGCGCGCTCGACGAGGCCGGGCGCATCCTCGACCCGCTGCCGGCGGAGATACTCGCTCGCCACCGCCTGCCGAACCTGCACGACGCGATCCGCGAGATCCACTTTCCTATAGATAAAGAGCGCCTCAAAACGGCGACGCGCCGGCTCGTCTTCCACGAGCTCTTCCTCTTGCAGACCGGGCTCGCGGCCCGTAAGGCGCGCCTGGAGAAGACCGAGTCCGGCCGGAGCCACCGGGGCAACGGGCGCCTCCTCAACCCGTTCCTCAAAGGCCTGCCCTTCGGTCTCACCGGGGCGCAGGAGCGTGTGATCGGGGAATCCCTCGAAGGGATGCGCTCGGAGAGGCCGATGCGGCGCCTACTCCAGGGTGACGTCGGGAGCGGCAAGACCGTCGCCGCCGTCGCCGCACTGCTCTCCGCCGTCGAGTCCGGGGGGCAGGGCGCGATCATGGCCCCGACCGAGGTCCTGGCCGAGCAGCATTTCATCTCTATCTCCACGGCGTTGAAGGACCTCCCCGTGAACGTCGTGCTCCTCACCGGCTCGCAGGGCGCGCAGGAGCGCCGGGCAGCTCTGGAGGCTGTAAAGAGCGGCGAGGCGCACGTCGTGGTCGGGACGCACGCCCTGATCCAGAGAGGAGTCGAGTTCGACGACCTCTCACTCGTGGTCGTGGACGAGCAGCACCGTTTCGGCGTCGGGCAGCGGACCGTATTCAAGGAGAAGGGCGCGACGCCGGACACGCTAGTCATGACGGCTACCCCGATCCCGCGCACACTCTCCCTCACGCTCTACGGCGACCTCGAAGTCTCCGTCCTCGACGAGCTGCCGCCCGGACGCAAGCCCGTGGAGACGCGTATGGTCGAGGTCCCCGAGAGGTGCGAGGCGTACGAGGCTATCAGGGCGGAGTTGGAGGCGGGGCGGCAGGCGTACGCGATCTGCCCGCTCGTCGAGGAGTCCGAGGCTTTGGAGGACGTGCGCGCGGCGGAGGAGCTCTACGAGGAGTTGGCCGAGGAGATCTTCCCCGACAGGCGTGTCGGTCTCCTGCACGGCCGGATGAAGGCCGCCGAGAAGCGCGAGGTGATGGCTGCTTTCCGCGCCAAGGAGATAGAGGTGCTCGTCGCCACGGTCGTCGTCGAGGTTGGGGTGGACGTACCGAACGCGAGCGCGATCGTGATAGAAGGGGCCGAACGTTTCGGCCTCTCCCAACTCCACCAGCTGCGCGGACGGGTCTGCCGCGGCCTTCATCCCCCGAAATGCTTCCTGGTCGGCGACCCGAAGACGGACGACTCACGCAAACGGCTCGAAGCCTTGTGCGAGCACCAGGACGGCTTCAAGCTCTCCGAGGTGGATCTCGCCATCCGGGGCGAGGGGACGCTCTTCGGGAGCCGGCAGAGCGGGATGCCTGACCTGAAGGTGGCAAAGCTCCTGCGAGACATCGAGGTGCTCGTCGAGGCGCGCCGCGCTGCCTTTGAGCTCGTCGCCTCGGACCCAACGCTCCGTAAGCCTCAACACCGGCCTCTGAGGCGCGAGGTCAAGGATCTGCTCGGGGCGGACGTCGAGTGGCTCTTCCGCGAGTAGGCATCGTTTGAGGATCATCGCGGGCTCGGCGCGCGGTATTCGGCTCGGACCGGTGCCGGAAGGGGTCCGGCCGACCTCCGACCGGGTGCGCGAGGCGATCTTCAACTCTTTGGGCCAGTTTTTCGACGGCGGCGTTGTCCTGGACCTCTATTCGGGGACGGGTGCTATGGGCATCGAGGCTCTGAGCCGGGGTTGTGAGAGGGCTGAGTTCGTCGAGAAGAACCGGAGGGCGGCGCACACGATCCGGGAAAACCTCGAGCGGACCGGGTTCGGGGAGATGGGTGAGGTGGTTCGGGGGAACGTCGGAGAGGTTGTGGAGCGGCTGGTCGAAGGCGGGCGCATGTTCCGTTTGATCTTCGCTGACCCGCCATATACAATTCCGCCGAGGGAGATCGGGAGCGTCTTGGAACGTCTTGAGGCCCTGCTCACGCCCGACGGGCGTGTTGTAGTCGAGGGCAGCGAGCCTCCCGTACGCAATACCGAGAGATTGAAAGGGGCCAGCCGTCGCTACGGCGGTACAGTCGTAACCTTCCTTGAAAGATTCCAGCCCACAATGAAGGTAGCTATTTGCCCCGGCAGTTTCGACCCGGTGACCGCCGGGCACGTCGACATCATCTGCCGGGCGGCGGCGATCTACGATCACGTAGTAGTGGCTGTAGGCGCGAACCTCAAGAAAAAGCCAAGGCTCTCCGCCGAGGAGCGGGCGCGGCTCATCGAGAAAGTTATGTCGGACCTGGAGAACGTCTCGGTTGAGGTAATGGAAGGACTGCTCGTCAACTTCGCTCGGGAGCAGGGGGCGAGGGTGGTAGTCAAGGGTTTGAGGGCGGGCTCGGACTTCGAGTCGGAGTTCCAGCAGGCGCAGCTTAACCGGAGGCTGTACCCGGAGTTCGAGACGGTATTCATCATGGCAGCGGCGGAGCACAGCTTCCTCTCGTCGAGCGCGGTGCGTGAGATCGCCAACTACGGCGGGGACGTGCGCGGGCTCGTCCCGGAGGAAATACTGGAGATCGTGCAGCGGTTGTACGTGAGCGAGGACGCGCAGGCAGCGGCAAGCGGCGACAAAGGGTAGAATGAGTATATGGACGTACTGGTGCTAATAGACAGGTTAGAGGAGCTAGTCGAAGAGGCGAGGAGCTTCCCCGGCTTCGGCAACACGGCGATGGTCGACCGGGACGCCACCTTCGACGTCATCGACCAGATGCGCCAGACCATCCCCGAGGAGCTCAAGCAGGCGCGTTGGATCGTCAAAGAGCGCCAGGCGATGCTCGACGAGGCGCGCAGCGAGAGTGATCGAATAATTCGCGGTGCACAGGAAGAGGCCGAGAAGGTTACCTCCGAAGAAGAGGTCCTCAAGCGGGCCGAGAAGCGAAGCTCGGAGATCATGGAAGACTCGCGTCGCCGCGAGCGTGAGATACGTCTCGGCGCTGAAGACTACGCCGACGAGGTCCTCGCGAACCTCGAAGACAACCTGGCCCGCCTTCTAGAAGCCGTCCAGCGCGGCCGCTCCAAGCTGCAAGGTGCCCCGGACGAGTAGCGGACGAACGGTAGTAGAATAAAGGCATGGACAAGCTAATTAAAGTGAGACGCCCAGGCCTGGGCGTCGGAGATACTCACAAGCAAACAGCCTCTTTCGACTTGCCGTCCTTCGACCTCTACGGCCGCCGCCACGAGGTTACGGATGCCGAGACGCGCGTACGAATTACGCAGCTCGCCGAGGGCCTTCACCTAGACTTCGAGGTCCTTTGCAATGTTTCGACTACCTGCGACCGGACACTGGAACCTCTGGAGCTTACGCTCGGGTTTGGCGAGTCGGAGTTCCTCGCGGGGCCTAACGACCCGGAGTTGTACGTGGAGGACTTGGAATTGAACGTCTCGCGCTATGCGATGGAGGCGCTCCCGAGCGAGGTCCCCATGCAGGTCTTCCGTCCGGGCACCGAACCAGTAAAGCTCGAATCGGGAGGGGACGAGATCGACCCGCGCTGGCGGGGCCTCGACGATCTCTTCGCCTCGGGCTTCTAGCCTTGTAATCGCTCGACCCGAACCATCAAATCAGGGAGGTAACTCATGGCAGTACCGAAGAAGAAGACGTCGCAGGCAAGGCGTGACCAGCGGCGAGCGCACCACGCTATTAAGGGTCCGAGCCTCGTGTCGTGCCCGAACTGCGGCGAGCCGCACGTCCCGCACCGGGTCTGTCGCAACTGTGGGTACTATAAGGGACGCACCGCGGTCGCTGTGGAGGTGACCGAGTAGCGGAGCGGTCCCGCAACCTCGCCGCGGAGTCTCTTAAGTGCGCATAGCGGTGGATGCCCTCGGCGGGGACAACGCGCCCGACGAGATCCTCGCCGGCGCTCTGGCCGCTGCCAGGAGACTATCCGGCGATGAGATCATCCTCATCGGGGACGGAGAGGTAATAAGGCCGAGGCTTATAGACGCCCCGGCAAACGTTTCCGTACGCGAAGCTCGCGGCGTTGTTGGGATGGATGAAGACCCCGCTGTCTTTCTGCGGGCCCGGCCGGACTCTAGCGTGGCGGTCGCGGCGCGGATGGTGCGGGAGGGAGGGGCGGAGGCTTTCTTTTCGGCGGGGAGTACGGGAGCGTCCGTGGCGGCGGCGCTGCTCCTGGTCGGACGCCTCAAGGGCTGCCGGAGGCCGGCAATCGCCACCATGCTGCCATTCGACATGCCCGCGCTGTTGCTGGACGTCGGGGCTACCGTTTCATGTCGGCCGCAAGACCTTCTGAATTTCGCTATCCTTGGCGGCGTGTTCGCGCGAAAGTATCTCGACATAAGCGACCCGAGGGTCGGTCTGATCAACGTCGGTGAAGAGCCGGGTAAGGGTGACGACCTCGCCAAGGAGGCTCACCGTCTCCTCGATAGCTCTGACTCCGTCCGTTTCGTCGGAAACGTCGAGGGCAGGGAGATCGGCGAGGGTTTAGCCGATGTCCTCGTGACCGACGGCTTTACGGGGAACGTCGTCCTCAAGACCGCCGAGGGCGTCGCCCGTGAGATCCTGGGCATGGTCCGCGGCGCCGTCACCGCGACTGCCGCGACCAGGCTCGCCGGTGCCGTACTCCGCCCGCGTTTCCTCGCCTTCCGTGACCGCGTGGACCCTGAGAACTACGGCGGCTCTTTCCTGCTCGGCGTGCGCGGTCCGGTCGTTATCGGCCACGGCAACTCTCGCGCCAGAGGCGTCGAAAACGCGCTCGTCGGCCTCGCGCGCTCCGGTTCCGGCCTCGCCGAGGACTCCGAGAGGAAGCTTGCCGCCGCCCAGGAACAGGTGAAGGGGGGCGCGGTTTGAGCGATGCGGTAGGCAAGATGCTGGGCGTCGGGCGCGCCCTTGGCTCGCGCGTCGTTACGAACAAGGACCTCGAGGAGACGCTCGAGACCGACGATGCCTGGGTGACCGAGCGGACCGGTATCAAGGAGCGCCGCTTCGTCGCCGAAGGCGAAGACTGTACGACCCTGGCCGCCGACGCCTCGAAGGCGGCGCTCGCTCACGCGGGTGTCGAAGGCGAGGAGATAGACCTGATACTCTGCGCCACCTCGACAGCACCCGAGTCCATGCCGAGCGTGGCCTGCCTCGTAGGTGAAGCGATAGGCGCCCCCGGGGTCGGGGCCTTCGACGTTACAGCGGCGTGCGCCGGCTACTCGTACGCTGCCAACGTGGCGAGCTCAATGCTACAGGGCGGAGCGGCCCGTCGCGTGCTTCTCATCGGGGCGGACGCGATGACCAAGATCGTCGACCAGAACGACCGCTCCACGGCCGTCCTCTTCGCCGACGGCGCCGGCGCGGTCGTCCTCGAAAAGGGCGACGGCGAGTCCGGCTTCGTCGACCATATCCTGGGCGCCGACGGTCGGATGGCGCCACTCCTGCGGGCCGGCCACCCCGGTGCCGAAGAGAAGCTCTACCAAAACGGCCGCGAAGTCTTCAAGTTCGCCGTCAGGATCTTCCCGGAGATGGTAGAGAAACTCCTCGCCCGCAACGACGTAGACCCCGAAGAAGTCCAATACGTCATCCCCCACCAGGCCAATGCACGCATAATACAAGCGGCGATTAGAAAGATGAGGATACCCGAGGAGAGGGTGGTAATGAATGTGGACCGGTACGGGAATACTTCGGCGGGGAGCATTCCGATCTCTTACCCTGATATCTATGAGGGCTTCGAGCCGGGGCGGTATGTAGTCACGGTAGGTTTCGGTTCGGGCCTCACGTGGGCGGCGAACCTGTATAGGATCTAGGGAGGGAGGGCTTTTGGGGCTTAGGTTAGCTATCGTATTCCCCGGCCAGGGCACGGCGGGTGGCGAGGTCTCCGACCCTGAGGTACGGGAGGCCGTCAACGCTCGCGTCGGTGACGGTGGGGTCCCCCACCAGCTCTCTGTCTTCGCGAGTTCGATAGATACCTTGCACAAGGTCAGGGGAAACGGTGTAGAACCGGACGTCGTCGCGGGGCACTCGTTAGGTGAGTACGCGGCGGCTTATGCGTCCGGTTCTCTCGGGCTCGAGGACGCGGTCAGGCTCGTGGCGGAGAGGGACCGGTTGATGAGCGAGGCGTCCGCGGAGAGTCCCGGCGGCATGACGGTGATCCTTGGGGCCGGTACGCGGGAGGTCGTGGAGGCTGTAAACGTGGCCTGGGGTACCGTAGTCGCGGCCAACTTCAACAGCCCGCGGCAGACGGTTATCTCCGGCGAAGAGGATGCCCTCGAAGAGGTCGCGGGGCGCGTCGGCGGGAAGAAGCGAAAGCTGGACGTCGCGGGCGCGTTCCACTCTCCCCTCATGCAGGGCGCCGCGATAGAGATGGATGGCCTCCTCGCGGAGGTGGCGCTGGCGGACCCGAAGATACCGATGATAAGCGGGATGGATGGCGCGATACTGGCTAAGTCGGATGACGTGCGCGTCGCTCTCCGGGACCAGATGCTCTCGCCGGTGCGTTGGGTTGCCGTCGTCGAGAGGCTCGCGTCTCTAGGGGTGGAGGAGGTCGTCGAGGCCGGAGAGGGAACGCTCATCAGGATGCTCAGGGACTTTGGCGACGTGGAGATAAAGGGGCGGGCGGCGAAGGAGGTCCTCGTATGAAGGCGCCTCTTGGTCCGGCGGTGATACGCCAGCTCATCCCGCATCGCTACCCGTTCCTGCTGGTAGACAGGATCGAGGAGATAGAGCCCGGGGTGCGGGCGGTCGGCATAAAGAACGTTACGCAGAACGAGCCGTTCTTCGAAGGCCACTTCCCCGACTACCCGGTGATGCCGGGCGTGCTCATAGTCGAGGCGATGGCGCAGGTCGGGGCGGTCGGGGTGATGGTGAAGGAGGAGTTTCGCGGCAAGCTCGCGCTCTTTGCGGGTATCGACGGCGTCAGGTTCCGGCGGCAGGTCATACCGGGGGACGTGCTGAGGATGGAGGTGGAGATCTCACGCCTAAAGGGTAGCGTGGGACGTGGCAAGGGCGCTACGACGGTAAACGGCGAGCGCGTCTGCGAGGCGGACCTGATGTTCGCGTTCGCCGAGAGGGTGGAGGGGGAGTAATGGAGGAACGGGTAGCCCTGGTAACCGGCGGCGGTCGCGGGATAGGACGCGCCATCGCCGTCAGGTTCGCCAGAGAAGGGGCGAAGATCGCCATCTCCTACCGCTCCAACGACGAGGCCGCCGAGGAGACACAGAGGCTGGTCCGCGAGGCCGGTGCGGAGTGTGAGGCCATAAAGGGCGACGTGGCCGAGGCGGCGGACGTCGAGGCCCTGGTAAAGGATGTGGGTGAAGCCTTCGGGACTGTGGAGATCCTGGTCAACAACGCTGGGACGAGGCGCGACAACATCCTCATGCGAATGAAGGACGCGGAGTTCGACGAGGTGCTCGCGACGAACCTGAAGGGCACGTATTTGTGTACGCGCGCGGTCCTGCGGGGCATGGTGCGGGCGCGGTGGGGGAGGATCGTCAACATCTCCTCGGTGGTTGGGCTGCTTGGAAACGCGGGGCAGGCAAATTACGCTGCGTCCAAGGCGGGGATTATCGGCTTCACCAAAAGCACGGCGCGAGAGGTCGCAAGCCGCGGCATCACGGCCAACGTGGTCGCGCCGGGCTACGTCGAGACGGAGCTCACCGGGGCGCTGCCGGAGAGCGTGAAGGAGCAGATCCTTAGTCAGGTCCCGGCGAGCAGATTTGGGGAGCCGAAGGAAATCGCCGAGGCCGTCGCGTTCCTCGCGGGCGACGACGCAGCGTACATCACCGGGCAGACGATAGCAGTAGATGGCGGGATGGTTATGCAGTAAGGGCGATTTGCGCTACACTACGCGCTATCTCGCGGGCGGGAGCGCGCAGAGATATCTTTTGTGGAGGTAGTAAAACTCGTAAGGAGACGTGATATGGGACGGGACGAGATACTGGAGAAGATCAAGGATATAACTGTCGACAGGCTCGGGGTGGAAGAAGATCTCGTAACGCCGGAGGCCTCTTTCAGGGAGGATTTGGAAGCGGACTCTCTGGACCTCGTAGAGCTCATTATGGAGCTCGAGGAGCAGTTCGGGATGGAGATCCCGGACGAGGAGGCCGAGAAGATCACCACGGTTGATGAGGCCGTGGAGTACGTGTCGGAGCACCAGGCGGCGTGACGGAGGCTCCACCAGACGGCAGAGGGCACGCCTTCGTATCGGGCTTGGGGGCGGTTACGCCTCTGGGTACCGGCGCGAAGAATTTCTGGGACGCGGTGTTGCACGGCAAGAGCGGCATCGGCGAGATAACACTCTTCGATCCCTCGCCCTTCCCCTCGCACATCGCAGGTGAGTGCTGGAGCTTCGACCCGACGGACTTCATAAAGAAGAAGGATGCCCGCCGGATGGACCGTTTCGCCCAACTGGGT
>JAABVA010002711.1_pt1 | contig 17323 bp, 19 predicted proteins | sample 5560331 | NCBI WGS metagenome assembly JAABVA01 (sample SAMN12812661, study PRJNA571458) | rock metagenome | isolation source: Antarctica rocks | place: Antarctica: Victoria Land, Mt New Zealand sud | collected 2016-01-07 | reverse complement strand
CGCAGCCTGAAACGGCAGCTGTCCAACGTGGTCTACAAACACCTCGTCGCCGACCAACGCGCAGCCATCGCCAGCAGCACTGGACCTACAGCGGTCGCTGCCGGGGCTTCCAATGATCACTCACCCAAGATCTGGTGTTGACGTCTTGATACTCCACGGACAGGTGCCCGGTGAACGTCATCGGCAAAAGCCGGGCACTGCTGCACCGCTGACCACCACCGCCCTCGGTACCAAGCATTGGCGCGTTACGCTATGACTGGGCCCATGTGCGAGCAGTGCGGTGGTCGGCTGCCGCGGGCCCTGCCCGGAGCGGGGCGCCGATTGGTCTATTGCTCGCCAGCGTGCCGACAACGGGCTCCTACCAGACAGCGTGGACGATGTTGCACCGCTACCGCGCCGCGATGATCCGGCCCGGCCGGGAGGTCCTCACCGGACGTGTCGAGGTCGATGAGACCTTCCTCGGCGGTGAGCAGGCGGGCGTCCGTGGGCGCGGCGCGCTGGGCAAGACACTGGTGGTGGTCGCGGTGGAACTCCGCGTTCCGCGCGGTTACGGGCGGGCCAGGATGAGCGTCATCGACGACGCCGCGGCGGCGACGCTGCACAAGTTCCTGGTCAACACGGTGGAGCCCGGCTCCACCGTCGTCACCGATGGCTGGGGCGCCTACCCGAAGGCGTGCCGGGACTGGTTCGTCCACGAGCCGCGCCCGGTCTCCGGGTCCGGGCACGACGCGCACGAACTGCTGCCCGCGGTGCACCGTGTCGCGTCGCTGTGCAAGCGCTGGCTGCTGGGCACCCACCAAGGCGGGGTGCTCCCGGAGCACACGCAGTCCTACCTCGAGGAATTCTGCTTCCGCTTTAACAGGCGCCACTCCCGCGCTCGCGGGCTGCTGTTCTACCGGCTCATGCAGTTCGCGGCCGGCGCGCCGCCGTTAACCTACCGGCAGCTGGTGGCCAACCCCCGCCCGAAAGCGATCAAGCCGCCCGGTCTGACCGGGCCGCGATCCCGGCCCGGCAGCCTCGCCCAGCCGCCTGAAGACCGGCCCTGGCGGGCCGCCGAAAGCCTCGACTGAGACCGCGCAGGGATGGCAGTGAAATGGATAGCCCACTTACAGAATTCGAGCGGGAGTCCTAGCAGCGGGTGGCCTCTGAACGCAGTGTGACCCAGGCCGCGGTGGTGATCGCGTGTCGCGCTCGTTGGGGTCGCGGTTCAGCGCTGAGGCCTGCGCCAGCAGCGAATCGCTCAGGCCCGAGCGAGCTCCAAGGCCACGTCGACGATCATGTCTTCCTGCCCGCCGACGAGACCCCGCTTGCCGACCTCGACGAGGATGGCGCGGGTGTCGAGGCCGTAGCGCTCAGCGGCGGTCTCGGCGTGGCGCAGGAACGAGCCGTAGACGCCGGCGTACCCGAGGGTGAGGGTCTCACGGTCGACCCGGACCGGGCGGTCCTGCAGCGGGCGGACGAGGTCGTCGGCGGCGTCCTGCAGGGCGAAAAGGTCGCTGCCGTGGGGCCAACCGTTGAGGTCGGCCACGGCGATGAACGCCTCGATGGGGGTGTTACCCGCGCCTGCCCCCTGCCCGGCCAGCGACGCGTCGACCCGGGTGACGCCCTCCTCAACGGCGATCATCGAGTTGGCCACGGACAGCGACAGGTTCTCGTGGGCGTGGATTCCGATCTCGGTGGCGGGGTCGAGGACGTCGCGGTAGGCGCGCAGGCGATCACGGATCCCGTCCATCATCAGCCGGCCGCCGGAGTCGGTGACGTAGACGCAGTGCGCGCCGTAGGACTCCATGAGCTTGGCCTGGCGGGCGAGTTCGGCGGCGGGGGCCATGTGGCTCATCATGAGGAACCCGGAAACGTCCATGCCGAGGTCGCGGGCGGTGGCGATGTGCTGGGCGGAGACGTCGGCCTCGGTGCAGTGGGTGGCCACGCGGACCGATCGGACCCCGAGGCTCGCGGCCTGCTTGAGGGCGTCGATGGTGCCGATCCCGGGCAGCAGCAGTGTGGTCAGCCGGGCGTTCGTGATGTTTGCGGCGGCGGTCTCGATCCACTCCCAGTCGGTGTTCGAGCCGGGCCCGTAGTTCAGCGAGCTGCCCGCGAGCCCGTCGCCGTGGGACACCTCGATGCCGTCGACGCCGGCCGCGTCGAGGGCGGCCACGATCGTCCCGAGGGTGTCGGGGGTGATGCGGTGGCGGATGGCGTGCATGCCGTCGCGCAGGGTCACGTCCTGGATGAACAGCGTCCGGTCGATGCTCATGCGGTGGCTCCCTGCAGGTCGGTGGTGTGGGCGGCCATGGCCTCGGCCATCCGGACGGCAGCGCTGGTCATGATGTCGAGGTTGCCGGCGTAGGCGGGCAGGTAGTGCGCTGCTCCCTCGACCTCAAGGAACACCGACACCTGGTGGGTGACGGGCTCGGTGGTCAGGGTGTTCAGCGGCTGCCCCTCGGGCACCGGGGTGATTTGGACCTGCTGCTTGAGCTGGTAGCCGGGGACGTAAGCCGCCACCTCGGCGGCCATGGCCTCAACGGACTCCCGGATCGCGGTGTGGGTGGCCTCGTCGGGCGCGTCGACCAAGGCGAGCACGGTGTCGCGCATGATCAGCGGGGGCTCGGCCGGGTTGAGGATGATGATGGCTTTGCCGTTGCCGGCTCCGCCGACGGTCTCGATGGCGTGGCTGGTGGTCTCGGTGAACTCGTCGATGTTGGCGCGGGTTCCGGGGCCGGCGGACTTCGAGGCAATAGAGGCCACGATCTCGGCGTAGGGCACGGGGACCACCTTCGCGATGGCTGCGACGACGGGGATGGTGGCCTGCCCACCGCAGGTGACCATGTTGACGTTGTCGGCGCCGCGGTGCTCGGCCAGGTTGACCGCGGGGATGACCATCGGGCCGATCGCGGCGGGGGTGAGGTCTACCAGCCGCTTGCCGTGGGGGGCGAGTGCGGCGGCGTTGGCGACGTGGGCCTTGGCTGACGTGGCGTCGAAGACGATCTCGATGTCGTCGAACCCGTCCATCGCGATCAGACCGTCGACCCCGTCGGAGGTGGTGGGCACGCCCATCCGGGCGGCGCGGGCGAGTCCGTCGGAGTCTGGGTCGATCCCGACCATGGCACCCATCTCGAGGGTCTTCGACAGCCGCAGCACCTTGATCATCAGGTCGGTGCCGATGTTGCCGGACCCGATGACGGCGACTTTGGTCTTGCGGCGGGGGGTCTCGCTCGAGGCGGTCATGCGTGGTCTCCTGTCGGGGTGCCGATGAAGGTGACCCCGACGGTGCCGAGGCCGGTGATGGTGGCGGTGACGATGTCGCCGGCGGTGACCGGGCGCATGGGGCCGAGGGCCCCGCTGAGGACGATCTGCCCGGCGCGCAGGGGTTGTCCGAGGTCGCGCGCGGTGGTGGCGAGCCACCGCAGCGCCTCCAGCGGGTCCCCGAGGCACGCGGCTCCGGTGCCGGTGGAGACCTCCTCGCCGTTGATCGCCATCGTCATCTCGGCCTCGACCGGGGTGAACTCGGTGAGGCTCCGTCGCTCCGTGCCGAGGACGAACATGGCGCTCGAGGCGTTGTCGGCGACGGTGTCCCCGAAAGTGATATCCCACCCGGCGATGCGGCTGTCGACGATCTCCAGCGCCGCCACGGCGTAGGCGACGCTCGTCCGGACCTGTTCGGCGTTGAGCGGGCCTGAGTCGAGGTCGGCGCCGAGGACGAACGCCACCTCGGCCTCGATGCGGGGCGCCACGAGCCGGTCGGCGCTCACCGGTGCGTCGCGCTCGACCAGCATGTCGTCGAACAGCACCCCGAAGTCCGGCCTCGAGCCGGGCGGCGGTGAGCCGCTCCTGCACGGCGTAGGCCGCGCCGACGTCGGTGGTCCCGATGACGTCGCGCACCGGCGCGCAGGGCACCCGGGTCGTCATCGCCTGCCGCAGGCGTTGCGCGACCTGGTCGAGGTCCGCGGCTGTTGCGGCTGGGCGGGACAAGTCCGTGGGTGCGCGGGGGAGCTGTGCCATGGCGGAAGGGTCTCCCGCTGGCACTTGTGTCGGCCAGCATCCGGTTCCGTTGACCGGGATCGACCTGAGGGCGCCCCGGGCAGGGGTCACGTTGGCTGGCTGCGGCCGCGGCGGCGGGCGTGAGTGGCGGCGATCCCGCTGGCTACCGCGCGGACAGCGGTGGCGTGGGTGGCGGGTCGGAAGCGGGTGATCGGCCCGGTGACGCTGACGGCGGCGACCACGTCGTCGTCGCCGTCCAGAACGGGGGCGCCGACGCAGACGATGCCGACGGCCGACTCCTCGTACTCGAAGGAGACACCCGTCTCGACGATGGTGTCCAGCTGAGAGGCCAGCACCCTGGGGTTGACGACGGTGCGTGGCGCGGTGCGGCGCAGAGGCCCGCGCAGGACCTCGTCGCGCACCTCGGGTGGGCTGAAGGCGAGCAGCGCCTTGCCGATCGCGGTGGCGTGCAGCGGCATCCGGCCCCCGATCCGGGACGGGGAGGCCGCTTGCCGGTGTCCCCCCATCTTCAGGACGTACACCACCTCGTGGCCCTCGCGGAGCCCGAGGTGCACCGTCTCGTGGGTGCGTTCGTAGAGGTCCTGCAGGAACGGGACCGCGACCTCGAGGAGCCCCCGCTCTACAGAGGCCCGCATACCGAGCTCGAAGACCAGGCCCGATAACCGGTACCGGCCACGGGTGCGGTCGAGCAGGCCGGCTGTCACCAGGTCGTTGGCCACACGGTGCAACGTCGCCTTGGCGAGGTCGGTGCGGTCTTGCAGCTCGGCGAACGACAGGGTGGTGCGCTCGACGGTGAAGGCCTGCAGGATCAGCATTGTTTTGCCGAGGACCGTCTCCCGGCCGAGCTGGGCAGCGGGCACCGGCGCTCCTGGGGTGGCGGTCAGGACAGCCGCAGCGCGGCGGGTGGGGCCTCGACGATGTCGATAGTGGCGGTGATGTGGGACTGCATCGCGACTCGGGCTACTTCGACGTTGCGGGACCGGATCGCTCGTCGGATCACGTCGTGGTCGTGGTTGCGATCACTCACGGCGTCCGCGATCGGCTGTGACCCGCCGACGGTGCTGATAAAGAAGTCGGACATGTCCCACATCCGCGCGCTGAGGTCGGCCATGACCCGCGACTGCGCCATCTGGTGGATGGCGAGGTGAAAGTGGCGGTTGAGGAACCGGTAGCCGCGCGATCGCGAGGGGGAGTCGAGGGAGTCGATCTCGTCGATGCGGTCCCACGCGACGTCGAGTTCGGCGAGCTGGGTGTCGGTGCGCCGGGCCGCGGCGGCGGCGGCGATCTCACCCTCGAACCGGCCGAAGAGGTGGAAGAAGTCCCGGACCTCGTGGGGCGGGTATGCCGCGACGCGGCACCCGCTCTGCGGCACGATCTCGACGATCCCGATCGAGTCGAGGCGTCGTAGCGCGTCCATCACTGGTTGCTTGCTGACTCCGAACTCGGTCTTGAGCTCCTCGATGGAGATTGGGGCCCCCGGTGCGTAGCGGCCGTCGAGCAGTCGCTCCTTGAGCTGGTCGAGGACGAGGGTGCCGAGCCGTTGCCCCGATCGGGCCGAGAACGCGGCCTCGGTCATCTCAGGCCTCCTGCTCGTCGGTCCGGTCGGGGTCGGCTCGGTTCGGTTCAGTGTAGGGCGGGTCGGCGTCAGACCAGGGCGGTCGGGGTCCGAGCATCGCGCGTGGTGTCTCGTCGCGCGTAGCTGGTCTCGAGGCCGTCGGGCCGACCGATCTTGCCGGGCAGCAGGACCACCGAGACCACCGAGATGACGGCTACGACCAAGAGGTAGATGACCACGGGGACACTGGAGCTGGTGGCGGCGTAGAGCGCGGTGGCGATGAGTGGGGCGAAGGCCGCACCGCCGATCTGGGAGATGGTGTAGCCGATGGAGGCGCCGCTGTAGCGGACCTCGGGGCTGAATACCATGCTGAACAGTGACCCCGTGACGCCACCGGCCGGGGCCATCGCGATGCCGAAGACGAGAATCAGCGCGATGGCGAAGTAGATCGGGTTGCCGGTGTTGATGAGCATGAACGCCGGGGTGATCGTGACGAGCATGGCGACAGCTCCGATGAAGTAGGTGGTCTTGCGGCCCCACCGGTCGGCCAGCGCGCCAAATGCGGCGTAGAGGACGACCGCCACCACGGACGCCGCGAAGACGCCGAGGAGGACCTCGGTACGGGCCAGGCCTGCGATGTCGGTGCCGTACTTCACCAGGTAGGACATCGTGATGTAGGCGAAGACACCTTGGCTGAGGTACGTGCCGGCGACGAGGAAGATCTCCCTGGAGTGGCGGCGGAAGGCTTCGGCGATGGGCAACTTGACCCGCTCCTGGCCCTGGCGGACCTTCTCGAACTCGGGGCTCTCGTCGATCGTCAAGCGGATGATGAGGCCAACAAGGACCAGGACGGCGCTGACCAGGAAGGGGATCCGCCAGCCCCAGGACAGGAACGCGGCGGGGTCGATCTTGGCGACGAAGTAGAAGGCGATGGTGGCCAGTCCAACACCGGCCGGTGCGCCCATTTGCGGGAAGGCACCGAAGAAGCCGCGGCGCCCCGGAGGGGCATGCTCGACCGCCATCAGGGTCGCTCCACCCCACTCACCGCCGACGGCGAAGCCCTGTACGAGCCGCAGCACGGTCAGCAGAATCGGGGCCGCGATGCCGATCGTGGTGTAGGTCGGCATGAGGCCCATGAGGACGGTTGCGGTGCCCATCATGACCAGGGAGATGACGAGCATCTTCTTGCGCCCGACCCGGTCGCCGAAGTGGCCGAACACGACTCCGCCAACCGGGCGGGCAAGGAACCCGACGCCGAGCGTGGCGAAGGACAGCAGGGTGCCGACGAGGGGGCTGGAGTTGGGGAAGAACAGGGTGGGGAAGACCAGGGCGGCGGCGGTGCCGTAGATGAAGAAGTCGTAGTACTCGACGGTGGTGCCGATGAGGCTGGCCGTGGCGACCCTCAGTGGTGAGGTGCGCGTCGTCCTCAGTGGTGCCTCTGGCGGTGCGGTGGTCATCGAAGGCTCCTGTGGTGGGTCCGAGCAGGGTGGCCGGGCGGCCGGGCGGAAGGTGGTGCCACGTCTCCTAGTCGAGGGTGACCGTGGTAAGCGCGAAGCCTGCGATGAGTTCCTTGATGGGGCGGTAGTAGCTGTGCTGCACCGTGTACGAGCCGACAGCCGCGAGTGCGGAGTACCCGGCGATCCAGGTACGGACCTCGTGGGAGGAGTTGCCCGCGATGCGGGTCATCTCGTCGGGGTCCCAGGAGTCGACGGCCGAGAGGTCGCCGGCGGCGAGGATGCGGAGCAGCTCCAAGTCCCACTCGGGTGCGAGGTCCTGGATGTCGGAGGTGCCGGCGGCGAAGTCGCGGGCGGCGTCGATGACCCGCTGCTGGCGGGTGGCGCGCGCGTCGTCGCTGAGCGGTCCGCCCTGGCCCAGGAGCATCGTGCGCTGAGCTGGGGTGGCGTTAGCCATCCGCGGCACCGGAGGGTCGTGGGAGAGCCCGCCGGAGGAGATGAGCAGGACCTTGCGGTCGAGCGTGACGAGGTAGCGACCGACGGACTCGCCGAGCAACCGGACGCGGTGCAAGGGTGTGAACGGCGGGGCGACGGAGTTGAGAAAGATGGGGATGAAGGGCTTGGCGGTGATGTCGCCGTAGACGATCTCCATGGGCTGCACGCAACCGTGGTCGACCTGCATGTCCAGGGACACCGCGATGTCGATGCCGTCGGTGAGGACGGCCTCGGCGAGGCCGCGGGCGATGTCCTCGGGGACGTCGAGCCGGCCGGCCTGGCTGCCGTAGTCACCGATGCTCTCCGCGGCGTAACCAACGCAGAACGCCGGCATCAGGGTGTAGAAGAAGCCGTTGTAGTGGTCGGGGCCGAAGTTCACCACGAGGTCGGGGTCGTAGTCCTGCACGAACTGTCGGGCGTGGGCGAACTCGGTGTCGAGCTCGCTGGCCACGCGTGGTTCGAGGTCGGCGTGTTCGAGCAGCGGGCTGTGGCTGCAGGCGAGCAGCGCGAGGCTCACGACGCGTCCCGGCTGAGAAGGAAGTCGAGCTGGAGGCGGTTGAACGTCTCGGTGTCCTCGTACTGCGGCCAGTGCCCGCAGTTCTCCATCACCGCGAGGCGTCCGTGGGGGATGAGCGAGGCGATGCGCTCGCCCTCGTCGACGGGGCCGGACGGGTCTTTGGTGGTCCAGACGACGAGTGCCTCGGCGGCGATGGAGCGCAGGTCGTCGTCGGTGAGCATGTTGCGCTTGCGGGTCTCGAGGTCCTGCAGTGCCATGTTCGACTCGCACGCCTTGAGCCAGCCCGGCTGGGCGAAGATGGCTTGGCGGGTGCGGATGAGGTCGTCGGTGACCATGGTGGGGTCGGCCATGAGCCACTCGAGGCGGGCCTTGACCCGTTCCCAAGACGGGTCCTTGGCCGCTTCCATCGACAGGGTGTAGAGCCGCTCCATGACCGTGGGGTTGGCCATCGTGCCGCCCATGGTGTTGAGGACGATCTTGTCGACGCGCTCGGGGTGGTCGATGGCGTAGCGGGCGGTGACCCAGCCGCCGAGCGACTCACCGCTGAAGCTGGCCTTCTCGGCGCCGATGGTGTCGAGGACGGCGGTGACCTGGTCGATGTAGTGGGGGATCTCCAGGGGGTGGTCGGGTTTGCTGGAGTAGCCGTGGCCGATGAAGTCGATGGCCCAGACGGAGAAGTGCTCGGCGTGCGCGGCGAGGTTGCGGATGTAGGCCTCGGCGTGGCCGGTGATGCCGTGCAGCATCAGCAGCGCGGGCTGGGTGGGGTCCCCGGCGTGCAGGTAGCGGGTCCGGTGGGGGCCGGCCTGCAGGAAGCCCTGGCTGAACTCGACCTGGTTGAGGTCGTTCCACACGCTGGTGTACGGGTGCGAAGTCATCGTGCTCCTTCGGTCGCTGCGGGGCTGAGCTCGGCGAGGACGGCAGCCAGCGCGTCGCCGAGCTCGCGTAGGGCGTCGGTCTCGTCCCACACGGGTCCGGTGTGGCGCCAGGCGATGTACCCGTCGGGGCGGACGAGCAGGGCCCCGGCCTCATGCACCTCGCGGGTGCGATGCCAGTTCCCGTAGGGGTCGGTCGCGCCTGGGGCGCCCACCACCACGGTCCGCAGGTAGGAGCGGTCGATCTTCTCCACGGCGGTCGCCCACGCGTGTCCGGCGAGCCCGGTCAGCAGGGTGAATTTGCCCTTCCCGGTGACGTCGAGGGTGGAGACCCGCTTGCCGCCGGAGTCGACGAGCCAGGCGTGCGGCAGCTTCGCGCCCGGTCGGGTGGTCGCCTGCAGGTAGAGCCCCGGGTCTCTGGGCCACTGCTCCTGCCCCACCGTGAGGTCAGCAACCACCGCGGTGGACGTGTAGCGCTGGTTGAGCTCGGTGCCGTGGGCGTTGAATTCGGTGTTCTTCAACTCAAGTGCTTCGTAGAGCCGGTGACGCAGGGCGACGCCCTCCGGAGTGGCTTCCTTGAGCTGCGCGAGCCCGTCGAGCACGGGGTCGGCGGCGTTGTGGTCGAACCACTCCCGCAGCCCGGCGTACTCCTGGCGGGAGAGGTTGGCACGCTCCACGATCTGCTTCCCGACGGGAGCCCGCTCGGGTGAGTAGGTCTCGAGGAGCTCGATCCCGGCGTGGCCCTGCACCACGTAGGCGAGCTTCCAGGCCAGGTTGAACCCGTCCTGCATGCTCGTGTTGGAGCCCAGCCCGCTGCTCGGCGGGTGTCGGTGCACGGCGTCGCCCCCGCACAGGACCCGGCCGCGGGCGTACTCGGTCGCGTACTGCTGGTTCACGTACCATAGCGACTTGCTGACAATCTCAGGCTGCAAGTCGGGGACGCCCACGAGGGTGCGGATCTGCTCCACAACGACCTCGTCGGTGAAGTTGGGTGTCCCGGCGGCCAAGTCGAAGCCCCAGCCGGCGATCCACTGGTCCCACGGCTTGATCGACCGGAGCAGGCCCATACCGATCTCCCCGAAACCGGCCTTGGAGTTCATGATCCAGTGCAGGATGCTTGGCCGGTGAGCGACATAGTCGCTGAGATCGGCGTTGAACAGGATGTACGCGGTACCGGCCCGCGCGAGCTCGCCGACCAGCGGCAGTTCGAGGTCGTCGACGATCGTCGACCGGGCCCCGTCCGCGCCGACCAGAAACCGGACGCGCTGGGTGTACTGCTGACCGTCAACGAGGTTGAGCAGCGTGACGGTGACACCACCGTCATCCTGCACATGGGACAGGTACTGGGTGTTGAACGACAGGATCGCACCGCGCTCGGCCGCATTCTTCAGCAGCACGGGCTCCATCAACGGCTGCGGGACGTCGAGCATCGTGCACGGGCTGCCCTGCCGATAGTCCCCAGAGCGGTCGTCCCCGGTGCCCCAGGTGTGAAGCCGGACGATCTCCTCGCCCGCGAGGCTGGTGGTGAAGAGTGTGTCGCCCATCTGGTCCCAGGGAGTTGCGTACTTCTTCGCCTCGTCCTCCACTCCTAGATCACGAAGGACCTCGACCGCCCGCTGGTTGGTGATATGCGCGCGGGGGGAGTTCGCGCCCCACGGAAACATCGTGACCGCATGGACACGGACCCCGTAAGTAGCGAGCGCTAGGGCGGTAACAGCCCCGAAGGGGCCGAGACCAACCACCAGCACGTCGGTGTCGAAACCTGAGCCGTCGTCGGGGAAAGGGTCGAAACCTGGGACCGGGAGAGCGGTCATGTCCGTGGCACCTCTGCTGGGAGTCCTGGGGTCCGCCCCGAGCTGGGGAAGGTCTGCGAGGTCGTGGCGCGCGTGGTGATCACTGGAAGCAAGTATTAGCATGCCAGTTGGTCATCGGCAACCCCCTCGACCGGAGTCGTATCGATAGGGGTCGGCTTAGCAGCGCAGCTTCACACCAGGTATTGAGCGGTCGGCCGGGATCCAGCAAGGCATGTCTTGTGGTTGCGGTCACAGTCACCTACGGTCCAACTGACCCGCTAGAAGGTCAGTGACGCGTTAAAGCTCCGAACCGCATCCCTCTGCCCACCTCTTGAAGGGACCCCCACCCGTGGAGTTAGACCGATCGACGACGGCGTTCCTCGCCTGCCACTTCGAGAACGACGTCGTCGGGCCCGACGGCGCCTTCGCGCCGTTCTTCCGAGCCGAGGTCGAGCGGCGCGGTGTCATCGGTACCGCCCAGCGATTGCTCGACAGTGCGCGTCGGGCAGGCACGCAGGTCGTTTTCACCCGGGTCGCCTTCCAGGCTGGTCACAGCGACCTCGTCACGAACATCCCGCTGAACGGCGTTGTGGCCCAGCAGGGCTCGCTGCTCGACGGATCACCCGGCGCCGCCGTCATCGACCAACTCAAGCCGAAGGACCGCGACTGGGTAGTCACCAACCCCAAGGTCAGCGGATTCGCCTCCAGCGACCTCGACGAGCGCCTACGGACCGCGGGGATCACCACCGTCGTGCTCTTCGGCGTCGCCAGCAACCTCGCCGTCGAGAGCACCGGACGATCCGCCGGCGACCTCGGCTACCGGGTCGTCCTCGTCGAGGACGCCTGCGCGGCGGCTGATCAGGCGGCCCACGACGCCACAGTCGGCACCTTCGGCCTTCTCGGCGAGGTCGCAACCGCGGACGAGGTCCTCGCCGCTCTCTGACTCCCGACGACCACTGACAAACCCATACCAAACCACAGGAGTTCTGATGCAGGACATGCTCGCGGCCCGCCTCCACGCCATCGGTGAGGAGATGCGCCTAGAGAGGGTGCCGGTCCCCGAGCCGCGCCCCACCGACGTCGTCGTGAAGGTCATGGCGTGCAACGTCGTGCCCAACCTGAAGAACGTGCTCGCCACCTACGCCGAATGGTTCCCTTACCTGCCGCTGCCGAAGCTGCCGGCCGTCTTCGGCCTCGATAGTGCCGGCATCGTCACCGCCGTCGGCGAACAGGTCACCGACGTCGCCGTCGGAGACCGGGTCTACGTCAACCCCGGCCTGTCCTGCGGCGGCTGCCGGGCGTGCCGCCGCGGGCAGGACCAGAACTGCGACGCCTACACGTTCATGGGCTACTTCGCGTTCGGCCCGGACGGCCAGAAACTCTTCGATGCTTACCCCTACGGGGGCCTCGCCGAGTTCCTCACCGCGCCGCAGCGCAACCTCGTCACGCTCCCCGACACGGTCAGCTTCGAGGAGGGCGCGCGTTTCGGCTACCTCTGCACCAGCTACGCCGCGCTCAAGAAGGCGGGGGCCGGACCGGGCACCACTGTGCTCGTCGACGGCATCAGCGGCACCCTCGGCCTCGGGGCCTGCCTCAACGCGCTCGCCATGGGGGCGACCAAGGTCTTTGGGACCGGCCGTAACGCCGACCTGCTGCAGGACGTCAAGGCGATCGCCCCCGAGCGGATCGAGGTGCTCGCCGTCGGCGAGTCCGACCTCAAGGAGTGGGTCCTTTCCCACAATGGGGGTCGAGGTGTCGACGTCGTCATTGACGCCCTCGGCCCCGGCGCACCGTCGGAGACCTTGATGGACGCGGTCTCCGTCCTCGTCCGCGGCGGGGTCGCCGTGGACATCGGCGGGATGATGGAACGGCCCGGTCTCGACCTGTTCGCCATGATGTGCCGGCAGCAGTCGGTCCTCGGCAGCCTCTGGTTCACCACCGGCGAGGCGCAGGAGATGGCCGACCTCGCCGGCTGCGGGGCCCTCGACCTCTCCGTGCTCGAGCACCACGTCTTCCCGCTCGACAAGATCAACGAGGCACTGAACGAGGGTCTGCCCGCACGGCACGGCGGCTTCACCAACTTCATCGCCGCACCGGAACACGCACAGTCCTGAGGATCCGCCCGTGGTGCGCCGCCGGTCGCAGAGGAGAGCAGTGCGACGCCGTGGCGGCACCTACCGCAGGCGGTAATCGCCAATGCATTGGTCGGCGGGTGACCGGCGAAGGCTGAGAAGAAGAACGTCCCCAGGGCGGCGACGCCAATTGCGGTAGCGAGCTGTTTGACAGCCTCGAGCACGCCTGAAGCTGAGCCGACTTCATCCATTGAGACGCCGGCAACCAGCACCAGGAGGAGAACGATGAACGAGACCATCCGCATCGGCATCAGCGGCACCAAGCCCGACCGGGGGTGGGCAAGCATCTCCCACGTGCCCGCCATCGAGGCCACCCCCGGCCTAGAGCTCACTGCGGTCGGCGCCCGCAGCCAAGAGAGCGCCGACGCTGCGGCTCGCGGCTTCGGCGTGGCCAAGGCATACGGGGACACCGACGCCCTGATCGCCGACCCCGACGTCGACCTCGGGCGTGTCTCCCAAGAGGTGGCGTTGACTTGGGCGATTGTTGGTCCATGTCGCGTGATCAGGTGTTGACCGATGCCCAGTGGGCTCGGGTGGAGCCGCTGTTGCCGAGCTCGGAGGGGCGGCGTAGCAGGCCGTTCCGGGATCACCGGCAGGTGCTGGAGGGCATCGTGTTCCGGTACCGGACGGGGTGTCCGTGGCGGGACGTGCCGGACCGGTTCGGGCCGTGGCAGACGGTGTGGAAGCACCAGGCCCGGTTCAGCCGGGACGGGACGTGGGACCGGGTCCTGACCGAGCTGCTCGCCGACGCCGACGCCGCCGAGGACCTCGACTGGCGGGTCAGCGTGGACTCCACGGTGTGCCGGGTCCATCAGCACGGCGCCGGCCTGAGCAGGGAGGTCGCCGTAGAGCTGCCGTCCCCGACTCCAACTATTGGCTGCTGGCCCGCCGCAGCATCGCCGACCCCACCGACCTGGATCACTACCAGGTCCGGCAGTACACCGGCTGGTACCGACACATTACCCTGTCGATGCTCGCCCACGCATTCCTGACCGTCACCCGGTCAAAAAGGGGGGCCCAAAATCAGCCACCGCCACCCTCATCGCCCTGAGCGCCCCACAAATCCGGCGACTGCTGATCTATCTGATCTGGACCGACCCACCCGACCAGAACGCCACACTCACCAGATCAACCTGGCGACGCCGCCACCAACAACGCGCCCGACACTGCCACTACCGGACCCGCGGACACCAACCATAAACGCGACTGTAGTACTAGCCGTCAAGGCCGCCGGTGACAACGTCGCCACCATCCTCGACGTCACCCCCGAAGTCCCACACGTGTTCCAGGCGTTCGCAGCGATCCTCGACGAGGGCGACGCCGCCCTGAACCGGGCAGCCACGTTCGTCCGGACGCATCTGCCCAAGACTGTGGCGGCCTGACCGAAGCGTCAGAAGCGCGCTGGGGACCGTGCGCACACGGCACGGACTCGGCTACCCGAGTCTGGGCTGGCGAGAGGTAGCAGGTAACGGTGCGTCGCCAGCAGCGCAGCCGGGGGCGTCGAGTCTGTTGGTCGCATCTCCCACCAGCCGCGAGAGCACTTCTTCGAGGTTTTCGAGTTCCGCCGCGCCCACCTCGGCGCCCCAGGCGCGGCGTAGGTCGTCGAAGATCGCCTCGCCCTGCGTCAGAACCTCCCTGCCGAGTGAAGTGACGCGAAGCGGCTTCCGGCGGGCGTCACTCGGGTCCGCCTCGCGGACGACGTAACCGCGGCCGAGGAGCGCCTCGATCGTCATGGCGGCGGCCTGCTTGGTGACCGACATCCGGCGGCCAAGCTCTGAGGCGCTGTCAGCCCCCGCCGAGATGGCGCGCATCGCGAAGTCGTGCGCCGGCCTGAAGTCCTCGTAACCGCGCGCGGACAGCTCCTTCATCGCGTCGCCGACAAGCGACTGATACCCGCCGAGGAGAAGGAGACCTCGCGTTGGTCGTGAACGAGCTGCTCACGGCAGGAGCGCTGCCACCAAATGGCCCCGCAGCCGAGTTAGGGTCGCCTTATATTAAATATAAGGGCTCTTGTCTCATTTTGGCTGCATCTCGACAACAAACAATGTCGGGATGCAGTGAAGATTGATCGCCACCCTGGGGTGCAGATTGAACAAACCGGCCGTCTCGGCGGCTGTGTTCAATGTTGGCTGCATCCCGGGGGCTGGCTCACCTGGGCTGTGGAGCGGCATCCGAGTCAGCGGTGGGATCGGCTCGTCGGAGGGCAATTGTGCCGATGGCCGAGCGCGGTCAGACGGCGTCCGGCGCCGAGCGGGCGCTGTTGGTGATGTTGCGCATGGTGATGAGGATGGCGGCGCACAGCGTCTCGGTGCCATTGCGTGCGACGGAGATGTCGACCGCGGCGACGGTGAGCGTGATGCCGGGGCACAGGACGCGGGCGCGGGCGATGAGGTGGTCACCGCGGGCCTCGGTGAGGAACTTGGCGGTGTAGTCGACGGTGGCGGCCGTGCTGCCCGGGGGGGAGCAGGGTGACGCCGGCGGCGACGCCGGTGAAATCGGCCAGGGCGGCGATCGGGTTGGCCTGGAAGGCGCCGGCGGTGTGGGAGTGCTCGGGTCGCCAAGCCAACTCGGCCTGGGCGCGTCCGTGGGCGAGTGCGGTAAAGGTGAGGCCGAAGGCGGCGGCGACGGGCAGGCGGAGCACCGCGTCGGCGATGTCCTGGCGGAAGCCCTTCTCGTTGGTGGTCATGGGGCGTCCTTTCGGGCGGTGGTGGCGAAGACGCCGCTGGCGGCGAGGACCAGTCGGCCGTTCGCGTTGAACTCGCAGGTGGTGAACGCAAGCTTCCGGCCGACGCGACGGACGGTCGCGACGCCGGTGACCCAGTCGCCGAGCTGCGCGGATCCGGGAAAGTCGGTGGTGAGCGAGGCGGTGACCAGGCCGGTGCCCGGCGGGCTGGCGCGGTGCGCGGTGTGGCCCATCAGCACGTCGGCGACCGCGACCAGCACGCCCGCGTGCAGAAAGCCGCGGGCGTTGGTGTGCCGCTCGTCGATGCGCAGCCCGACCACCGCCGGGTCGCCGACGGCTTCATACAGCGGGCCGATGAGATCAAGGTAGCGGCTGGGCCGGGCGTAGAGGGTGAACCCCTCGGGGGTGCTCACCGCGTCCCCAGGGCGGCCCAGGCGCCGTTGGCCAGATCGCCGGCGGCGTCGATGGGGGCGAGCTTGGAGCGGCCGTGCAACCAGTGTCGGGCGAACTCTTGTCCCGGACCCAGCCACAGCGCATGGGCCACCCCGAACGGAACCCGCACCAGGCTGCCGTGTGCGGCTTGGGCCCGCAGCCAGCCGCCGACGACGTCCACGTAACGCCGATTCTGGTCACCGAAGCCCGGATCGGCCGCCAGCAGCACCTCATCGGGCAGGTCGCCGTAGAGCAGCCGCGCCAGCTCGGCGTGCTCCTGCACCCAGCCCAACTGCGCGCGCACCACCCCGCGCACGCCCTGCTCCGCGTCGCTGGCGCCATCCAACACACCTAGCACGACCTGCTGGGACCGCCCCATGCCCTCCACGAGCAGCCGGGCTGCGAGGTCGGCCCGGGAAGGAAAGTGGTAGTAAAGGCTGCCGTTGGACACCCCGGCTTCACGGCGCACCTGCTCCATCGACGCGCCCGCATATCCGTGCACCGTGAACAGACGCAGAGCCGCCTCCGCGATCCGGTCGGCTGTCATCACCCGCTCCGCCATAGATAGCAACTCTAGAGAACTACTCCACCGATGCCAAGTCCGTGCCAGATGACGATCCGGCTACGGGAAACGTCCGGGCTCGGTCAGATGTCGAGGACTTCCACGGGCTGCTGCCCTACCGCTTGGCGGGCAGCGTCGACGACCTCGTCGGGGACGTGACCGCCCATCGCCTCCGGGGATGGGAAGACCTCGAGCTGCCGCGGGCCAGTCCGGTACCAGTCGGATGTCCAGGTGGCTGGGTCGTTCCATAGCGACGTGTCGTCCTTGCTTGTCTCGACCCAGTCAGGCAAGTCACTGACGTGGACAGCGATCTGCTCTCGCTGGGTGCGGTAGACGTCGTACCGGACGATGCGACCCGTGTCGCCGGGTAGCGAAAGCCGAACGAGACGCCGGCCGGAGAACTTCTTCTGTTGCGGGGCCCACCCCTCCCCGACCTTGACAGTGATCTCGGTGTACCCGTTCATGGCCGCCTCCCGGACGTTGACGTAGGCGCGCAAGGCCGCTGTGATCGCTGGGGAGAGGCCGCCGCCGAACTCCGCGGCGCGGGCATACAGCGGTTCATCATCCGCGGACACATAGACTGTGCGTGTACTCACACATATAACTGTACGCAGACTGAGCGCAAGACGCAGTCCCGGTCGTCAGGGCCAGCACCGTCTACAGCATGGCCTTCTGCGCACACCTGGATGGCGTCCCAGTTGGCGAACCACCACCGCATACCCAAATCCCCGTCGTCTACGTCGCGACCTGGACCTGCGCATTCGCAGTAGACCCGCCCGGTGAGGATTCTCGCTCAGGTGCGTCTTACGGACAGCGCGACGTCGGGTTG
>JAABVA010002709.1_pt1 | contig 17324 bp, 17 predicted proteins | sample 5560331 | NCBI WGS metagenome assembly JAABVA01 (sample SAMN12812661, study PRJNA571458) | rock metagenome | isolation source: Antarctica rocks | place: Antarctica: Victoria Land, Mt New Zealand sud | collected 2016-01-07 | reverse complement strand
CTTCTTCGCCAAGCTCAAGCAGTTCCGCGCCATCGCAACCCGCTACGACAAAACTGCCCGGAACTTCCTCGGCGGCATCCATCTCGCCGCCGCCCTGATCTGGCTCAATTGACGACACGCCCTAGCCAATGCCTTGGCCCTCGGCTTCGTGCTGATCGCGATCAGCCTGGCCGTCAGCGCCACCGTCTTTACCCTATCCCCGGACCGCACGGAGCGCCGATGACCCGTGGCCGCCAGGTTTTCGCCGCGAGTGCGCTTCTCCTCATCACCTCCAGGCAAATTAGCATGGCCGGCAGCCCCCGTGCCCCTCCAACAATTGTGTTGGCCTCCACCACCTCGGTCGAGAACAGCGGCCTGCTCGCTCACATCCTGCCGTTGTTCACTGCTGCGACGGGTATCGAGGTCCACGTGGTCGCGCAGGGCACCGGCCAAGCGCTGGCCACGGCGGCCCACGGCGACGCCGACCTCGTGCTTGTCCACGATCCAGAGGCCGAAGCCAGGTTCATGGCTGACCATCGCGGCATCGAGCGGCGCGAAGTCGCCTGGAACGACTTCATCCTCGTCGGCCCCGCTTCCGACCCGGCGCATGTCGGCGGCGGCCGCGACGCCGTCGCCGCTCTCACGGCAATCAGCAGGGCCCACGCGCCGTTTGTCTCGCGGGGCGATGCGAGCGGAACCGATGCGAAGGAGAAGCGCCTTTGGCGGATTGCCGGCATCGACCCAGTCCACTCGGACGCGGGCTGGTACCGCGACATCGGCAGCGGCATGGGCGCCGCATTGAACGCGGCCGCTGCTATGGACGCCTACACCCTATCCGACCGTGGCACCTGGCTCAGCTTCGGCAACAAGCGCACTCTCCACATCCTGGTCGAAGGCGGGCAAGACCTGGTGAACCGCTACGACGTGATCACGCTCAACCCGGCCGAACACACGCCGGCGGGACAGTCACCCGCCCGCCAGTTTGCCCAATGGCTGACGTCGGAGGCAGGCCAGGCGGCGATCGGCGGCTACACGATCGCCGGCCAACGCCTGTTCCACCCGGAAGCGGATCCGGCGCCGTGAGCGCCGCGCTACATCGGCGGCTTGACGCCCTGAGTTCCGAACGCCACGAAACCTGCGTTGAGCTTGCCCGCATTCTCGGCCGCAACGACGAACACGGTGTCGCCGGTCTTCAATGCGGACATTTCAGCCGGTTGCAGCGCCACGATCGGTGCGGTCGGCGGAACTACGATCGTCTGCTGGCCACCCTTGTACGATACCGTGAGCTGCTTAGCGCCCGCCTTATCGGTCGCCGCATCGACGTTGCCGTTGGTCATCGCGCTGCTGACTTCCTTGGCGCCGGCTGCGGGCGCTGCGGCTTCGACGTTGCCGTTGGTCATCGAGCTCGCAGTCGTGCCGCCCCCCGACAAGGTCGTGTCGGTCATCTTGTCCCAATCGTAGTGGCCGTCGCCCAGGCCGCGCATGGAGGGCGGAAACACCACGACCTCCAGGGCCACGAGATAGCTGCCACTGCCCTTGGTCGCAGTCCCGATGTAGCTGCCCTTCTCGATGTTCGCGAGGTCGGCCTTCACCACCGCCGCGTACTTTGTGCCGCTGCCGAGCGTCAGGGTGACGTCGCTGCCAGTCGTGGGATGAACGACGACACTGTCCCCGCTGATCGACTCGATCGTGCCGCGGATGCGCTGCGGCTGCGGGGCGGCGACGGCCGCGAACGACACGGCCGAGGCCGCCAGCATCAAGCCAGTCAAGCGTTTCATGTTTATCTCACTCCCAGGATGGTGACGTAATCGCGTCAGTTCCCTAATACGCACGACTGTGACATTGGATTTACGAGAGGCCGCGAATTTGCGAGACACCAGCGTCCTGAATACTGAGACAGCCCATCCTGTCGCGATCCGCATCATGCACTGGATCGGGGCCTACGCTGTCTTCTGCATGATCCTGAGCGGCTGGCAGATCTACAACGCTTCACCGATCCTGCCGTTCAGCATCCCGAACTGGATGACCCTCGGCGGTTGGCTGGGCGGCGCGATTGCATGGCACCTCGCCGCGATGTGGCTGCTGGTGGTGGATGGCTTGTGCTACCTGGCGTATGGGCTCGCGAGCGGCCATTTCCGGCGCGACATGCTTCCGATCGGGCCGCGGGTCGTGGCACGGGACTTCATTGCCGCCGTACGGTTCAAGCTGGTCCATCGGCTTGGGCACTACAACGCGGTCCAGCGCGCGATGTATCTCGGGGTAATGGCGGTGACGGTGCTGACTGTGCTGACTGGGCTGTCGATCTGGAAACCGATCCAATTGTCCTGGCTGACCGACCTGTTCGGCGGCTACGAGACCGCACGGGTGATCCATTTTACCCTGATGACCCTGATCGTGGGCTTCGTCATCGTCCATATCGCACTGGTCGCGCTGTTTCCCGGGACCCTGGTGTCCATGACGGTGGGCCGGCCGCGGCAACCCGATGGGGAGGTCAAACTATGAGAAGCCCGTTTCGTCTAGGTGTGACGCTGGCCGACGTTCAGCCGGACCTTCGCCGGCTGGAGCGCCGGATGCTGCTGCGGGGTAGCCTGTCCTTCGGCGCGCTGACGATGCTGACCGGTTGCAACCTGGGCGGCGACGGCGCCGTGGACCAGGCCCTGCGCGCCATGCTGCGGTTCAACGACCGGGTGCAGGCGGCGTTGTTCGATCCGAACAAGCTGGCCCGGACTTACCCGGCGAGCGCCATCACCGACCCGTTCCGCTTCAACGCCTACTACCCCGAGTGGCAGGTTCGCACCGTCGACGAGAATGATTGGAAGCTGGAGGTCGGCGGGCTTGTCGACGCCAAGACGCCTTGGACGGTGGCGGACCTTCGCAAGCTGCCGCAGCAGGAACAGATCACCCGGCATGTCTGCGTCGAGGGCTGGAGCCAGATCGGCCAATGGAGCGGCATTCCGCTGCGGATCTTCCTGGAGCATATCGGCGCCGATATGCGGGCTGGCTATGTGAATTTCCGCTGCTTCGACGATTATTGGTGCGGCATCGACATGGCAAGCGCCTTGCATCCGCAAACCATCTTGGCACTGGATTTTGAGCAGCAACCGCTAACCCCACTCTGGGGAGCCCCGCTGCGGCTGCGGATTCCCACGAAACTCGGCTTCAAAAATCCGAAATACATCCAGGCGATCGAGGTGACCCGCACCGATCCGGGCGGCTACTGGGAAAAGCAGGGTTACAATTGGTTCAGCGGACTCTGAAACCTTATCTGATAATTTGAACGATGACACTGGTCGCTTCAGCGACTTGCGCCCAGTTGCGGTCGGCTGTTACCGCTGTCGCGCCGAGTTCCGCCGCCAGCGCAAAACAGGCACGGTCGCCGAGCGATAGGCCGGCGGCGCGGGTCATCGGTCGCATCTTAGCCGAAAGCTGCGCCTGGGTCTCGCTCAACGCGATAACCTCCAAGCTCAGGATTGCCATCGCTTCCACCGCATCCGGCCACGGCAGCCCATGGTCGGAGAGCTTGGCAAGCACCTCCGCCAGGTTGACAGCGCCGATCGCGCCGACACTTAAGTGCGTCCGTACGATTTCGGCGCCGGACTCCTGGAACAGCAGGGCAAGCACGGCCGAAGCGTCGAGAACAGAGCCGACACCGCTTTGGCTATTCACGTTCAGCGTCGGCCCGGCGTTCGGCCAAGAATTCGTCCGTGACGTTCTGGGCTTGCAAGGCATGTCGCCGCACGATGGCTTGGGACCGGTGCACGGCGTCGTCCACGCTTTCCAGAATGACCTGCTCCCGCTCCTTGCGGATGATCACCAAGCCACCGGTTTCAACATGCAGTTGACGCCTTAGACTCACAGGCAGCACCATTCTGCCATTAGGCGCGATCTGAACCCGATGATAACCCATGCCACTTCTCCGTTAAGTGACAAACTTATATCCTAGTGTCAGTTTTTTGTCGACTGCCGATGGGATGGCTATGTCTCGGCCGAATCCGCTCTAGATCTCGATCCGTGCGCCCACCTCGATCACCTGCTCGGTTGGGATGGTGAAGTAGTCGGACGCGCTCACGGCGTTGCGGGTCAGGAAACCAAAGATCGTCTCACGCCACGGCGCCATGTCGGGACGCAGCTTCGGCACCGGCATTTCGCGGCCGGTGAAGTAGTTGGCATCGGGCGGCACACCAAGATTTAGGCCGCTCCCACTCAGGGCCGCGGGCACGTCCGGCTGCTCGGCAAATCCGAACCGCAGCGTCACCAAGGCAAAACCCGGCGCAAGCTCCTCCCGGCTGGCCCGTTCCGCCGCATCGACCGTCGGCACCCGCTCCGTTTTGACGGTGAGCAGCACGACGTTCTCGTGCAAGACACCAACGTGTTTGAGGATTTCGGCCAGTGACGACGGCACCGTCCCGCTACGCGCCGTCAGGAACACGCCGGTGCCGGGCGTCCGCTGCACTTCGCCTCGCGCCACCCGCTGCACCAACGTGTCGAGCGGCACGTTCACGTCGCCGAGCTTGTCGAGCACCAGCTTGCGTCCAGCCCGCCAGGTTTCCATCAGCATGAACACGGCGATCCCGATCAGCAGCGGCACCCAGCCGCCCTCCGGGATTTTCAGCGCGTTCGCAGCAAAGAATATCAGGTCGAGCAGCAGCAATGCCCCTCCCACCACCAATGCGACAGGGAACGGCCAGTGCCACAGGTTTCGCATGGCAATGATGAGCAGCACGGCCGTCGTGACCATCGTGCCGGTGACGGCAATTCCGTACGCCGCCGCCAGCGCGTCCGACGAGCGGAAGGCGAACACCAGCGCCACGACCCCGATCATCAGCAGCCAGTTCACCTGCGGCACATAAACCTGCCCCTGGGTCGTGGCGCTTGTCTGGCGGACTTCGAGCCGTGGCAACAATCCAAGCTGCACCGCTTGCTGGGTCAGCGAGAACGCTCCGCTGATGACCGCCTGGGACGCGATCACGGTCGCAATCGTCGAAAGCAGCACGAGCGGCAGCACCGCCCAATTCGGCACGAGGTGGAAGAACGGGTTGTCGAGCATTCCCGGATCGCCCAGCACCAGCGCCGCCTGCCCCGCGTAGTTGAGCAGCAGCGCGGGCAGGACGAAGAACAGCCAATCGATGCGAATCGGGCTGCGGCCGAAATGCCCCATGTCCGCATAGAGCGCCTCGGCTCCTGTGACCGCGAGGAACACCGAGCCGAGCGTGACGAAGGCCCGGCCCGGCGCGGCGACACAGAAATCGACCGCGTACAATGGGTTGATGGCCGCTAGCACGCCGGGTCGTTGGACGACCTGCGCGATTCCGGCAGCGGCAAGGACGATGAACCACACCAGCATCACCGGGCCGAAGAACGCGCCAATCTTCTCGGTGCCCCGGCTTTGGATAACGAACAGCAGCACCAGGATGACGATGACGATCGGCACGACATAGGGCTGGAACAGCGGCGTCGAGACTTGCAGGCCCTCGACCGCGCTGAGCACGCTGATGGCGGGGGTGATCATGCCGTCGCCGTAGAACAGCGCGGCGCCGAAGATCGCGAACGCGGTGAAGGCATACCGCATCCGGTCGTCCTTGATGCTCGGCAGCACGGTCGAGAGCAGCGCGACGATACCGCCCTCGCCGCCATTGTCGGCGCGCATCACCAGCAGCACGTATTTTACCGTGACGACCAGCATGATCGTCCACGCGACCAACGATAGCACCCCGAGCGCCACCGCCTCGTTGCCGGCCGACCCGGCCGCCTTGAAGCTCTCTCGCAAGGTGTAGATCGGACTGGTGCCGATATCCCCGAACACGACGCCAAGCGCTCCGACGAGCAGCCCGCTGCGTAACTTGCCGTGTCCTTCCGGTGCATGCTGCTCCGTCATCGTGTCCGCCATGCGCCGTTCCCCCGTGGTCGGGACTAGACGGCTTACGCAGCCATAGGTTGCGGATGCTCCAGGAAGAACCGCAGCATTTCCCGCGTGGCATCGGGTCCATGCGGATCCGTGAACGACCCGGCGGAGCTGCCGCCCGCCCAGGCGTGCCCGGCCCCGTGGATGTTCCATTGCTCAATGACAATCTGCCGGGCGGCATTTTCGTACAGCGTGCGGCTATAGGCATGACCGCCGGGCGCGCGGCCCTCCTTGGTCTGCTTCTTCAACGACGTGGCCTGGCTCGACTGCTTGACGACCGCGTCGCCATTGCGTGGGTTGACCGTAGTGTCGCGATCGCCGTGGAACACGATGGCCGGAACGACCCGGTGTCCCGCCCGCTGCGCCGACCCGGCGCTTCCCTGCTGCATCGCGGCGAACGCGGACGGCATGTCGCGCGCCGCCCCGCAGGCCAGGCCCGAGTGCACCCCGATGGCCGCGTAGAGGTCGGGGTACGCATCGCCCATGACCGCAGCCGCCGCGCCGCCCGCCGACAGCCCGGCGACATAGACCCGCCGTGGATCGACCGCATACTTGCCCATGATCTCGCGCGTGATTCCAGCAATCAACGAAGGCTCGCCTGCGTCGCGTTGCTGATCGGCCGCGCTGAACCAGTTCCAGCATTTCTGCATGTTCGCCGACTTCGTCTGTGCGGGATAGGCGACGAGGCAGGTGTGTTCCTCCGCCGCCTCGTTCATGCGCGTCCCTGCGGCGAAGTCGTCCGGCGACTGCGTGCAGCCGTGCAGCATGACGATAAGAGGCACGGGCTGGCCGTGATACCCGCTCGGCACATAGAGCTTGTAGGGACGGGTTCCTGCCTGGTTGCTGAACGACGCTGCCAGGAATTTCGAGCCAGTCTCGCGCGCCGGCTTGGCCTTCGTCGCTCCAGGAGCCTCGGCCTGCCCGTCGATGGTAGGAGGGCCGCGCCGGACCTGCGGCTTCGCACTATCCGGCGTGGCCTTGCTGTTGAGCATGCGCTGAATGGCGGCGGTAGCGTCGCCAAGCCGGCCGGCCTTGGTGAGCCGCGTCGCCTCGATCAGGCCAGGCGGCAGGGTGATTTTCATATCGGTGGCTTTCTGGGGGTTAAAGCGTTCGATCCAAAAGCGCAGCCCTGACATCCGCACTGGCATGCAGCGCGCCCAGCACCCTCACGGAGGCAATGGCCGCACGCGCCAGTTCGGGCGTCACATCGGGGGCGATGCTCGCGAGGCCAAGCACATGGATGTCTAGCAACTGGTCACTGTCCCGCGCCGCTTCGAGGTCGGCGCGGCTGAAGTGCCGGAGCCCAAGCTCGACTGGCCGCGGCGCCAACGATTTCCGGAGCACGTCGGCGTGGCGATCGAGCTGGTTGCGGATAGCCGTCCGGATGAAGTCCGTCCGATTGGAGTAGAAGCCGTCCTGCACCATCAGATCGACGTGGCCAAGGTCGACGTAGCCGAGGTTGATGATGATCTTCTCGCTGTCGCCCGTCTTGGGTCGGGCGTCAGTCACTGTGCTCAGAGCCATTTAACCATCCATACACCATCCACGGAGATGGTTATAAGCACGGGGATGGTTGGCTGCAAGCTCGGCGTTAAGCCGCCTCTTCCTCGATCACCTCCGCCTCTTCCTGTTCCAGCGCTGCTTGCTTGTCGGCGTTAAGACCGAAACGGGACGCGACGTCCGGGGCGTAGCGCAGCAAATCCGGGCGCAGGCGGATCAACGCGAGATCCTTCACCTTGCTTTCCAGCATAACGTCGAACTCCAGCCCAGCGGCGATCCGCATGAACGTCACGAACTCGAAGGGACTGCAGAAATCCGCGTGCCCGGTCCAGACTGGGGCGACGGCCACCTTCTTCAGCTTGCCCGTCTTGCGGTCGCGCCGTTTCAGCTCACGCATGCCGTTGTTGGGGGTCGAGAAGTGCAGCTTCGGCCGCACGCCGCCGGGCCAAGTGGCCAAGATCGCCTCGACGGTGGGCCGGAGTTCGAGGCCCTCCGGGTTCAAGCACCAGAAATGCTGGTGATCGAAGATCAGGCGGACGCCGGTCTGCTGGTGAACCCATAGCACGTCGGCGGCGCTGAACCGGATGTCGTCATGCTCCAGCACCAGGCGGCGGCGCACTGGCTCGGCCAGGGTCGGCCACACGCCGGCCCAGCGCTCCCGGCTGCCGATCCGGTCGCCGTAATGGCCGCCGACGTGGACCACCATGACCGCCTCGGGGCCCAATTCCATCCGGTCGAGCATCTCGGCCTGGCTTTCCAGATCCCAGGCGCTCTTGCGCACGAGGTCCGGGTCGGGGCTGTTCAGCACCACGAATTGGGAGGGATGGAACGAGAGGCGGATGCCGAGCCGCCGAGCCTTCGCTCCCGTCGCGGCCAGTTCGGCAGCGCTTTCCGTCACCATCCCGTGGAACTGCGGCATGTCCGGGTGCGTGGCGTATGGCGCCAAGTCGGACGACATCCGGTACATGCGGATGTCGTGCTTGTCCAAGTGGTCGAGGATGGCGTCGATGCATTCGAGGCTGGTCCGCAAATGCGGGTTGCCCTGCCAGCGCCGGGTATCGTTGCTCTTGAGGTCGGGGCGGGCCATCACCTTGACTGGAAAGCCCAGCTTAAGCGGCATCATTCGGCCACCTGCATCTCAGGCCCGAAGCCCAACCCGGCGACGAAGGCGTTCCACGCCGGCGGACGCAAGGCACCGCCAGTCGCCTGCTGGTGGCCATTGCCGTAGTTCTCGTCTGCCCCCGCCGGGGCGTGGTCGCGCAGGAACGCGACCAGGTCCCGCCCGGTCGCGCTGCGCACGGCGAAGTGGACCCAGCCGGGCCGATAGCCGGTGTTGGCGACCATGACGATGTTGTCCTTCAGGCGGCTCCGCCAGGACTGCGCCACCAGCGGATGAATTTGGCAGGGCGAATGCAGGCGAACGAGTGCGACGGGGCTTTTCACCTTCGGCGGAACCCGCCGGCCCGCCTCCAGCGCCTGCTTCACCTCGTCGCGCGCCGCCACGAGCAGCGCCGTCTCGGGATGCTCGCCCGAAATCACCGCTTTTGGCCCATCCGCCTTCATCAGCAGCGCCAATGCCGGGCTGGCGTCGCCCAGCCCGGCGCGGCGCGGCGCATTCAGCAACGAGACAGCCTCCCGCAATGCGGTGGCGCCGTAGCGCTTGCGTGCTTCGGCCAGTGCGGGGAAGGGCGCCTTGTCGCCGAGGTCGCCGATGATGCCGATGGCGGCCAGCCATAGGAAATCGTCCGCCGGGCCCAGGCCGGAGGCGCACCACCATGCCAGCAAGCTCGTGGTCGGCGTAGGGTCGAGGCCGAAGCCGGTGATGACGGTCGCGTCGCCCGCCTCCCCGGTGGGCACGTGGTGGTCGATGACCACCGTGGGCGTGCCCGGCTTGACCGCGCCGGCGCGCAAGCCGAGATCGGCCACCACCAGGCCGCCCGGCGATTGCGCCGACAGTTCGGCCGCCATGCCAGCCGACCATGGATTTTCTCCTCGGCCGAGCACGCGCACGCCTGCCTCCCGCCCAGCGCGAGCCAAAGCGCGGGCGAGAAGCACGCCGGAGGAGAGCCCGTCCGCGTCGTTATGGGTGAGGATGAGTGGCTGGCCGGGGCCGAAGCCCGCGACGGCCTGCGCGAATTGGCGTCCGATCGGTTCCATGTGCATGCCGCCTTAACCCACCCGGTAATCGGACGTTGCCTTCCGAACGCGATTTACAGGCTGATGCTGGAACCGGTCAGCTTCGTCGTCCGTTGTTCGGTCAACGAGACCGGAAAGGGAAGTGACGAACATGTCCATGATGAAGACCGCATTGCTGGCGGCACTGTTGATTCCAGCCGCTGGGGTGCTGCCAGGGGTGGCCCATGCAGGCCCGTGCACGAACGACATTACCGAGATTGGCCGCAAGCTGGCGCAATCGCCGAGCCTAGGCCCGGTGACGACGGGGACGCTGCAGGGCGCCAAGCCAGGAGACGCTCCGACTCCGGCGGCGCAGCCGGCCGCGCCCGGCACGGTCGGAACCTCGGCCGACAACAGGGTTGGCGGCACGGCGGGCACCAAGGAGCTGAACAGCAGCGTCGGCAACCTAGTCGCCACCTCGTCCCAGGACGTCCGGTTGCAGCAGGAAGGCAAGCCGACGGCGGCAGCGGCAGCGGCGCAAGGGTCGGCTCGCTCCGTGGAGACGACGCCGGACCAGGCCGTCAAGGGCAATCAACCGAACGACCGCATGTCGGAGGCGAAGGTGTCGCTAGAGCGGGCTCGCGCGCTCGACCAGGCCAACGACCCGTCCTGCTCTGCCGCAATTACCCGGACCAAGGAGTTGATGGGCAGCTAACGGCCCGCCGCAGAATCCCCCGGGTCGCCACTCGATGAAGCGGCAGCCCGGGGCGCAGGGTCAATATGTCTCCACGTGGAACCGTCCATCCTCGCGCAGCCCTTCACGTAGCGACGACCAGTCCAATCCGTGCGCCTGGGCAACCGCAGTGAGCGCCTCCTCCACACCGGCCTCCAGCCCGCGTAGGCCGCAGACATAGATGTGCAGCCTGTCCGAGCGGAGCAGCAAACCCAATGCGTCGGCACGGGCGGCCATACGGTGCTGGACGTATTCGCGGGACGCACCGGGCACACGGGAGTAGACGAGGTCTTGCGCGAGCAGAGACGCCGGCAGCCGCTGCAACGGACCGAAATACGGCAGTTCCTCCGGGGTGCGGGCACCGAAAAACAAATGCATCCGGCCACGCCCGGCGCCGCCCGTGCGACGGCGGCGCTCGGTGAATCCACGGAACGGGGCGGAGCCGGTGCCGGTGCCGATCATCAGCAAGTCCGCGTCCGGGTCGTCCGGCATCAGGAACGTCGCCCCGAACGGCCCGACCACGTCCAGCGCCGCACCCTTCGGCAGGTCGCACAGCCAACTCGACGCCACCCCGCCCTCGACGCGCTTCACCGTCAGCGCGAGGTTGTTGGTATTCGGCCGCTCGCCATCCCGCGCGCTCGCGATCGAGTATAGCCGCATCGCATGCGGCCGCCCCACCGCGTCCACGCCGGGCGGCACCACCCCGATGCTCTGCCCTTCCAGCACCGGGAACGCCACCGCGCCGAAGTCGAGGATGATGTGCCGCACGTCGCTCTCGACCCCGGCGCCGGTGATCCGGTAGTTGCCGGTGACGGTCGCCCGCGCCGGGTTCGCGCGGTTGAACAGGTTGATCCGCGGCTTGGACGCCGACGCCGGCGCGCGGGTGCGCCCGCCGGCGCCCTGGTGCGCGCTGTCCAGCAGCGCCGTCGCCTCGTCGTCCAGCGCGTCCGCCGTGGCCGGCGCCTCGGGCGGCTTCGGCGGCAGTTCCAACCACGACAGTTGCTCGTCCAGGCTGAACGGCGCCCGCACCTGGAACCAGTTGTCGATCGATCCGGTCGGGCACGGCGACACGCAATCCATGCAGAAATTGCAGATCGCGGGATCGACGACGTAGTTGTTGTCGTCGTGCGTGATCGCCCCGATCGGGCACGTCGCCTCGCACGTGTTGCAGCGGATGCAAACCTCGGGGTCGATGAGGTGCTGCTTCACCGACCCGTCCACGACCTCGCCCATCACTCGTGAATCTGCACGTACTCGAACTCGCCGGGCTTGTTGTCGATGCCCACGCGAGGCGGCGCGATCCAGCCGGCGAAGTGGCCGGGCCGGCTCTCCGGCACCATCAGGCTGGTGATGAACTCCGCGTCCGCATCGTCCGGCAGGTGGTCGCCCTTGATCGCCGCCCACTTCGCGTCGCCCAGGATGCGCCCGTCGACGCCGGCGTGGACCGCCTTGAACTCGCCGATGCCGCGGTTGAAGGCGACGTGCGGCAGCGCCAGCCGGAAGCCGAAGCCCGCTTTCTCAATCACCCGGTTCCAGCGCGTGACGCCGCTCGCGCAGTCGCCCACGTAGTCGTCCCGCAGCCGCATGTTCAGCGCCGACAACGCCGGCACGTCCTCGGCCACGACCGCCCCGTCGCGCAGGCGCTGCACCGGGTAGGTTGCGTCCACCAGCGCGTGGTCGTCGTCGAGCTTCTCCTCGCGGTAGCGGCCCTTGATGCCGGAGGTGAACGCGTTGGCGGCGTTGGTGCTGATCTCGTTGCCGAACAGGTCCAGGGTCAGCGAGAAGTGCAGGTTCATCTTCTTCTGGATAGTCGGCAGGTCGATCACCCCCAGCGCGCGCACCGCGGCGATGTCGGTGGGGTCCGTGATCCCCGCCTGCTTCATCGCTTGGCACGTCCGTTCCACCACGCGAGAGACGCCGCTATCGCCCACGAACATGTGGTGCGCCTCCTCCGTCAGCATGAAGCGGCAGGTGCGGCTGAGCGGGTCGAACCCGGATTGCGCCAGCGCCTCCAACTGCATCTTGCCGTCGCGGTCGGTGAAGTAGGTGAACATGAAGAAGCTGAGCCAGTCCGGCGTCGCCTCGTTGAACGCGCCCAGCATGCGCGGGCTATCCTCGTTGCCGGAGCGGCGGCGCAATAGGTCATCGGCCTCCTCGCGCCCCTCCTTGCCGAAGAATTTTTGCAGCAGGTACACCATCGCCCAGAGGTGGCGGCCCTCCTCGACGTTCACCTGGAATAGGTTGCGCATGTCGTACAGCGACGGCGCGGTCTTGCCGAGGTGGCGCTGCTGCTCGACTGACGCCGGCTCGGTGTCGCCCTGGATGGTGATCAGGCGGCGCAGCATGGCACGGTATTCGCCGGGGATTTCCTGCCACACCGGCTCGCCCTTGTGCTTGCCGAACGGGATGGTGCGCCCCTCGACGGCGGGGGCCAGCAGCACACCCCACTTGTATTCCGGCATGCGCACGTAGTCGAACTTGGCCCAGCCCTTCGGGTCCACGCCGATCGCGGTGCGCAGGTACACCAGCGATTCCTGGAAGCCCTCCGGCCCCATGTCGCGCCACCAGTCGATGTAGCCGGGGTGCCAGGTTTCGAGCGCCTTGCGCACGCGCATGTCGGCGTTGAGGTTAACGTTATTTGGGATCAGGCCGTCGTAGTCGACGTTCAGGGCGGTGGTTCCGTCGGGCATGAAGTGCTCCTGTCAGACTCGGTTGCGGTCGAAATTCGGCTGCAGCCCGCTGCCGTAGCGTTGCAGCGCGCCGTGCTCGCCGACCGCGTTGGGGCGCTGGAAAATCCAGTTCTGCCACGCGGTCAGCCGGCCGAAAATGCGTGTCTCCATCGTCTCCGGTCCGGGAAAGCGAAGGTTCGCCTCCAGGCCGGTCAGGCTGTCCGGGGAGAAGCTGGCGCGCTCCTCCAGCATGATCCGGACCTCGTCGTCCCAGTCGAACTGGTCGTAGGCGAACGTCACCAGCCCGAGCGCCTCGGCGTCCTCGCTCGCCAACGCCTCGCCGAGCTGGGTATGGACAGCGGCGAGCGTCTGCGGCTCGCCGAGGAAGCGGGTCTGCAGCCGGGTCAGGCCGTTGCCCATGGGGTAGGCGCCGAAATTGGCTTCGCTGAGATGCAGAGCGGGCGCCGGGCGGTTGTCGCCCTCGCGCTGCCCAGTCAGGATAATGGAACGGTCGGCGGCGAAGGCCAGTTCGGCGAGCGTGCCGGCGAAGCAGCTGCCGGGCTCGATCAGCGCGATCAGGCTGCGCGAGGTGACGTCCAGCCGTTTCAAGGTGCGCTTTAGGTAGTGGCGGATTTCGCGCATCAGCCAGTGCCCGGCGTGGCTGTCGAGGAACGCGTCATGGGCCAGCACGGCAGCCGCGTCGCCTTCGGTGCGGAACACCCACAGGCCCAAATCCGGCTCGTTCGTGCGCAGGTGCAGGATCGCGTCGTCGAGTGCCCGCGCGACGGCGAGCGGCCAGAAGTTGCAGCCCAACGCCTGCGCCGCCTCGGCCGTCTCCGGCGGCGGCGCGTCCGGGCCGTGCACGATCAGGGTCGCGCGCCCTGCCCCGCGGTCGAGTTCGACGCGCAGGTGCGGGTACGTCACCGTAGTCCCGTCCACGGCGCGCTCCAGCCGGGTCAGCGCCACCCCGGCCGCATCCGCCGGACGGTCGGTGCGGGCGGCGAACGCCTCGGCCCGGGCGCGAACGGCCGCCGCCCAGCCGGAGGGCGGCACCACCTCGTCCACCAGCCGCCACTCGACGGCCCGCTTGCCGCGCAGCCCTTCCTCGGTCGAGCAGAACACGTCCGCAAGGTCCCGCCGCACCATCCGCTTGTCGGTGATGCGCGTCAGCCCGCCCGTGCCCGGCAGCACCGCCAGCAGCGGCATCTCCGGCAGCGACACCGACGCCTTGCGGTCATCGACCAGCATGATGTGGTCGGCCGACACCGCCAGCTCGTAGCCGCCGCCCGCCGCCGTGCCGTTGACCGCGGCGAGATAGAACTGGCCGGAGTTCTGTGTCGCGTCCTCGATCGACAGCCGCGTTTCGTTGGTGAACTTGCAGAAATTGACCTTATGGCCGTGGCTGGCGCCGCCGAGCATGCGGATGTTGGCGCCGGCACAAAATACGTTGTTCTTGCCGGAGCGGATCACGACCGCGCCAACCTCGGGATGCTCGAAACGGAGGCGTTGGACGGCGTCGTACAGCTCGATGTCCACGCCGAGGTCGTAGGAGTTGAGTTTCAGCTCATAGCCGCCGAGCAACCCGCCCGCCGGGTCGACGTCCATGACCAGCGAGGCCACCCACCCGTCGACCTCGATGCGCCAGTGCCGGTAGCGGCTCGGCTCGGTCCGGAAGTCGATCAGGTCCACGCAAACCTCCCAAGCGGCTTAACCTGCCGCGGTTAACGCATCATAGTGCAAGATTTTGGGCATAGAAAGAAGATTATGCATTATGTTGCAGGTCAAGTCGTCCCACGAACGAGTGGATCGCCGTCACGACCCGCTCGCCCGCGTCTAGGTGTGGAGAATGCCCTACGCCCTCGACCACCAGCGTCTCGACCGGGCAGTAGGCCTCGTCCCGCATCAGGTCGAGTTGGGCGAGCGTGCCGTATTCGTCGTCGGCGCCCTGCACCAGCAGGACCGGGACGCGGATGAACGGGATCGGCTCGTCGATGCGCCAGGAGCGGAAGGCCAGGTCGAGCCAGGCGTCGTTCCAGCCGCAGAAGGCGTTGTCGGGATCGGCGTGGTAGCGGCCGAGCCGGGCGCGGAGGTCGGTGTCGCGGTAGGCGATCCGGGCTGCCTCGATGCTGGCGATCGAGACGTCCTCGACGAAGAAATGCGGCGCGATCAGCACCAGCCCGGCAATCCGGAAATCCTGCCGCGACCCGGCGTACAACGCGGCGATCGACGCGCCGTCGGAGTGCCCGACCAGCACGGCCCGCCTGATTCCGGCGGCGTCGAGGATTCGGGGAAGCACGTGTTCCGCTTCATCGTGCATGTAGGTCAGCGGGCGCGGCAGCGTGGCGGGCGCCGATTGCCCATAGCCGAAGCGGGAGTAGGCGAACACGCCGCAACCAGTCGCCGCCGCCAATTGCTCCGGGAAGCTGCGCCACAAGGCGACGCAGCCCAGGCCCTCGTGCAGCAGCACCAGCGTGGGCGCCTGGCCCGGTGGCGGTCCCCACCAGGCGGTCTCGATCGTCCGCCCGTCCAGGTCGAGCGTCACGGCGCGCCCTCCCGCAGCCTGAAACGCTGGATCTTGCCGGTAGCGGTCTTCGGCAGGTCGTCCACGAACTCGATCCAGCGCGGGTATTTCCAAACGCCGGCGACCGCCTTGACGTGATGCTTCAGCGCCTCGGCCAGCGCGTCCGACGGGTCCCGGCCTTCTTTCAGAATGACGAAGGCGCGGGGCTTCACCAAGCCCTCGCCGTCGGGATGGCCGACCACCGCCGCCTCCAGCACGTCCGCGTGGGACACCAGCGCGGTTTCCACCTCGAACGGGCTGACCCAGATGCCGCTGACCTTGAACATGTCGTCGGTGCGGCCGCAGTAGCGCAGGTAGCCGTCCGGCTGGCGGATGTATTTGTCGCCGGTGTAGGTCCACTCGCCGGCGAAGGTGCGACGGGTTTTGGCGCGCTGGTTCCAGTAGCCGCTAGCTGCGCTGTCGCCGCGCACGATCAGCTCGCCGGGCTCGTCGTCGGGCGAGTTGGCGCCGTCGGCGTCCACCACGCGCAGATCGTAGCCCGGCACCGCGCGGCCCGACGTGCCGTATTGCAGCGCGCCGGGCTGGTTGGACAGGAAGATGTGCAGCATCTCGGTCGAACCGATGCCGTCCAGGATGTCGACCCCCACGACCCGGCGCCATGCCTCGCCGATCGCCGCCGGCAGCGCCTCCCCCGCCGAGGTGCACACCCGTAGCCGCCCGGCGCCGAGGCGGGCGACGTCCGGATGCGCCAGCATGCCCGCGAAAAAGGTCGGCACGCCGCACAGGATCGTGGGGTCGTGCCGGCTGAAGATGTCCAGCACGGCGTCGGGCGTCGGCCGGTGCGGCAGCAGCATCGCCTGCGCGCCGACCGAGAACGGAAACGTCAAGGCGTTGCCGAGGCCGTAGGCGAAGAACAGCTTGGCGACCGAGAACACCACGTCGTCCGGAGCGATGCCGAGCACCTGCCGCCCGAACGTGTCGGCGGTCGCCCGCAGGCTGGAATGGACGTGCAGCACGCCCTTCGGCGCGCTGGTCGAGCCGGACGAATATAGCCAGAATGCGGTCGCATCCGGGCTGGCGTCGACGGGCGCAAAGCTGCCATCCCCGGTGAGGAACGCGTGGTAGGCCGTCATGCCCGGCGGCGCACCCTCGCCTTCGTGGCCGGCAACAACGACCCTGGGCGCGTTCGGCAAGGCTCCGAGCACCGGGGCCAGCGCGGGCAGCAACCGGTCGGACACGACGGCCAGGCTGGCGCGGCTGTCGGCGAGGATGTAGGCGGCCTGCTCCGGCGGCAGCAGCGTGTTGACAGGCACGGGCACGATGCCAGCACGGATGGCGCCCCAGAACGCGACCGCGAATTCGACGCTGTCGAGCAGCAGGATCGCGACCCGCTCCTCCGGCCGCACCTCCGCCGCAGCCAGCCCGGCGGCGAACTGCGCCGTTTCGGCATGCAGTTGGGCATAGGTGACGCTACGCCACGAATCGGTCAGCGCAACCCGTTCGCCCCGGCCCTCGCGGATATGGCGGTCGATGAAGAAATCGGCCGCGTTGCCCGATGACGGACGGCTCGTCTCAAACGGCATTGCCTGGCTTCCCCCAACGCTCCGCCATCGTTGCGGCGCGGGAGCGTAGGCGGAGGCGAACCATCGTGCAAACTGTTGCGAAGTTCGGCAGTGTCTCATACCAGTTGCCATAAGTCTCGACCTGACCGTGCCGGCGTTCGCGGCCCAATCTGGTCCACGCATTACGCCAAAGGGAGGGGTCAGCTTTTACGCCAACGGGTCTCATGCATCCCCTCATTCCGCTTCAGTTACATAGAGGCAAAAGGATTGCGTGGACGGCTTGGAGTTTACGCCAAGGCTCAGGCCAACTTGCCTGACGTGTGATGAGCGGCTGAACGGCTTT
>JAABVA010002708.1_pt1 | contig 17325 bp, 13 predicted proteins | sample 5560331 | NCBI WGS metagenome assembly JAABVA01 (sample SAMN12812661, study PRJNA571458) | rock metagenome | isolation source: Antarctica rocks | place: Antarctica: Victoria Land, Mt New Zealand sud | collected 2016-01-07 | reverse complement strand
CAGCAGCGTCGTACGGTCCTTCATGCTCGTGGCCTCATCTACTGGATGCCTGAAGAACAACCAGCATGGCGAGGCCACGAGCCTCACCTACCTCACGACACCCCCGTCAAGTGCGGAGAGCCGCTTTATGGCCTCGTATGCCGCCACGTGTCGGTCAGAATCATCGAGTCCACGGCGGTTGAGCTCACATTGCGTCACGCGCAGCGACCGAATAGCCGGGCAATACTCCTGAATTCGCTTCATTGTCAGGCCATCCCGCTGGCGCAACGTCTCTAGTTCTGCCAGGACGTGCGCCGACGGCACAGACTTCTGTGCCGAGGGCAGTTCGCTCTGGCCCGTCACAGCCACTCTCCACCTCGTCACCCTTGCTACCCATGGCCATGGGTGACCGCCGCCTGCCCTTTGGTGGCGCAAACGGCAACTTACGGGACCTGCACAGCAGTCGCTGACAGCGGCAACGTGGGTCGAACAGGAGCGCGTCCGGCGTCCCTGACCGTCATAAACAAGGAAAGTCCAATGAGCGACCTTGACCTCTACAGCGGCAACAGCAGCGGGAGCCTTCGTCTGGCGAAGCAGGCGAGCCGCGCCATCAGCAAGTACTAGGCGGGCGGCCAGGTACGGGTTGCCGCCGTCGACACCGCGACGGACGTCGCCATCTTTTGGTGGAGCTGAGGGGACTCGAACCCCTGACCCCCACACTGCCAGAGAGGGGATGGCACCTCGTTGACCAGCAATGCCCGCTTCTGATCTGGGAGTGTCCTGCCTGGCTTAACCGCCCGTGCCCGAAGATGCCCTCTGGCTCGCGCTGTTACGGGCACGCGGCGGGCACGTTCAATGGACCGCTTTCGCGGCACGCGATCTGGCAGCTGATCGGTGCCGGCCGGTTAGTCGGGAAACGTAAGGAGCCTGGCCTACGAAGGTTTGCCACGTGACCATCGTGCGCCCTCGGGCACAACGCGCTTAGCTTGGGCTGCTTCGAAGATCGCCCGATTTATGGCGTGGTGGTGCCGGTCTTTGGACCTGCCTGGGAGCAGTCGGCTCACCTGGGGTAGGCCAAAGTTCTGCTAAAGAAGGGCGACTTGCCTTCGGTTCGGTCTTGTCCTGCGAGGGCTTAGCTCGGCCTTTGGTCTTCGAGCGGTACGCTCACGCCCCGTAACGACGGCCTGTCCTGGTGGCCGGCGGCTACTTGGCCGTCCAGCCGCAGTCCATTGGGACGGCCGCTCCCGTGAAGCCCCGGCCGGCCGGTCCGAGCAGGTAGTTCGCCATCTCGGCGACCTCGGCCGGCTCCAGCAGCCGCTTGAGCGCGTGCGGCGCGAGGATCACCTCTTGCAGCACCCGGTCCTCGGAAATGCCATGCACTCGCGCCTGGTCGGCAATCTGCTTCTCCACGAGCGGCGTACGCACATACGCGGGACAGAGCGCGCTCGCACTGATCCCCGACTCGCCGCCCTCTAGGGCAAGTGTCTTGACCAGGCCGAGAACGCCGTGCTTGGCCGAGACGTAGCCGGCCTTGTAGGGCGACGCCACCAGCGCGTGCGCGCTGGCGACCGCGAGGAAGCGCCCGCCCTCAGGCGCGTCGGCCAGCGCCCGCCAGCTGTACTTTGCCAGCAGGAAGGGGCTCGTCAGCATCAGGGCGAGCAGCCTGTCCCAGTGGTCCTCGGGGAAGTCGGCGACCGGAGCGACGTGCTGATAGCCCGCGTTGGCGACGACAGCGTCCAGCCGGCCATGGCGCTCGAGAGCGGCGTCGACCGCCTGCCGGTTGCCGTCCCGGGTGGTGAGGTCGACCTCGACGCTGTGCCCGTGCGCGCCCGCCGCCAGGTCCGCACCCATGACGGCCCAGCCCTCCGCTTCGAGCCGCTCGAAGATGGCGCGTCCGATGCCGCTCGACGCTCCCGTGACTAGGGCGACCTTCTGGTCCGCCATGCTGCGCTCCTCCTTCGCGGGTCGCGGCGTCAGAACTCGAGGCTGGTCAGGCCCAGCACCTGGGTCCGCCAGTCCTCGTACGACAGGTCGTCCGCCTCGTCGGGCGCTTTCGGACGCGGCCGGGCCTGCGGTACCTCCTCGCCCATCGCGATGCGGGCGACCGTCTGCGGGGGGGCGTCGTGGTCTAGGACCCGGACCCGTAGATGACGCGGAGCCTCCTCGGCCCGCAGCGCGTGGGCCAGCACACGCAGCAGCGCGAGGCGAGCCTGCTGGTCGTCGGCGGCGGTGCCTGGCACCGGCGAGTTGCCACCGACCAGGACGACGCGGGCGTCCCCGGTCAGCTGCGGGAGCAGCTTGCCGGCCAGCCGGAACCGGCTCAGCAGGCCGTCGGACAGGAAGCGGGCGACGCTTTCGACGAGCGAGTCTGCCGCCTCGCCGTCCTGGGATGCCAGCACGGTCGGCAGCTGCACGTAGGCCTCGACGGCCCGTCCGGCCACCGCTCGGTCGAGGTCGGCCTCGGCGTTGACGGCGACGACTGTCGCTCCGGCCTGCTGCAAAGCCTCGCAGACGGGCCCGACCGACGCGCTCGCACCTGTGACGACGACGACCATCGCTCCTACCTCCCTCTCCGTACCGGTCCCCGGTCTACCCGGACTAGTCCTACCGCTGCGAGAGGCTGGCAACCTCGCGCAGCAGCGGTGGCCACTGCTCCCTCAGAGCCTCTCTGCTCATGAACAGCCCCAGGTGTCCCCCGCTGCTGGTCCGGCGCGTCGCCGACGTGCTGCCGGCGTAGTCCTCAAGCGCGAAGACCTGGTCGGGTGGTGTGATGTGGTCGGTCTGCCCAGCGAGGAGGAACAGTGGCGCCTTGATTGCGCCGAGGTCGACGCGGCGACCGCCGATTACCAGCTCCCCGCGGATCAGCTCGTTGCCCTGGAACAGGTGCTCGACGATCCAGAGGTAAAACGCGCCGGGGATATCCTGGGTCCAGCGAAACCACGTGTCGAACTCGCGGTAGCGCTCGACGTAGCCCGGGTCGTCCATGTGGCTGAGCAGTTGCAGGCGCCGGTCGATCTCATTCTCCGGCTTGATGGCGATGAAGCCGCCCAGCATGCTCTCACCGGTCAGCACGCCGCCGTTCGCATCGACGATCCGCTTGTACACGCTCATCCCGCCGTCGGGGGCGAGCGCCCGCACCCAATCGTGCAGCACTGGCTCACCGCAGTGGTAGTCGATCGGCGCACCGGCGATGGTGAGAGTGTGGACGCGCTCAGGGTGCAGCGCGGCCCAGATAACGGCGAGCCACCCGCCCTGGCAGTCGCCGATCAGGTTGACCTTCCCGTCGGACTCGGGGTCGGTATCGGCCGTGAGCGTGTCCACCGCGCGCGTAACGGTATCGAGGTACTCATCGATGCTCGCGTCGCTCGTCTGCTGGGTGGCGCCGATCCAGTCGAGCGACGCGAGCCGCGTCAGGCCGGCGTCGAGGATCGCCCCCACCTGGCTCTGCTCCGGCGAGAAGTCGACGATGCAGGACGAGTGGCCCGCCTGCGGCGGCAGCAGCAGGGTGGGGACCACTGCCGACGGGTCGGGCTTGCAACCGTCGACGCCTCGAGCGGCGTCACGCGCCGCTGAGAAGTCTCGCAGCCTGGCAACCCGGTTAACCCAGCTGATCGTGTGCTCCGTCGACCAGGTCGGGGTCCGGCGCCCCGTGGTGAGGGTGAGCCATTCGGTCCACTCCACGGCCAGCTGGTAGGGGCTGGCCCTGCGACGGATCGCCGAGACCCAGTAGTCCGTGATGCCGCGCTGCCAGGCGGAGATCGAGGCGATCGTGTCGTCGATCAACCGGTTGGGCAGCCCGGTCGGAGGGCAGGTGGCACGTTCGCGGACAGCCATGAATCCTCCAGGAGGGGACACCCGTGCCGATCGAAGCACAGGCCGTAGCAGGCGATCAGAGGCCACGAGGGCTGGTCCGTTCACGGTGGATGTACCCGGGACACTGCCAAAGGCGAACCGATGCAGGTGGCACGCAGCGCGAGGCAGCCCGGCGGGCTCCAGAAGCGACCCCGTTGCGGAGCGCCCGGGGCGCACGGCAAAGGAGACGTCTCCAGGGGTGGTGCTAATTCAGCATGTCCCGCGCGGCATTGAGGTAGACGCCGCTGATGCTCTGGATGAACTCGGACTGGGCCCCGATGACCGCCTTCACCGAGTCGAGCTGGGTGGCGTCGGCCATCCGCTCCTCGACGCTGACGAAGGACTGCAGCGCCTTCTCGTAGGCGTCGAGGCTGGACTGGCCTGCCTCGCGGGCTGCCGCGATGGCGCGTTCGTTGAGCTCGCGGATGCGCTGAGCCGTCGACTCGAGGCTGTCGTTGAACTGCTGGGCGGCCGCGCTGGTGCTGCGGATCTCCTCGGAGATCTTTTGCGCTGCACCGAGCGTGGCGCTCGCGGCGGCGTCACCGGCTGTGCCTGCGGCGTCGTGCTGGTCCTGCCGCGTGCGGGCGGACTCGTTCAAGGCCGTTCGGTCAGACGCAGTGCCGTTCGAGCCTGTCATGCTCGATGTCTCGGTGCGGGTGGTGCCAGTCATGTCCAGCTCCTTCGCGTGTGCCTGTCCTAATGCCTGTTAGCAGGTTAGCACGGTAACTGCTAACAGCAAAGTGATTACATGTAGAGGCCGCCGTTAACGGCCCAGACCTGCCCGGTGATGTAGGACGAGGCGTCCGCGCAGAGGAAGTGGACGACCCGCGCGATGTCCTCGGGCTTGCCCAACCTGTTGAGCGGCACCTGGTTGCGGATGCCGTCCAGCACCTTCTCGGGCACCGTCGCCAGCATGTCGGTGGCGATGAACCCCGGGGTCACCGTGTTGACGGTCACCCCGAGGGCGTCGTCACCGAGCTTTCCGTCCTTGGCGAGCCTGCTGGCGCACTCGCGGGCGAGCGTCTTGGTAAGCCCGAACAGTCCTGACTTCGCCGCGGCGTAGTTGGCCTGGCCGAGGTTGCCCATCTCACCGACGATCGAGCTGATGTTGACGACCCGCCCCGTGCCGCGCTCGAGCATGTGGGCCAGCGCGGGGCGGCACATGTAGAAGGCGCCGGAGAGGTCGACATCGATGACCTTCTGCCAGTCCTCGGTCTTCATCTTCAGCAGGCTCTTGTCGGCGGTGATGCCGGCGTTGTTGACGAGGATGTCGAGCCGTCCGTGCCGGTCGATCACCTCGTTGACGGTGCGCTCGCAATCGTCGGGCGAGGCGACGTTGCCCAGATGCGACGTGAACTCACCGGTTGTGTTGATCGTCCGAAGGTCGTTCAGCAGGGCGTCGACATGTTCGCCACCACTGGTCGAGCCCGTGGCCACCGCCGCACCCTGCCCGGCAAGCGACCGGCAGATCGCTGCGCCGATCCCTCGGGTGCCGCCAGTGACGAAGGCGACCTTGCCGCTCAGCTTGTCGCCGCGGCCCTGCTGGCCTTCCCCGACACTCAGGTCGGGCTGGCGCTGCTCGGTCGTTGTCATGAGGTCTCCTGTACGTAGCGGTGGGAAGATGTGCGCCCCTGGTCGGGCGCCGAGCGGTCGGCGAGCCAGCCGGCGATGTCGGGCCAGATCTCCTTGCGGGCCTTCGAGCCCGCCATCAGACCGATGTGGCCGCCGGGCCGGTCCAGGTGCGTCACGTCGTCGCCCGTCACGAGGTCGAGCAGCGGCATCGTCGTGTGCCGCGGCGCGATGTGGTCGGCGCCGGCGGTGACCACGAGCAGCGGCACGTCGATCGCGGTCAGGTCCACCCGGGCCCCGCGCAGGCGCAGCGTTCCTTGCACGAGCCTGTTCTCCTTGTAAAGCCAAGTGATCCACTGCCTGAACGCACGCGAAGGAAACGGCGGGGTGTCGGCGACCCACTTGGCCATGGGCTGATACGCCTCGCGCTTGGCGGTGCCCTCCAGCACCTGCGTGAACAGCTGGCGATAGGTCGACCACCAGTTGGTGACCGGCTTCATGGTCTTGTTGGCCCAGTCGATCGAGCTGCCAGTGATGACGGGAGCCTGGTCGGCGACGAAGTCGACGTCGAGCTCGTCGCCGCCGACCCACGTGCTGTAGAGCGAGTTCGTCGGGTCGACCGGCATCGTCAGCACGACGAGGTTGCGGACCGGGTCGAGGTGCTCGTCACCCGACTGGCTCGGCGTTGGCAGCTCGGGCAGCGCACCGCTTCGCATCAGCGCGACGTACATCGCGCTCATGGTCGCGCCGATGCACCAGCCGACCAGCGTTGTCTGGGCCGCGCCGCTTGCCCGTAGCGTCTCCCGGACCCCGGAGTGCATCTCGTCGAGGACGTAGTTGTCGAGGCCCATGTCGCCGTCCTCGTCGTCCGGCACTCCCCAGTCGAGCAGGAAGACGTCGTAGCCCTGCTCCAGCAGGTACGCCACGAACGAGTTCCCCGGAGACAGGTCGAAGATGTCCGGCCGGTTGATCAGCGCGAAGACGAGGAGCACCGGTACCTCGTGCCGGCGCTGCTGAGTGCGGTAGCGGTAGAGCGTCACCTTGCGATGGGTCCAGATGACGTCCTTCGGCGTGCCCCCAATCATTGTGTCTGGCGTCGTCAGCAGAATGTTGCCGAACTCGGTGACCGCCCGCGGCATGCGCACGAGTGCCTCCAGCGAGTTCACTGCTTGGCCATCCCGCCCGACCCGCCCGAACCGGACTGGGCACGCCGCAGCTCGGCCTGCAGCCGCAGGACCTCCTGCAGAACCGTCTCGAGCTTGTCCTCGGTGCGTGCCTGCTGGCTGCCGAGCCGGGCGATGTCCTTGCGACCCGCCAGGCGCAGGTTGCGCAGCGCGAGGTCAGCCACGTCGTTGCCCATGCGTGTGATGGCCATGACGTTCTCGGTCAGCATCCCGAGCAGCCCGGCGAAGCCGCTTCCTCCCACGATCGACTCGGCCGCCTTGGACGCAGCCGACTCGACCTGGCCGGCCAGGTCGGGCGCGCCTTCTACCGGGTCGCGCGAGGGCTGCCTGCGCGCGTGCTCCTGGGAGCTCTGGCCCTTTGCCGCCCCGTGGTCGGCACCCTTCTCGGCTGCCTTGCCGTTGCTCGACGCCAGCTTCTCCGGCTCGGTCTCGCGGGGGGTCGCGGGACTCTGTCCTCGGGCGGCCATCAGGCGGACGCCGCGGAGCCGGTGCCGGCCTGCTCAGCGAGCCGCTTGACCGAGTCAGGGTCGCTCAGGGTGGTCACGTCACCCAGCTCGCGCCCCTCGGCGATGTCGCGTAGCAGCCGGCGCATGATCTTGCCGGACCGGGTCTTGGGCAGCTCGTCCGCCCAGACGATCTGCTTCGGGCGGGCCAGTTTGCCGATTGTCGTGCCGACGTGCTCACGCAACTCCTGCGCCAGCTCGTCGTCGCCTGTGCGGTCGCCGGTCAGCGTGACGAAAGCCATGATCGCCTGGCCGGTGTCCTCGTCGCTCTGGGCAGCGCAGGCGGCCTCTGCCACCGCCTCGTGCGAGCCGAGCGAGGACTCGACCTCTGCCGTGGACAGCCGGTGGCCGGAGACGTTGATGACGTCGTCGGTGCGCCCGATGATCCAGAAGTAGCCGTCGCCGTCGCGGCGCGCGCCATCGCCGACGACGTACGTCTTCTCGTCGAACAGGGAGAAGTACGTGTCGACGTAGCGGTCGTCGTCCTGCCACAGGGTGCGCAGCATCGAGGGCCACGGCTTGGTCAGGATCAGCAGCCCGTTGCCCTCGTCGACATCCTCACCCTCCTCGCTGCGCAGGTCGGCGTAGATGCCCGGCAACGGTTTCGTCGCCGACCCTGGCTTGGTTGTCGTGTGGCCAGGGAGCGGAGAGATCATGATGCCACCGGTCTCGGTCTGCCACCACGTGTCGACGATGGGGCAGCGGGCGCCGCCGATGACCTCGAAGTACCAGAGCCACGCCTTCGGGTTGATCGGCTCACCGACCGTGCCGAGGATGCGCAGCGAGGAGAGATCGTGACGGTTGGGGTACTCCACGCCCCACTTCATGCAGCCCCGGATCGCCGTGGGGGCGGTGTAGAAGATGCTGACCCTGAAGCGCTCGACGATGTCCCACCAGGCGTCCTTGTCCGGATAGTCGGGGGCGCCTTCGAACAGCACACTCGTCGCGCCGTTGAGCAGCGGGCCGTAGACGATGTAGCTGTGGCCGGTGATCCAGCCGACGTCGGCCGTGCACCAGTACACGTCCGTAGTTGGTTCGAAGTCGAACACCGTGCGGTGGGTGAAACCGACCTGCGCGAGGTATCCGCCGGTCGTGTGGACGATGCCCTTTGGCTTGGCGGTCGAGCCGGAGCTGTAAAGGATGAACAGCGGTGCCTCGGCCTCCATCGGCTCTGGCTCGCAGGTCGGGTCGGCGTCGCGGACGAGCTCGTCGAACCAGTGGTCGCGGCCCTCGGTCATCGGCACGTCGTCGCCGGTGGCTCGTACGACGACGACTTTCTGGACGCTGGGCATGCCCTCCATCTCGTCGTCGACTCCGGGCTTGACCGGGGAGGTCTTGCCCTTGCGCCGCGCCGCGTCGACGGTCACCAGGACCTTGGCCTCGGACACCTGCATCCGCTCGCGGACCGAGCCCGGCGAGAAACCACCGAAGACGACGTTGTGGACGGCACCGATGCGGGCACAGGCCAGCATCGCGACGACGACCTCCGGGATCATCGGGAGGAAGATGCCGACGACGTCGCCCTTCTCGACACCGAGCCCCTTCAGCGCGTTCGCGAACCGTGAGACCTGGTCGAGCAGGTCGGAGTAGGTGAGTTCACGCTCCTCGCCCTGGTCGCCGCGCCAGTGGAAGGCGACGCGGTCGCCGTTGCCGGCCTCGACGTGGCGGTCCACGCAGTTGTAGGAGGCGTTCAGCGTCCCGTCGCTGAACCACCTGTAGAAGGGGGCCTTCGAGTCGTCGAGCACCTCCTCGAAAGGCGAGATCCAGGCGAGCTCCCGGGCCTGCTCGGCCCAGAAGTCGGCGAAGTCGCGGTCGGCGTGCTCGTAGAGGGCGTCGACATCGATCGACTGCTTCGGCGTGAAGTCGGACGGCGGCGGGAAGCTCCCCCGCTCCGACAGCTCGTCGATGCGGCGGTCGACCTCCTCCTGCGAGGGACGGGACGTCTTCTGCTCGCTGGGCGCGGCCATCAGGGCGCCTCCTTCTCCGGCGGCTGGGCGGGGGAATGAGTGGAACGGGCTCGTGGGCGCGCCGGGGGGCGCCACCAGTCACCCGGCTGAAGTGTGTGCTGGGTCACTGTCCGGTTGCGCGGCTGCCAAACGTTCTACCGCTCAGTAGCGAACCGGAGGGCCGATTACCTGCAGTAGCAGGAGTCAGCGGCGTTGCGACCAACGCATGGCCCAGAAGATTCTCGCGAGCCAGATGTGGAGTGCACCACACATACGGGTAGGCCTCGCAGTGGTAGCGGCACGCTCCGAGTCCCGTACCGCAGACGACCAGACGCACTCGTGCCGCTGTCGACCAGCGGCCATGTCCCTTGAGGAGGGCACATGCCAGGATCGGTCATCGTCGCCGGGTCACGCACCCCCATCGGCAAGATCTCCGGCTCGTTGGCCGGGTTCAGCGCGATGGACCTCGGCGGCTTCGCCATCGCATCCGCACTCGACCGCGCCGGCCTTCCCGCCGGGGACGTCGACTACGTCGTGATGGGCCATGTGATCCGGGCCGGCCAGGGGCAGATCACGGCCCGCCAGGCCGCCGTCAAGGCCGGGATCCCGATGAGCGTCCCCGCGCTGTCCATCGACAAGGTGTGCCTGTCCGGTCTCGAGGCACTCACGCTGGCCGATCTCTACGTGTCCGCCGGCATCCATCGCTTCGTCGTCGGTGGGATGGAGTCGATGACGAACGGCCCACACCTGCTGCCGGGTGCCCGCAAGGGCTACTCCTACGGTGACCGGACCGTCCACGATGCCACCGAGCGCGACGCCCTGTACGACCCGTTCGAGCAGGTGACGATGGGAGCCGGGACGGAGCGCTACGGCCAGCGGCTGAACATCTCCCGCGAGGAGCAGGACGAGTACTCGGCTCGCTCCCACGAGCGCGCAGCGGAGGCGATGAAGGACGGCCGGTTCACCGACGAGATCACCCCGGTCCAGGTGCCCCAGCGCAGGGGCGACCCGCTGACCATCACCGAGGACGAGGGGGTCCGGCCGGGGACGACCGCAGAGGGTTTGAGCAAGCTCAAGCCCGCGTTCGACAAGGAGAACGGCACGATCACCGCCGGGTCGTCCTCGCCGCTTAGCGACGGAGCCTGCGCCCTGATCGTGACCAGCCGGGAGGCGGCGCAGGAGCGGGGCCTGCCCATTCTCGCCGAGATCGGGGCCGCCGGGTTCGTCGCCGGGCCGGACACCTCGCTGCAGTCCCAGCCGTCGCACGCCATTCAGCAGGCGCTGAAGAAGGAGCAGCTGACGCCGTCCGACGCCGACCTGTTCGAGATCAACGAGGCCTTCGCGCAGGTGGCGATCCAGTCCATGCGCGAGCTGGAGACCGGCCCCGAGAAGGTCAACGTCAACGGCGGGGCGATCAGCCTCGGGCACCCGGTGGGCATGTCGGGCGCTCGGATCGCGCTCACTCTGGCCCTCGAGCTGCAGCGTCGCGGCGGTGGGCTCGGCGTGGCCGGCCTGTGCGGCGGCGGCGGGCAGGGCAACGCACTCGTATTGCGGGTTCCGTCCAATTAGTCCACGGTCCCGCCGCGTGCGCCTCGCCAGATCTCTGGCACCCTGTTGAGGTCGTGAGCAGCTCGCCGTCACGTAGCGCCCTTGGCGAGCTGATCCGACACCAGCGGGAGTTGGCCTCCCTCCCCATGCGTCAGTTCGCTGCGATGGTTGGGATCAGCGGGCCGTACCTGTCACAGATCGAGCGAGGCCTGCGTGCCCCCAGCGAGAACGTGCTGTCCTCGATCGCCGAGCGGCTGCAGACGACAGCCGAGTCGCTGTACCGCGACGCCGGGTACGAGGTGTTCGACTATGCGGACACCCCTGACGGTCTCACCAGGCTGGCGGCAGTTCTGGAACGCGACCAGGAGTTGACGGCAGCCCAGCGCAGCGCGCTCGTGGAGATGTACAGCGCCTTCAGGGACGCCAACGCGGTACGACGACGCCGCTCCGGCGGGTAGCCGGGGCGGCAGCTGATCGTCCTGGACATGGTCCGGCAGGGCGGTCGAGGACGTGCCAAGAAGGACTCCGGTGGGTACGTGGTCGACGGGTTGCCGCGCACGCTGGAGCAGGACCCGGGCACGAGACGGTCCGAGTAGACCCTCTGAGAGGGCAAATCTGCCGGGCCGGGCGGCGCGCCCCGCAGGACTCGAACGTCGGGCTGCAGACGGCCGTGAAACCATGTCGCGGACTCATGATCATGCTCGCAGGCGCGCGTAACGATTGCGACACGGCCGGACCAAGGCCCTGTGATCCGTAGTTGCCGGAAGACGTGTTCACAGTGGTCCGGCCGAGTACATGCATGCAGGTCAGCCGTAGGAGGTTGTCCGAGGCCGTCCGCCGAGATGTGCCGCCATCCGCGCGCGTGGCTACAGCCGTGGCTACAAACGGCGAGTGCGCATTGCCGAGCGCGTAGGGCTCTTAATCCGCGGGTTGGGGGTTCAAGTCCCTCGCGGCGCACCCGCCTCAACCTGCACGTTCGCTCGCCCAGACAGAACGAGTCGACGGCCGTCGGCAGCCACGCCGGCAGCCACGGTTCGATGGTCGCCTTGTTCAGGAGGTCACCTGTGGGAGCGCTCGTGGAGGTCGTTGCGCTGCGCCTTCAGCGGCGTGAGCTGCCGGTCCTGCACCAGGTGAAGAAGATCCGCAGGTCCGACTCGGTGTGCTCCCGCGACGTGCCGCGGTAGCGCGACAGGTGGGCGACGGCCACCAGCACGAGCCCGGCGAGCCCGACAGCGAGGCGTCGACAGCCGCCATACCGACATGCTGCGCCCGTTCTGCCTCGGCCACCATCGGCCAGCGGAGTGACACCCGCGGCAGATCCGGATGATTCGAGGTCAGACGCTTGCGGCGGCATGACGCACCCGTCGGATTCGCATTGACCGGAGTCGGCGCCACAGGACCTTCGGGCTCCTGCGACGCCTCGTAGAGCGGGGCGGCGCGAGAGCCTGATCACCCCGTGTACCGCTTCGTCCAGATCTCAGCGGACACCTCGGCAGGCTGGACAGTCACGTCGCGCGCGTACGTCGTACGCCTGCAAGCGCATGCGCCGGACCCAGGAAGTTGGCCACGAACCTCACCCCAGGCCCGCTCAGCGGCACGCTGTCCATGATCCCGGGCCGGTCACCGTCCTCCTCGCATCACGTCCTTGATCACCTGCCCCGCGAGCAGGACGGCGGCGAGAACGGACATGAACCTGACGGAGAACTGCGCAGCGCTGCCGTCGGAAGGCCGCAAGCGATCCAGAAGGGCATCGCCGATCCGGCCGCAACCACCGGTGCGGACCGGCCGGCCCCCGTGCTAGCGATCAGGCCGAGGACCAGTAGTCGGCACAGGTTCAGGCCCGTGTGCCACTCAGCGGCACCCTTCGCTCTACACCGGCCAAGCGGCGCTGGCACTCGGCGCCCGGCACGTGCTGCTGGTCGACGGCCGTCCTGCTGGCTCCCGACCCGTTGTCCTGGGCGTACGTCAGCGCGAGCGCACCGACCGCCGGCGCGACAGGGCATCGACCGATGCGGCGATCAGCAGGACCAGGCCGGTGATGACCTCCTGGTGCTGGACGCCGAGGTTGGGCTTGAGCCCGATGCCGTTCGGGATCATCACGATGACGAGCGCGCCGAGGATCGCGTCGCGCGGCTTGCCGCGGCCGCCGAACAGTGAGGTACCGCCGATGACCGCCGCGGCGACCGCGAACAGCAGGATGTTGCCCGCGCCGAGGTCGAGCTGGGCGCCACCGGTGTTGGACGCCAGGAAGATCCCGCCGAGCGCGGCGAACCCGGAGTTCACCGTGAAGGCGGTCACCTTGATGTGGCGTACGTCGATGCCGGCGCGCCGGGCGGCCTCCTCGTTGCCGCCGGTGGCGAACAGGTGCCTGCCCCACGTCGTTTTGGTGAGTGCCAGCGTGCACACGATCATCAGGGTTATTGGCACGGCCGCTGCCCAGGGCAGGCCTTCGATCAGTTTGTACGCGTTGGTGTTGCGGTTCTGGTTGGCCAAGTAGGTGATGACCAGGCCGACTACCGCCAGGACCCCGGCGCGCACGACCACCAGTTGCAGCGTGTCGGCGGCCAGGCCCTTGGCCTGCGCCCCCAGGGACTTGACCAGGGTGAACGCGAAGTAGCCGAGCACCAGGGAAATGGTGAAGACCCAGCTCCAGAACGGCGAGATGTTGTTGTGTGCGAGGCCGTACCAGAACGGGTAGCTGTTGATGCCGATCGGCTGGGACTTCAGGGCGAACAGCAGGACGCCCTGAAACGCTAGGAACAGCGCGAGGGTGACGATGAAGCTCGGGATGCCGACGGCGGCGACCAGCCATCCGACGAAGATGCCGATGGCACAGCCGATCGCGATCGCGAGGAACAGCGCCCCCAGGACGTTCTTGTCCACGCCGGTGAGCGCGTCGACGACACCGAGCGCCACGACGATCGGTCCGGTGATCGATCTGAGATAGGCGCCGAGCGCCACCATCGCGAGCATGCCGACGATCAGGGACCAGTACAGGACCCCGGAGGTTCCCTTGTCGAGCCCGTTGGAGAAGATCGCCTGGGCGGCGAAGCCGGCGCACACCCCGCCGGTCGTGCCGGCGGACAGGTCGATCTCGCCGAGCAGCAGGACGAAGACCAGCCCCATCGCGATGATCGCGATGTACGCGCCCTGGCCGGGCAGGTTCCCGATGTTGTTGCGGCTGAGGAAGCGGTCGCTGACCTGGCTGAAGATCGCGGCGAGCACGACCAGGCCGAGGATGGAGGGCAGGGCTCCCGGCTCTCCCGAGCGCAGGCGGATGAACCAGCTCTGCACCGCGTTCGTCACCGAACGCCGCTCGACGTCCAGCGAGAAGTCGCCGGCGGGGCGGTAGCCGGCGTCGGTGGTCAGCGCGCCGGTCGTGGTGCTTGGGCTGGCGGTGCCGCCGGCGGCGGCGGGCACGGCTGCGGTGCCGGTGCTGACGGCTGCGCCGGTGTCGTCGGCCGGGGTGACGCTGTCGCCCCCGCTGCTGTCCGGGACGCCGGTGCTGCCGGTGCTGCCGGTCCCGGAGCCGGCCTGCTGTGACGTCATCGTGGTCCTCAGATGCTCTCGTTGGCGGTCGCGGGGGCGAGGCCGACGTCGCCGCTGCGCCCGGCCGTGATCAGCTCGACGATCTGAGTCGTGCTGCTGTCGTTGGTGAAGACCTCCGCGGCGATCCGCCCGAGATAGAGGGCTGCCACGCGGTCGGCCACCTCCATCACGTCGTTCATGTTGTGCGAGATGAGAACGACGCCGCGGCCCTGGTCGGCGAGCCGTCGCACCAGGTCGAGCACCTGGCGGGTCTGCGCCACGCCGAGCGCCGCGGTCGGCTCATCGAGGAATACGACCTTGCTGTTCCAGAGCACCGCCTTGGCGATCGCCACGGTCTGGCGCTGACCGCCCGACAGGCTGGCCACGGACTGTCGGACCGAGGAGACGGTTCGCACCGACAGCGAGGACAGGCTCTCCCGGGCCTTGCGCTCCATCTGCCCGTCCGCCATGAACCCGAGCCGGCGAATCTCCCGCCCGAGGAACATGTTCTGCGTGATGTCGAGGTTGTCGGCGAGCGCGAGGTCCTGGTACACGAACTCGATACCGAGCGCGGCGGCGGCCCGCGGGTCGTCCAGACGTACCGGCCGCCCCTCGAACTCGACGGTGCCGCTGTCGATCGTGTTGATCCCGGCGATGCACTTGACGAGGGTCGACTTGCCCGCCCCGTTGTCACCGACCAGGGCGGTGACCTGTCCCGGGTAGACCGCGAAGTCGATGTCCTTAAGGACGTGAGCCACCCCGAAGCTCTTGTTCAGACCGGTGATCTTCAAGATCGGCTCGGGCACCACGACCTTCTTCCTCCTTCGGGAACGGACATCACGTCGTACCCGGCGCCGTGCCGTTGGGGGACGAGTGGTGGCCGGGCGCACCGGACGCGCCCGGCCACCTCCCCGTCTGCTTGATGGCTGCGAACTACTTGACGCCCAGAGTGCTGCAGGCGCTCTCGATGCCCTTGCAGATCTGCGCCGCCGTCAGCGCGCCGGCCTTGGTGACATCGGTGACGTTGGCCTGGGTGATGACCTGCGCCGGTAGCAGCAGCGCCTTCAGGTTGTGGCTCGGCGCCTTCGGGTCGTCGAACTTGGTCAGCGTCAGGCCAGCCGCCGACGGATCGGTCCCCGCGACGAGGGCGACAGCCAGCTGCGCCGCAGCCTTAGCCTCCACCTTGACGTTCTTGAAGATGGTCATGCTCTGCTGGCCGTTGATGATGTTCTGCAGCCCGCTGACGCCGGCGTCCTGACCGGTTACCGCGACGTGGCCGTTGAGGCCGCTCTGCTTGAGCACGCCGACAACGGCGTTGGCGATGTCGTCGTTGGCGGCCAGCACACCGTCGGCCTTGCCGCCGGCAGCGGTCAGGGCCTGGGTGAACGTCGGCGCGGCGAGGGAGACGGTCCAGCCCTTGACGACAGACTCAGAGACGATCTTCAGCTTGCCGGCGCTCTGCAGAGGCTTGAGCACCGACTGCGCGCCGCTGGCAAACAGCACCGCGTTGTTGTCCGTGTCCGTGCCGCCGTTCATCACGATGATCTGCGGGGTCTTGACACCGCTGGCGTTGAGGCAGTCGACCAGGCTCTGGCCCTGCAGGCGGCCGACGTCCTCGTTGTCAAAGGAGACGTAGTACTGCGCGGTCCCCCCAAGGTTGACCCGGTCGTAGTCGATCACCTTGATCCCAGCTGCGGACGCCTGCTGCTCGACCGCCGCGCCCGAGGTCGCGTCGATCGAGTCGACGATGAGGACTTTGACACCCTCACCGATCATGCTCTGGGCGATTTGGGAGAACCGCGCGGTGCTGCCACCAGCGTTCTGGATGTCGGGGGTGACGCCGGCCGAGGTCAGCGCGGCCTGCAGCAGCGGCTTGTCGTACAGCGTGTAGCGCGTCGAAGACGTGGTGTCAGGCAGGATCACGCCGACCTTGCCACTGGCCTTCGCGGTCGAACTGGACTGCGACGGAGCCTTGGCCTGGCTGGTGGGCGGGTTGGTCAGCTTGCAGGCCGCGCTGACGACCCCGGCACTCGAGCTGCCCGAGCTGCCCGAGCTGCCCGAGCTGCCCGAGCTGCCCGAGCTGCCCGAGCTCGGCGACGACGCGCTGGAGGAGCCGTTGCTCTTGCTGTTAGAGCCGCAGGCGCTCAGGGCGAGCACTGCGGAGACGCCGACCGTCACCAGGCCGACTGCGCGGTTGCGCATGGGCACACGCCTTCCTTGGGGGGTCCAGAGCGTCCTGTCGACGCCGCCGGGTTCTGCCGAGGTTCTGAGCCGGAACGTAACTCCCCCCACACAGGCCGCGAGCACTCGACACCCAATCGTTACCTGCCGGTGATCCGCCGCTCATCGCGGCATGGTGCGTCGTATGCACCCGCTGCGACGCGAGCGCGACGCGCCTCGGGCTCGCAACACTGCTTCCGAAGCGCAGGCAGCACTCGCAACGGCGCGTGACCGAACCGCGACGACGGGCCAACCGCTCACGTCCCGGTAACTCACAACGAGCATCTGCGCGGGGAGTGAGCCCGGTGGCGATCTTGGCGAGAGATTTTCTCAGCGGTGAAGGTGTGGAAGGTTAGAAAACCGGTGAACCGGCTCTTCGCGATGGGGCAGCGTGTCTGGGGCCGGAGGCCGTGTCGGCGGCGAGGATGTAGTTGGGGCGTCGGTCGAGGTTGTTGCGCGCTCAGTCGTAGCGCGTGGTGGTGCGCGGGGCGGCATGGCGGGCGGCGATCTGTACATGGCGTACGTCGCCGCCGGCGTCGAGCATCGTGGTGACGTAGGTGTATTCCGGAGCATTTGGGGGTGCCTCCGCGGGAGCCGGACACCCGCCGTCCGGCTGGTCGGAGACCTCCGCTGTCGTGCAGTGGCGCTACCTCGCCTACAAGCTGCGCGGAGTGCCTGAGCACGTGCTTCGACGATCGCCGCTGGTCGGCAAGAGCGGACGTTCCGCCCCGCTGAAGCGCGAGAGGCGGGACTTGAACCTGCTTGGGACGGGTGCGGCGACCAGCACTTAGACCTGGTCTCATAACGTGTTGACTTTCGCAAGGCGCCGGAAGTTGATCAGGGTGATGGCCAGGGTGAGCAGTGGCCTAAGGGTCCGTTCGGTGCGGTCATAACGCAGGCCGAGGCGCTTGAAGCGCAGCGGCCATGAGATGGTGCGCTCAACGACCCAGCGATGCCGGCCGAGCTTGGTCTTGTCCTCAACTCCGCGGCGAGCGA
>JAABVA010002707.1_pt1 | contig 17327 bp, 12 predicted proteins | sample 5560331 | NCBI WGS metagenome assembly JAABVA01 (sample SAMN12812661, study PRJNA571458) | rock metagenome | isolation source: Antarctica rocks | place: Antarctica: Victoria Land, Mt New Zealand sud | collected 2016-01-07 | reverse complement strand
TATAGGCACAACGTCGACGGCTGAGAACCCTGAAGAACAAACATAGGCCGAGCGGCTGGTGTCGATCAACAGCGTCTTCATTCCGGCAATCAATCTCAATAATAACAGCGAAGTGAAATATAGCAACTGTCAAACTTTCAGCCTCGTTTCGTTACCTTAGTGGTTCGGAGCCCTACGGAGGTTTCAGGAACATGCGGAGTTTGCTAGGGCAAACAGTTTGCTACAGATAAAAGTTTTTTCTTTCATCAATTGAAGGTCTTCTTATAGGGCCACATTTCCATAGAGTAGCTAGACACTTATGATTACATGTTCATTTCACTAGTCACTTCTTCTATGTTTGACAGGTTATGAGCCCAAATATATATTGATATTCTTTGAAATTCATTTATTCATTAAGTCATTTGTTTCTATTCAAAATGATGAAAGAAAAACACCTCATCATCATTGTTATTTCACAAATGCTAGAAAGAGTCTTAAGAAATAAAGTGAATTCAATGTATAATGAGAAGTTATTCACATCAAATTGTTATAAATTCACAGATAAAACAGTCAAAAACAACTCTCACAATCATTTCAAAGTCAGATCTTTATGTTGAAAATAATTCTGTCACTGATTTAGATGTTTTCATCATACAAAATGACTACAATGTCATATGATCTCACATTTTCAAAAGTTACAAAACTTAAGAAGTTGACAGACTATTCATCATAAAGAACATTGATTAAATACAGTCTGATGAGTGCTGAATTATGAGATTTAATAGAAGAAAGTGATGTTGAAATTTCATCAAAGTCAGATGTTTCAAGTCAGTCAGTAATGACTGAAGAATTCATATCTGAAACAATGACAACTACATTGATGATCTTAATTGACATTACTTGAGCTGACTGAATCACACAGAACAATAAGATCACAGTTATTATTGTTTTTACTGTTAGCTTGAAGATCACTGTCATCATAGATGATATGAAAACAGTAAAAAAGATGTAAAATTATCTTGTACATCTCTATCTATCTTATAAATTTAATCTTAAATACATTCTATTCAATAATTTATACATCTGTCAACTCAATCAATACTTCTCTGTTGATGCTTATGCTCTGAAGTATAAGACACTCTTACAAGAAATTGCAGTCTTCAATCTTATTGAAAGAAATGAATACTCATGCTATACTATGCTGTCTAGTGAAACCCCTAAACTATATTGCCTATGGGCATGTCTTGATCAAGAGAGTTACAGAAGAAGTAGAAAGAATGTTGACTGCAGTCAATGTAAATAGAGTCTTCACTCAGTTTCTGATGCTAATTCTATCTCACTTCATAGAAGCAGCTAAAACATCACTTCTCAACACTCTTACTTAATGAGGCTGCACCTATTAACTCTCACTGACAACAAACATCAGATGACTAAACACATCATTAAGAGTTTAACAAATCATTTAAGAGTTTAACTAATCATCAACAGTAAGTCTCATAAGTTCAATGAACTGCTTAAAGATCTGTTTAAACAGAGACTTAATAAGTCTGTCAGCAACCATCTCTTAACTGAGCACAAAGTCTATCTGAATCTGATTGTGCTTATGCAGATTGCAGATGTTGTAATAGAAGACATTGATGTGCTTTAATCACTCATGTACATGTGCATTCTTAATCAAGATCAAAATGACTTAATTATCTTTTCTGAACTGAATGAATGAAGAAGTCTAATGAGCTTTGTTCTCTTAAATGCTCATGCAGTGTGAGTTGACTTCAAGATATTTGTTTATGTTCATGTCTCTTAATATCTGTTCAAGCCAGATCTCAGTCTTTGTACACATTGACATGATCATGTATTCAGTCTCAGTGATTAAGATAATGACAAACTTCTGTTTTTGACTTGCTCACAACACTGATTCATCTTTAAGCATGTAGACATGCTCTAGAATTAATTTCTGATTCTGCTTGTCTGAAGCATAGTTGAAGTCAGAGTATTTAAGCATTACTTGACTCTCACTAAAGCTGTACATGATGTTGAGATTGATGATTGATCTTACATACTGTAGTAGTCTCTTAAGTGTGTATTCATGATGCTTCACAGAATTGCTGAGATATTGACTTAGTTAATCTAGTGTGAAGACAATGTCTGATTAAGTATGAATTGTCACATACATTAAACTTTTAATTATCTGTTGATACTGTCTTTGATCTATTCTTTAATCAGTTGAGCTGATGAGACAAAGAACATCATATTCATTAAGTGAAATGCTGATGGCTCTGTGCTTGTCAGATTGCATGTGAAGATTCTTTAGTATCTTGTTCACATAGTGAGTCTGGTTCAGGCACAGAATTCTCATTTTGCAGTTATGTATAACTTAAATGTCAAGAATTTTCTGTGTCTCTCTTAAGTTCTTGACTTTGAACATATTCACAAGAGCTTGCTTAAATCAGAGAATGTGTGATAGATTTGCTGAAGTCATAACAATATTGTTCACATAAAGAAGCAGCATGATTCTTTTGATGCTGTGAAGAAGAAGACAGAGATCAGTCTTGCTTTGATGAAAACTCAACTTAAGCAGTTTAGTGACACATTGTTCATGTCAGTTCTGTGTAACTTGCTTAAGATCATAAAGGCTGTGCAGTATGTGCAGAACACAATTAGATGCAACATTGACTTTAGAAAAAGATGTTATATAGATTGTTTTCTTCAGAAAGAATTTCATGAAGATGTTATTGACATTCACTTGATGACACTCTAGATTCTTGAGTGCAATGATAGTCAGAAAGACTTGCAGAGTGTTAAACTTGACAGTAAGAGCAAAGATGTTCTTATAATCAACATTATATGTCTGTGAGAAGCCTCTTGCCACAAGTCTTGTCTTAAGCTTGTTTAAGAATCTATCAGTGTTCAGCTTAAGTTTAAAGACTTATTTACTGATCACAATGTTGACTCTTCTTGATGACACAGTCTCTTTTCATGTTTCATTTACTGTCAAGGCTGTCAGCTTCACATGAATGATGTTCTTTTACATTTCTTCTCAGATTGAGTCTCTCACTGCTTCAGCATAGATAACAGATGTCAAAATGTCAGATCTGATCACAGAGTCTTCTTTGTCTGCAGAGAACACTGCAAGTGTCAGCATAGCTCTTAATATTTTAATTAAGAGCTCATCTGCATCTTAATCATCATCATTGTTGTTTCTCTTTCATTTCAGAATCTTGATGCACAGAAAGATTCTGACTTCTTTAAGTGTCACTATCTTGACTTAATCAGTGTTGATCTTCTTATCTGACAATTTGTCTAGATTAACTGCAGTCAACTTGACCTCATGTTGTTTATCTTAAGACTTGTCAGTCTTGACTATAATTAAGTCAGACTGCATCTTACTGTTTTAAGTTATGAGTGCCTGATCTGAAGCTGTGATCTTCACAATGATTGACTTCTTTTATAAACATTCAACAGATCTTCTGTTCAGAAGAACATTTAATGTCTGCTGTTGCAGTTTAAGATTAACAGTGTTTCTCTTCTTACTTTCAGCAAACTTTACAGTGTGATTCTTAATGATGTACTTAAGATCTGAAGCTCAAAGCTGATACTGCTTTGTGATTTTCTCAACATAGTTCATGAAGACTTTCACTTGTTCTCAATTCATGAACTTGTTGCGCCTGCCTTCAGATAGTAACTTGAGATCAATGTAACTGTAGCACTTACATTCTTATATATAGATGTAATTGATGAATGACTTCACATCAGTAAAAGCTTTCTCAGAAGTTGTCTGCTTGCTGTTAATTAAGAAATTAGTTGCTGTTCAATTGCAAAGATAGGCATCTGTCTGTGCTGCCTGTACTCAGAACTCTATTGACAGTTGTGTCTCTTTGATCATGATGCACACTGAGTTCTCAGTGATTCAGATGATTCTTTTGACAACATCATTCTGAATTGACATGTAGAACACTGTGTATTGTGATGTAATGTCAAGAGATTTGCATCAGTCATTCAGAATGAACTTTAACTCTGTTTCATTGTTGCTTTATACAGCAAGAATCTTTGCATCAGTCTAAAGTTCAGTCTTTAACTGTCATTCTTGCAGTGTCTATGAGACCTCATCATATCAATTCAGCAGTATCATTCATGTCTTTCAGAAGTGATTATCTACTATCTTCAGAAAGTACTGATATTTACTAAATGACAAGAGTAATAAGCTGTATATGTCAATAAAGACAAGAATGAGAATGTTAGTCTTTCTTTTGCTTACAGTGTGATCTTACTTATTGATGAACTTAATCAGAGCACAAATCTCATACATGATCTTGTTGTTCTCAACAATGAAAATTGACTTTTCAAGAGTTGTCATCTTGTGAAGATCATGCAGCTTTGCAGAATCAAGATAAGCAAATTGTTGATGTCAAAGTCTGTAAGCCTTGATCTTTCTGTTCAATGATGCAGTGTTGACTTCTGAGAAATTGATTATGTTGTTGTGTAAACTTACATCTAAAGCAGCTGTGAGGAAAGCAGTCTCTGAATATGATGTGTACACTGCAGATATCAGAGCAAATTCACTAAGACTCTTTACAATATACTTAACTATATAGACTTCACCTTGCTCTGATGCTTCTATTATAGTCTTGCTGTGTTTATCATACATTTAAAGACAGTATTGATTAAAGCTTCTGTGCAGTTTCATTTTGCACATTCACTTTTCTGAGAGAAGATTGATCTCAAGTCTAGATACATAGAGTGTTGAACTCAGCCTTACAGAATTTCCTGATCTGACTTGCATAATGATCACTTCACAATAATGAGAGTATAAATGTCTCTTCTTAACTCTAATTCATCAGCATCTCATTCATATGAGAAAGTCACTGAAGAGTTGAAGTTAATCAGTTATGTATAAGAAGAATTCAGAATCTGCAACTCATTCAGATTTAAGCATCTTATTGACAGTCTTCTTAAACAGAGCAGCAATTTCATTGCTGACTTTTTCTTTCTTATCAGATTCAGAAAAGAAATCATTGTTGTCACTGTCATTAACTTCTGCATCAAAGACTCTGTGTCTCTTTTCTTTTTCTTTATAGATTAACTTCTAATACAACTTAACTGCAGTCAATCTGTGCAGCTTGACTGCAGTTGATCTGCTTGCCTTCTTTTAAGCATCTTGCTTGATGTCAGAAAGAAATTTGCAATCTTTAATGAAGTGAGAGTCATTGTAAAGAAAGCACTTAATAAAGTAATGAGAAGAATGATCACTGTCTGAGCTGAATGATCTGCAATAATGTTGCTTGATATCAGCTGTGCAGTAATTCAATGAACTGCAGTTCTAATTCATTAAACATTGATCTTCTTTCTGTTTGTCTGTTCACAAGATAATGACAGTCTCATCAGTCTTAAGCTGTGCCTCTTTCTTCTGAAGCTTTTACAGATCTCTCTTGACATCTGAATTGTTCTGAATGTCAATGACATCACAGATTACAATGTACTTGTTCAGCAGCACTTAAAGCAGTGTCTAAAATCATTGTTCTGATTTGAACAATCTGATCATATCAAGCTGAGTTGCAGTGATCTTTCTGTCAAGTTTGCTCAGATAAGTTTATGCTTCTTTAATGAACATGTTCTCTGACATCTTGTATTCAACAAACTCTGTCAGATATTGTCTTTCAGTCATCTGCAACTTCTTCTTGTATTTAAACTTTAACACATTTCAAACATTCTTTGCACTGATCTTGTTCACCAGATATTCTTGATCATCTGCATTGATGCAGATAATAAGTCAATATAAAGTCTTTACATTAATTTTCTGACTTCTGAAGCTGAGATTGCTGAGAAAAAATGCAGCTAAGAATTCACTGACAAAAGTATTGACTACTAAGACTTCAACAACATTTTATAGATCTTCTTCTATCAGTCATCTTCTCATGAGAATGAATCATTGATTGCAGTTCTTGCAAGTAAGAATTGAGATGAGTTGTTGCTTTGTAAAGAAGTTGTTGAAGTTCATTGTGACAATAGTTGACATGTAGTATAAGAAGTGAATAAAGTAAAGTAACAATGTATGTGTTAAAGATAATGTAAATAAAATAAATAGAAAGCTTTTATGTCTCTTATTCTGTGAGATAATAGTGCTTATTTATCTCAATGACTCATACTAAGCTGCTGATGAACAGTGCTCTCTGAGCAACTGTGAATGCTTGTTTGTCTATTCAACAAGATGCATATTAAGCTGCTGAAAGAACAGTGCTTTTGTGAGCAACTGTGAATGCTGATTTTTGCTGAAATCAATTTTTCTTGAATCTTTTGAGTTAAATGTACTCAGCTGCTGAAGGTGCTTGTTTGCCTAATAGATGTGTATCAAGCTGTCATCACTGTGCTGATTTCACTAAAGTCAGATTTATCATGAACCTCAATAATCAGTAACACTGCTAGAGCTGAATTCACTGTGAATCTCAAAAGTCTGCAGACTCAGCTGCTGCATACATTAGAAGTATGTACTTTCTCTGAGAAGCTTCTTGCTAATTTGAACTCATAATTTATTGAAAGAAATGAATACTCATGCTATACTATGCTGTCTAGTGAAATCCCTAAACTGTGTTGCCTATGGGCACATCTTGATTAAGAGAGTTACAGAAGAAGTAAAAAGAATGTTGACTGCAGTTAATGTGAATAGAGTCTTCACTCAGCCTTTAATGCTAGTTCTACTTTGCTTCATAGAAGCAGCTAGAACACCACTTCTCAACAAATCTCATCATTAACAAAATTCTAAAAATCATTACTTTTCTATCAAATCTAGAATTCTTCTATTCTCAATAAGTAATGACAAAACACTCTGAGACTCATAATGTGATTTCATTTCTTAATAACTTAATTGTCAAACTAATTGATGAAGAGTGTCTTAAAGAGAGAAATGAGAAGCTTGCTTTAATGAGTAAAAAGAGAAATCATAAAGACAAGAAGAGAAAGAATAAGAAGAGAAACATTAATAAGAATAAGAATAAAAATGAGATGTACACTTACTGTAAGAAAGCAGTTTACTCTGAGAACAATTACTGAAAGTTACATCTGAAAAAGATGTTTAAAGAGTTAAAGAAGAAATAAGAGACTAAAAAGAAGAAAGAGAAAAAGAAGAAGAAAAAGAAATTTTTAAATTTTGAAGATAAGCAATATAATAAGAACTCAGTGATCTTGACTACAGTAAAGAGCTATAGTCTTGTGATTAATAAGATGTCATAAATAGCTGACTTCAGCACAACACAATATATGTGCTGTGATCTTTCTGCATTTAGCTTAATCAAAATGTTCAATAATGAATTATCTATAAGAAAAGTGTCTGAAGTGATGTACACTTAAGAGATAGAAATGATCAATTTACAGCTAAAGAACAGTGATGAAAAGTCTTAAAATATTACTTTAATTAATGTTTATTTTATGTCTAATATGAGGCTCAATCTCTTCTCAATTGAAACAGTCAAAAAGAAAGAGATATCAGTCAAAATCAAGAATGAATTACTATGTTTAAAGAACAAAGTAGAGAATATGCTTGATCATACAATATATAAAGACAAGTTATATTATCTTTAAATCTTAATGATGAGAAAATCTGTGAACAAGAATAAGATTATGTCAGTTATTAAAGATAACAAGATCTCAAGAACTACTTGATATTGATATCTTGACTATATAGAGAATTTAAGTCTTAACAATATGTCAAAAAATCTCAAAATAGTGAGACTCAACTTATAAGAATTTACAAAAACACTATTATACTTGTGTGATGTCTGTATGAGGGCAAATCAAAAGAAGAAGATCTCAAGAAAACTACAAAACTAAATTATAAAGATGACTAAACTGATTTACATTGACATTATCAGCTCTGTTACATCAAAAGTATATGACAGATTCTTGTAATATATAGTCTTCATAGATGATCTTACTTGCTGATGATACATTTGTAATATGAAAATGAAAGGTCAGACAAAAGATAAAATTGAATAATTTCTTAATGTGCTTTTTATTCAGATAAATCTACAAATTGCATGAGTACAACTTGACAACAGAAAGAAATTTGAGAATGAGTTCATCATTAAATGATTATGAAGTCTCAGAGTTATCTATGAAACAACAGTTTCTTATGAACTGAAGCAGAATGAAGTGACAGAAAGAAGTAATGAATTTTTGACAGCAAAAGTTAAAATTATAATTCTGAATAGTGAAGTCTTTAAAACTTTATGATCAGAGACTGTCAGAACAGTATGTTATCTTCTTAATTAATTCTCAATGTCAGCTCTTAAAAACAACAAGATCTCAATTTAGCTACTGTTTAAATCTTTTAATAAGAATAGATCAGTGAATCTCATTAATCTTAAATATCTTTGATATTTTGAATGCACAACATATATATATATTTCAAAGAAGATCTAAACAACAGAAACTAAATTTGAATCTTAAAGCAATAAGAAAATTCTTGTTGAATATAAAGAAAGAAATCAATATAAAGTATAACTTTCTGAAAAGAGAAAGATAGACTGAGTAATCAGAGCAAGAAATGTGCAGTTTGATGAAGATTCATTAATCTATAACATTAAAGTTGCAGTCTCAATTTCTAGAGTCACTCAACTTCACATCATTAATGCAGAACAAAAAGATATGCAGTTATCTTTCTTGTTTTCTTTTTAACTCTCATCATTGTCATCATCTTCAGAGTATGTATCATCATATTCTTTCATATTGATATTGTTAAATCAGTTAGAAGAAATGAAGAAAGAAAAAGAAGATATTACAGATATTCTTTTTACAATTAACAGATTAGTATCAGTTAAGTCTTGATGCTTTAAAAGAGAAAGATGATTCTTTATAAAGCTAAAGCTTAAAGCAATCATAGTCTATCTGACTGTGTTTGATGTAATTGTTGATGTTATAAAAAAGAAAAAAGACTTCAAAAGTGAATCTTAGACATTTAAACAGATAATTACAAGTTATAAGTTGAAAGACTGAAAGAAAGTAATGAATAGTGAGTATAACTTGTTAATGATTAACTTCACATAAACTTTAAAGACATTGCTATTTAATTAATGAGTTTTAAAGAGTAAATAAATCTATTGTTACAAAAGAAGATCTGATGACTCAATTTTATGACATAAGACTTAATGAGTAGTTAAAGAATTTGAATAATGATTCAGAATTAACTACAAAGAGATCTTTGCAACAGTTATTAAATCAATGACTTATAAAGTCATCTTTGTCATAGCTGTGTTTTATAACTATGAATTGAAACAAATAAATGTCAAAATGACTTTCTTACACAGCAATTTAAAAGAAGAAGTCTATGTGATTCAACTCACTGAATATGAAAAGAAGAAAGAAAAGATGTACAAATTAAAGAAAGCTTTATATGAGTTAAAACAGTCTTTTCATCTTTGATATAAGATAATGCATCAATTTCTTGACAGCCTTGAATACACATGAATTTATGCAGACAATAATATGTTTAAAAATGATACTTTATTTGTTGCTGTATATGTTGATGATATTCTTATATGCAAATCAGATAAGAACAAAATTCTAAATCTTAAGATCAAATTAAGTAATTATTTCAAAATGACTGACTGCAGAACATGTAAGCATTACTTAGAAATGTTAATTACACAAAATAGAATTTTATAAATTCTTATTCTGTCACAGAGAATCTATCTTACAGAAATGCTCAAAGACTTCAGTCTACAGAATGTTAAGGCAGTCACAACTTCAATGAAATTCAGAGCTTATCTTATAAAGATTATCAGAACAGCTGAATTAGAGCTAATAACTTAATATTAAAAGATTATAGAATCTTTTATGTATGTTATGACACAAACTCAACTCAACATCACATATGTAATGTCAACTCTTAGTCAGTTTGCACATAATTCTAACAATATACATTGAAAGACTTTAAAGCAAGTGTTTCAATATGTATAAAGTACTTTAGACATCATTCTTAAGTATAAATTGAGTAATTGTTACAGCCATTGTCCTGATAGACTTATTGAACATATAGATTCAGCAAGCTACATCTTGAAGATGTACAGCTCAGTATAAGCTCATGATGCTTACAGATGAGTTGAGCAAGCTAACTCATGATGTTTATGAGTGAGCAAGATGAGCAGTCTAATATATAAACAGATTATCTTTTCTAAAAAGATGAGCATATTCAATGACAATTTTTATTTAGCATCTGCTATCTATCAGTTAACTCTAACATGTCTAAAAATTCTCTTATATCACAAGCTTTAACCTCTAGATCCTATATCAGAGAAATCTTTAGTCAGAATGTAACACATTGAACATTCTTACAATATAAGCATGATCTTCAGCACACAGAAAGCAGCCTTCATCAATACAGTCAATTTTCAGAGTTTTGAAGATTTATAAAAGATGAACAATATACTGAAGATACTGATGCTGAATGCATTCAGCAGTGAATGTAAAAAGTTATGAAGCTTCTTGACAAAGCTCAATCTATACATAGATTTCAATTAGAAGAAGTTCAACTTCAAAATGAATAAAGATCTATACATAGTAGTCTATCTCAAAGATGCAGCATTCAACTAAGTCAATCTCAAACTGCATGAATTTCTAGACAAGTCATCAAAGAAATAAGACACTGATAAAGAGTCAATTTTTAACAACTTTAAGAAGTTTAAGAAAGAACTTTGAAAGACTTTCAGAGTAATTGATGAGAAAAGAGTAGCAGAATGACAATTTTACACATTAAAGATGAACAAGTTAGCAGTTAAGTACTTGACAAAGTTTCAGCACATTGCAGTCTTAACTGACTAAGATGATGATGTCTTAATATTGCAATATTATTGAGAATTAAGTAAAGATATTAAAGATAAAATAGTCTGAAGAGACTGATCTGAAGAACTTTAAGAGATAATAGATATCTTTATCAACATTGACAGTTGACAGTAAGAATGACAGATGAAGAAGACAGAATCTTATACAGCTTTAAGAATGTAAGAATGATGATTCATTATCAGAATACAAGAAGATCTGATGAATCTTAACAATATTAAGAAGTACAATCAGAAGTTACAAGCTAGATCAACAGAACATAGACATTATGACAGACAATTTATTAAGTTTTATATTTAATGAGCAGAGATTTACAAATGTTATAACTGTGATAAATCTGAACATCTTGTCAGAGATTGCAAGAAATCTTAATGACAGAGAAAAAAAGTTGCAATGATGAATTCAATGATAATGCATAATCAACTGAGCTGAACAGCCTGCTACAATGATAACTGCTTTATGTACATAAGCAGTAAAGACAGAGCTGAATGATGATCATAGAAGCTTAAAAAGAGGCATAGTACTGATTATATCACAATAAGTGAATTAAAGAGATTAGCTATTTTAGAGAAAGTTGTCAGAGATAATTTAGATGAGATTGAAAAGATTGATATTTGCAGAACTCAGAAGATAGACACTGCAGAAGCTTAAGAACAAGAAAATCTTATCTGAATGTATCTGAATTTAAATATAAACTTAGAGAATGTTGACAACTAAGAAGTCAACATGAGATTTAAATGAAATTATGAACATCTTAAGAATTAACATCTAAAATGATGTGAAAGTCTGCTAAAAGAACAGCAGCAGACACTTTAAGAAGAAGTTATCATTAATAAATGATACAAAGCAGAAATGACAGTCATACAGTTAGAAGAGCTGATGACAATGATATGATTTGCAATATGAGATTAAGAAATGTCAGAGTGATTAAGAAAAGATTATGAAATCAAGATATGTCTATTCACAGATTATGTAATGTTCACAGAAGAACATTGAATGCACACAGAAAAGTACATGTCATCTGAGTTTCTCAACAAAGTAAAAGCATTAAAGAATCTTATTCAACACAAATATAATCAATACAAGATATATCAACACTCAGAACAAATTGTCAGAAAAGAAATTGATAACTATATAAAACTGATCACAATCAGTGAAGAACTGATATGATTCAAAGAACTATAAAGAAAGTTTACTGAATTATGAAATGAACTTTGAAGCACAGACAGAGCTCAAGAAACTTTGATAAAAGTAAAAAGCTTAAAGAAGTTAAAAAATCTTAAGCTTTCTCAGTGAAACTAGAAACAAAGAAGCTTTTAATGTCTTAATGAACTGACAACAATTAAAAGATATGAATTGATGTTAAGATACTGCTGAAGAAATGACTTTAAGTAATGATAGATTCAGAAGTAATCAATAACTTTATCTTACAAAAAGTAATTAAACAGCTAAAACTAATGCTGTGATAAGTGTTTAAGCTTACACAAGTGTATATGATCAACAGAGAATACAAATGAATTTATAAAGAAGTTTATATTGAAGTTATAATAAAGAATGATTCATAGAAGTTGAGATTAGATGTTCTTAAGTTAATTAAGTATAATACTATATTAAGAATGCTCTGATTACACAAAAAGAACTCACAGATTAACTGAATCAACAAAGAACTTTATGCAACAGAGAATGTATATGATGTCTTTAAACAATTAGAAAAGAACTTATCAGAGTATAAGTCTTGAGATTATGAGATACTGCTACTAAAGAGAAGAAAATTAAAGTGAATGTTACTTTATCTCATGAACAAGAATTAGCTGAAGAAAGTTCAAAACTATTTTGCTGAGAATTTAAAGAGAGAATTCATCAAATCATTAAAGTCATCAGCAGAATATCTGATTCTGTTTATATTAAAGAAAAATGACATTAAGTAACTTTATATTGACTATAGACAACTCAATAAGATAATTTACTGAGATAGTTATTCTTTACTGCTGATAGAAGAGTTGCAAGACAGACTAAAAAAAGTTAAGTAATTTATGAATTTAGATCTGAAGAAAGTGTACTATTATGTATACATGAAGAAGAGCAAAGAATGAAAAATAACATTTTAAATGAGATACAGACACTATAAATACATCATTATGTCATTTAAGCTCAAAAATGTCTCAGTCATCTTTCAGAAACTCATCAACAACATGTTGAGAGAATATCTTAATGATTTTATAATTACATATCTTGATGATATTCTGATCTATTCAGACAACCTCAAAATGCACTGCAAATATGTACATAAGATTCTAACAAAGCTCAATGAATGAGCTATGTATGTGAAAAAATTGAAAAGCAGATTCAAAATTAAGAAAATACAGTTTTTAAAGTATGTTATTTGATTTAATCAGATCAAAAAGAATCTCAAAAAGACAGAGACAGTCTGAAATTAATTTACATTATAAAAGATTAAGAAAGTACAAGTCTTTCTAAAGTTAATGAACTACTATTGAAAGTTTATATTTAATTATGCAAGAATTGCAGAATTTCTTATGTGTTTGATATGCAAAAATAAAAGATGACATTAAAATAAAAAACAGAAGAATGTATTCTATGCATTAAAGAGAAATCTTAGTGAAACTGCACATCTGTAAATACTCAATTAAGCATGCAAAAAGATACTGAAAATCAATGCATTGAATTTTGCAGTTAAAGCATATTTATATCAGATTAAAGATGAGCAGAAAAAGTCTATTGTGTATTGATTTAGAAAGTTGTCAGAACTCAAGAAAAGATATAAGATTTATAATAAGAAACTTCTTGCAATAGTGAAAGTATTACAAGATTGAAGATCTTATCTTGCAGATATAAGCAAGTCTACTCAGATCTTTATAGATCATAAGAATCTGAGAAACTTCATAACAATTAAATAACTAAATCAATAACAGATTCACTGAGCAGAACAGTTAGCAGACTTTGAATTTCAGATTCATTATAAGAAGAATAATGAGAACAGTAATGCAGACACTTTAAGTAGATAATCTGATCATAAAAAAGTGAAAATGATTTATACTGAAATTCTATGCAAAGACAAAAAGAAAACACTTATAAAAGACTTAGCAGCAACATTTAAGATGAAGAATGCTTTTTTAATAGATGATAAACTCATTAAAGTATGTTACAACAGCAGAACTGACAAGTATCTAGAAGTTAAATATACAGAAAATCTTATATGAAGAAGATGCAACATAGATGATCTTTGCAATTAAATCATGAAATACATTGTCAGATGTGATTCATGCTGATATAATAAGATTTAGAGAGATAAACATTATGATGAAATAACATAACTAAATGCATTAAATGCACTTTAAGAGTCTGTTATTATGAACTTTATTATTAAGCTATTAAAGTTCAAGAACTCAGCATGAGAAGTCAGATTTGACAGCATATTGATTATAATAAATAAATTAATGAAGTACACAATGTTCATTTCATTTAGAGAGACTGCAACAGCATCAGTATTGATATACATTATATTATGAGAATTGATTAGCAATCATAGACTATTAAAGAAGTTTATTATTGACAGAGACAAGCTATTTATGAGTAAGTTTTAAGAAATGCTTACAGCAGAACTTAAGATAAAACATAAGATGTTGACAGCATATTACTTATAGACAGATGAACAGAGTGAATAAATGAATTAGACAGTTGAGATATACTTGTAGCATTATGTCAATGTAAAACAGAACAATTGAGTATAACTGTTGTTGATAATACAGTTTATGTACAATAATGTGTGAAATGAAATTACAGAAAAGACATCATTTAAAGTAAATTATAAATATTATCTGAAGATTTGAAGAGATTCATGAGCACATGAATCTCAAAGTTAAAAAGCAATGTTAAACATTATAAAGCTTAAGAAACTGCATACTGATCTTACAAAGAGAATTGAAGAGCAGAAGAGATGAACAATAAAGATAAAATTATATGAGATTGATGAGAAAGTATATTTATGAATGAACAACATGTAAACAAAGAAGAAGAGCAAGAAACTCATGAATAAAAGCATTGAATCATTTATGATCAAGAGAAACATCAAGAAATTAAGCTATGAGTTAGACTTATCTTAAGAAATGTAAATATGCTCAGTATTTCACACATTAATACTTCAATAATGCAATCAATTCATATCACTTCAAGTCACATCAATGTCTGTTGAACTCAAAACTGAATATGAAGTAGAGAACATTCTAGAAAAGAGAATGATTAGTGAGAAAGCTTATTATCTTGTTAAATGAAAAGAGTATGATGCTTTAAAAAGCACATAAAAATTCAAGAATAACTTATTTAACTGTGTAAGAACACTTCAGCAGTTTGAGAAGAAGAGACTGTAGAGATAAGATTATCTCAGAAATTTAAGAATAAAAGATTTAAAGAATTAAAATCATTCTTATCTTCAGAAACATCATCATTATCATCAGCAAGTTTACAAGCAAGACAGAGTATCTTCTCAGCAACTTTATCTTTTGTATATTTTAATGTCTTATGAAGACAAGCAACTTTAATAAGAATCTGTGTCAGTTCTTTTTCAGCAACAGATAGATTGAATTTGAGTTTATTATGTATATGATTTAGAGATTCTTACAACACATCAATACATGAATGATGACAACAAATACACTCAGCACACTTAAAATGATTCTTCATCTTCACACAGAGAATTGAGAGACTGAAACAGTGAAGACAGATAGTTAACACTGAATTACTGTCTTTACTAATAAATTGATAAAGATAAAGACAATTATATGTTTTAAATGACTTTATCATGAAAAGCTTACAGATTACAAAGGCAGAAACTTTTATTTAAATAAATTTTAGAGAATTAGCATCTGAAAAGAGAGAATGATGTTACAGTTATTATTCTGATAAATTTATTGAATATATAAATTCAGCAAGCTACATCTTGAAGATGTACAGCTCAGTATAAGTTCACAATGCTCATAGATGAGCTGAGCAAGCTGATTTATAATGTTCATGAATGAGCAAGATGAGCAGTCTAATATATAGATAGATCATCTTTTTTAAGAAGATGAGTATGTTCAATGATAATCTTTATCTAATATCTGCTATCTATCAATTAACTTTAACATATCTGAAAACTCTCTTATATCACAAGCTCTAACCTCTAGACCCTATATCAGAGGAATCTTCAGTCAGAACATAACAGTAATTAACTTAAATTGCTAAAATATTTGAATTTAGACTGAAGAAAAGATCTTAAATTGAGAAGATTCACATCAGAGTATATGTTTAAGATGATTAATGAATCAGTATTTTAAAGTTTAAAATGTCAGAAAACTATCATCTTATTCTTTTATAAAATGAAATACATGATCTTAATGAAGACTATAAAGAAAGCAGTCTGAATAAAGAAGTTACTTAAAGAGTTAGAATTAAAGAGATTTAAGACAGTTATGATTTGATGTTACATTCTGATCAGAGATTTCTCTGATATAGAGTCTAGAGATTAAAGCTTATGATATAAAAGAGTTTTCAGACACATTAAAGTTAATTAGTAGATAGTAAATGTTAAATAAAGATTATCATTGAATATGCTTATCTTCTTAAAGAAGATGATTTATCTATATATCAGACTGCTTATCTTGCTCACTTATGAGCATTATAAGTTAGCTTACTCAGCTCATTTATGAGCATCATAAGCTTATACTGAGCTGTACATCTTTAAGGCATAGCTTGCTGAATCTACACATTCAATAAGTCTATCAGAATGATGACTGTAACATTTAAATGAACAATCAGAAAGTTATTGCTTTGACTAAGAACTTTAAGTTTTATGTTAAAATGAAATACATTGACATATATCATTACTTCATAAGAGAAGTCAAATTCTGCAGACTTATTCATCTTGATTACATTCTTATAAGCAACATAGTCATTAACAGACTTACAAAGTCACTTTTAACACTGAAATTTACTCATTTTATAAATTTTATGAATCTCATCAGTCAGTAAAAGATCTTATGATCTAATGATATGACACTTAAGTTCAAAACTTAAGAGATATCTATTTAAATTGAATCAGAGACATAGCACATCTTTTTTAACTTTATGAGTAAAAAAAGTGTGTCTTCATTTTCTATCTCATCATTGTTGAAATAAGCTGAGAAGATGTGTCAAACTTTCAGCCTCATTTCATTATCTTAGTGATTCAGAGCCCTATGAAGGTTTTAGAAACATGTGAAGTTTACTAGAACAAACAGTTTGTTACAGATAAAAGTTTTTTCTTTTACTGATTGAAGGCCTTCTTATAGGGCCACATTTCCATAGAGTAGCTAGACACTTATGATTACATGTTCATTTCACTAGCCACTCCTCCTATGTTTGACAGCAACAAAGATCGTTAGCATCGACTCAGCCCTACGCGTCAAGCCGACGATAGCCGCCCTTCCTCCCAAGGCACCTTCAACTTCGCTTGCTTCTCCTCCAGATCTAATACCCACCATGAC
>JAABVA010002705.1_pt1 | contig 17337 bp, 15 predicted proteins | sample 5560331 | NCBI WGS metagenome assembly JAABVA01 (sample SAMN12812661, study PRJNA571458) | rock metagenome | isolation source: Antarctica rocks | place: Antarctica: Victoria Land, Mt New Zealand sud | collected 2016-01-07 | reverse complement strand
GGCGTCGCGCATGACCTGTCCGTGCCGGCCCTGAGAGAAACAGGCCGCTCCGTAGGCGTGGTAATCGAGGGCATCGGTGAGGAGGCTCCTTGAGGTGTACGGTCAATCCTGCCGGTGCGGGCCGATCTCGCCGTGGGGGCGATTGGCGATGACGGCGTGAGCCGCCGTCTTCCAGCCGCTGTCGTCGGGGACGTAGCGGCGGGCCTGTTGGTGCAGCCACAGGCGCGGCGCGGGGTCTTTGTCGCCCGTGGAACCGTCGATGGTGCAGAACAGCACGAAGGCGCCGAAGCGGGGGCGCACGCGGTCGAAGACGCGCGTGAGCGCCGGCCACACATCCTCGCCCGTGCGGCGTTCGCGTTTCCACAAGCGGTAGGGGTCGTCGTGCAGTTCGATGCATTCCAGCAACAGCGGGTCAGAGATGTAGCGCGCGGCGATGCGCCGGCCGCTCACGCCGTGGTGCGGCGTGTCGGGGCTCTTGGGCGCGAACTTGCCGATGTCGTGCAGCAGGGCGAGCAGGCGCAGATCGCGCGTTTCCGCGGGCGTCAGCATGTCCCCGACGGCGTCGATGATGCCCCACAATTCGGCCACATGGGCGCCGACGGCCCCCTCGGGGTGGCCCCAGCGCGGCTTGCCATAAACTAGACCCTGCGCGACCTGCGGGTCGCGCAGGATCGTCTGCTCCAGCTCGTCGCGCCCATGCAGCTCGGGCGTCGCGGATATCGGGTCTTCGTTTCGGCTCATCGTGCCCTCATGGCGCAATAGGGGCGGTTGGTAGGCCAGCGGGCAGTACGGCCCACGGGTCGATCTGAGACCCCGGCGCGACGGCGACGGGGGCGAGATCGTAGCCCAGTGGTATGGGGCGTGGTTGCCCACCTCGTAGCGGCGCCGACAGCGTCGTGTCGCCGTCGAGGCGCCCGCGCCACGCCCACGCCGCGCCAGAGCCGACACGAACGAGCGAGCTGCCCGTCGCGATGTCGACGGCGAGGGGGACCGTGCGTGTCACGGTGTCCGTGTCGACGCCGGGCTGTTGCTGCACGGTCAAGCTGTACGTCGAGGGGTCCATGTTTGCGTTGGGCGGCACGACGTAGGAGAACGTCACCGTGAGACTCCGCCCCTGCTCCACGCGCAGATAGCCCGCGAAGACGGTCTTGTTATGGTGGCGCGTCGCGCTCCAGGGTTGGACGAGGCCGGTCGTACTCAGCAGGGCGCTGCCGAGCGGCACATAGACGCGCACGAAATCCTCGTACAGCGGGTTGTCCTGTGGGGGGCGTCGCAGGCGCAAGAGCGCCGACGGCGGGGCCGTATTCGTGTAGGTGATGGTCAGGGTGCTCCGCAGCGAGCGGTCCGGCTGTATCAGGGCGCGGTAAGATAAACCCTCATGCACGTAGTCGTTGATTTTGTTGTAGTGCACGTTGGTGTCGACGACGTAGAGGTAGTCGGAGCGCGTCGGGTCGATCGCGCCGTCCCAGGTGTGGCGCGCCAGGATCGGGCCGACGGTCGCGTCGGGGAGCCACAGCAGCATGTGCTTTTGCCGCAGCGCCGTCCCCAGCACGCGGACTGCCTCCGGCAACGTCGCGGCGCCCAGGCCCTGCAGTCTTTTGAAGACCAGGCTGTATGCCTTGCCAGCGACATCCTTGTTAGGGTTTTTACCTGTGCCATTTACATAACTATCGAGCACGCGCACGCCGTTCTTGCTATCGAGAGGAGTGTCTATGCCTGGCACTGTGACGGGGCCGGTCAATGCCAGCAGGGGGCCGAGCAGGGAGCTGTCGAACGCGATGACCCCATCGGACCATTGCCCTTGGCCGAGCCAGTAAAAGTAGCGCAGCAGTTTGGCCGAGGTAGGGTAGTCGGGCGACCAGTTGGCGTCGCGGTAGAACCACTCGTTGAGGTGCTGGTAGGTGACGAGCGGGAGTGGCGGCGGGATGTAGTCTTGCGCCCCCCGCTTGCTCTTCGTCGGGTTGTCGACGGCGTCGCTGGCGAGGGTCCTTGGCGGGTCGAGGTGGCCGTGATGGACCTGCAGCAGCACGGCCGTGCCGGCGAAGCCGCCGGTGGCGCGCAAGTCCCACGGGTTCTCGGGCACGAGCAGATACGTGCGCGTCCCGTTCGCCCCTAATAGGGCGGGCGCGGCAAGGGCCGCGCGCAGCGCTTCTTCGGCTTGCGGAAAGAGCCGCGTCGCCGCGTCCAGACGCGCGCCTAGCAGGGAAGGGAGCGCCGTACTGTCGATAGCCGCCCGGTCGCGTTCGGCTTTGCCCATGTCGTCGAGGGCGGCCGCGAACGAGGCGCGCCCTACCTGCAGCCCGGCCAGCAGTCTCACACTAGTATCGCCGCTCGCGCCGTGACCATGCGTAGCCGCTGCCAAGACAAGCATAGCGCCGTCGAGGGCGTGCGCCGCCCCCGTGCTGCCGTCGGCCGCCAGGTCGAGCAGCGGCCCGACGGCCCCGGCCCCACGCGCCGGGGGGAGGGTCATGGCCACGAGCCCGACCAGCGGGCGCCACGGCCACCAGCACAGGCGCGCCAGGCCGAACGCCGCCCCGGCCACCGCCGTCTTGTTGTGCAGCGAGGGCGCCGCGGCATTGATGTGTGTCAGGCCACCGCGCGCCTCGCCCTGCGCCGCGGCCAACTCGTAGCCCCCGACGGCGGCGCCAGCCGCGCACAACACAATGTCGAGCAGGGCGGCGAGCAGCACTATCGTCGCAGCGCGCCGGCGCGGCGACCACGGCGGGCGTCGGGCTCTATCGGCATGATCCGCGGTGGACAAAGGCGCATCCCTACTTCGCGGGGCCGGGGCGGGTACTCGTACGCGCCACCGGTTCACCGGTCACCCGGTCGGCCGGCGGCGCGGCGGCGCGGCGCTGTCGCCCGCGGCTATGCGCGCCGGCGTCCCCGACAAAGGTCACGACCACCCCTGCGAGGCTGCCGCCGGCCAGGCGCAGCCGATCCGCCACGGTTGCCAGCGTCGCCTTATCCCCCACGCCCTGCGCCGCTACCAGCAGCGTGCCGTCGGCAAGGCGGGCCAGGGCCGCGGCCTCGGGCAGGGTCGCCGTCCCCGTGTCGACGACGACGAGGTCGGCCACGCCGCGCAGCGTCGCAAGCGCGGCCTGCATGCGCATCGAGTCGAGCAAATCGATCGCCGCCGCCGCGGGGCCGGCCGTGAGCAGCCGCAGGCCCGGCGCGGCCGTCGTTTGCAGCAGGATCGTGGGATCGTCGCCGTCCCGCAGCGCCGTGGACAGGCCAGCCCCGTCGGGCAGGTCGAAGGCCGCGTGCAGGGCGGGCCGGCGCAGGTTGGCGTCGACGAGGACCACGCGCGCGCCGGAGCGGGCCGTGACGGCCGCCAGGTTGGCCGCCACCGTCGAGGCGCCGCTCCCCGGCGTGGCCCCCGTCACGGCCAGGACGCGCGCCGTCGCCGCGCGCTCCGGGCCGGCTCCCAGGCCGAGGGTCGTGCGCAGGAGGCGGTACTCGTCGGTCGCGGGCGAGGCCGGGTCATGGAGCGCGACGAGCGCCGCGCCTCCGCGCGCCGGGTCGATCGTGCCGGCGAGCGGCAGATCGAGCGCGGAGGCAACCTCGGCGGCGGAGCGCGGGCGCGTGTCGAGCGCGTCGGTCAGCGCCGCGACGCCCAGCAGCGCCAGCAGCGTCAGGATAGCCGCGACGAGCACATTGGTCGTCGTACGCGGCGCGATCGGGTCAGATGCCGCCACCGCAGGCTGTTCAATACTGACAGTCGAGCCGATACCGTCGACGCTCAACAAGATGCCCGCGCGCCGATTCTGTAGATCTGAGAGCCGTGTCTGATCGTCCGTAATGCTCCGGTTGAGTAGTGCGCTCTGAGTTAATTGAATCGACGACGGGTTGGGCGATTGTACCAGCCGCGTGTTTTGCGCTTGTGCCGCTGCCGAATCCGTGGTGAGAGCCACAATTCGACGCTCGATGTCCCCAAGAGCTGGCTTGACGGCGTCGATGCGCGCCTGCTTATCGGTCGCAACGAAAGCATCCGCTTGCGCTTGCCCAAGGAGGGTGGCATCGCGAGCAGACGAGGCTCGCACTGATAGATTGATAAGAGGTGATTGGGGAGCCGTCGTCGCTTTCGTACTTCTGAGCAATGTTTCTTCCGTGATGTGCGCGCTCAATTGGGCTCCTACACGGGCAAGTGCGGCATGTGCGACAGTTGTAGTCGCGAGGAGCTGCGCATCGGATGCAGCCCTACTCCAGGCGGCTTGATCCGCATTGAAGTTACCGCCTCCGCCTACATCAGGGAGCCCCGTGTTTACCTGCAGGAGTGCGGTTGCTTGATAGACCCTGGGCTGCGCCTTGCTCACGACGTACGAGGCGCCGGCCGCGAGCAGCGTACCCGCGAGAAGCACGGGCCACCAGCGACGCAACAGGCGCAGCGCGCGTTGGACATCCACGGCAGTCTCTCCCCTCCCGGCGGGACTAGCGGGACTAATTGATCAGAAGGCGAAGGGCATCAGCGGGCTAGGTGGGGACGTGGCCCGCAGTTGAAGTCGGTTAAAGTAAGGATAGCACGACCCCCTTTTCGACGCCCACCTGTAGTTGTGTCATGCAGGGTCTGTGCATTGTCGAGAGCGTTCACGCCCGTCTGCCCGCACACCTCGTCGTTGGCGGGGGTCTGGGGGAGGCATCTCCCGGGGTTCCCCCGGAGGCGCGCCCCACCGTCGGACCCGCGGCTAGGGTCCGGGAGCTCAGTCAGCCAGGGGCGGAGGGGGCGAGGACGGGCCAGGTAGCCAGGGGCGGAGGGGGCGAGAAGGGGCTTGGGCGACTTGTCACAGGCCCTGTCGCGTCATGTGTGATAATGCGGACTGCTAGTCAGGAGAAATTGTTTTATGATCGACCTGCGCGAGCAGGTGCGCGTCTACACCGGCGACCGCCCCGACCTGTGGGGATACATTCCCCGGGGAACCGGCCGTGTGCTCGACGTCGGCTGCGCCACCGGCGAGGTCGGCGCGGCGCTCAAGAGGCAGGGCGGGGTGCGCGAGGTCGTGGGACTCGAGTTCAGCCCGGAGGCCGCCGCCGAGGCGCGCGGGCGGCTCGACAGCGTGATCGAGGGCGACGTCGAGAGCTTGGACGCGCCCTATCCGGACGGCTACTTCGACCTGCTGCTCTACGCCGACCTGCTCGAGCACCTCAAGAACCCCTGGGATGTGGTGGCGCGCCACCGCCGCCTGCTCCGCCCGGGAGGACTTGCCGTGGCCAGCCTGCCCAACATCGGCCACTACAGCACTCTGCTGATGCTGCTGCGCCACCGCTGGCGCTACGAGGAGCGCGGCATCATGGACGGCACACACCTACGCTTCTTCGACCGCGCCGGCCTGCGCAACCTTTTCCGTCAGGCCGGCTACCGCGAGGTACGCATCTACCGGCGCGGCGGCGAGGGACCGAAGCAGCGCCTGCTGCGCGCGCTGACCCTCGGCTACTCGACCGACTTCTTCATCCCCGGCTACGTCGTCGTCGCGCGTAACCCTGTTACTTCCTTGCCCCCGCCCCAGGGCTAACTAGCCTCTCCGCCCCGTCCTGGCCGCGGGCCGGCAGTCTGGCACTCTCTCCCGCAGGGCGCGCGGGGGCGCTTTTAGGGGTAGTTTTTCACGAAAGAGGGAGGTTCGGAGGGCTGTGCCCTCCGAACCTCCTCTCGTGGGGGGGGGTGGGGGGGCCCCCGGGCCCCCCCCCCCCCCCACAAAAAAAAACCCCCAAAAAAAGGGGGGGGGGGGGGGGGGGGGGCCCCCCCCCCCCCCCCCACCCCTCCCCACAACAAACCTACCCCTATTATAAAGGGGGCGGGGGTGAGCGGTAAGCCCCGGCCTGTTAACATCCTCTTGTGCCTGTGAACCTACTCGTCTGCGCCGTCGTGCTCAACTGGAACGGCTGGCGGGACACGACCCGGTGTCTTGCCTCGCCGCGCGCGAGCACGGGCGTCGACCTGCGCGATCGTGGTAGACAACGGCTCGACCGACGGATCTCTCGAGCGCCTGGCCCCCCTGCTGATGGCGCCGTGGGGCGAGTTGCTGGGCGACGGCCTCTATCCACGCTCATCGCGACAAAGAGACGAAGAGGATGACGGGCGGCTCGACGGGCGGCGCCTCGTACAGGCGCTCACCGGGTGCGGCCTGCTGGTTACGCCCGCGGCGGCCGCGCGGTCGCTTCGGAGGACGGGACGATGTGTAACACACAGAGTAGCGCGTTTGGGCCTGCGACTGAAGTCGCATGGCAAACGACGGGTACTGAAGTATCGACTTGTGAAGGTAGTCGCAAGACGTGCCGGCGCGATGCTCCACACCGTTGCGCTTGTGCGACTTCAGCCGCCGCGGTTTACCAGACGATTTCAATCGCAGGGCCCCGGGTGCTGACATGATCCTCATCGACGCCACGCCGCTTCAGACAGAGCACCGCTATCGGGGCACGGGCGCCTACACGGCCGGCCTCCTCGACGCCCTCACCGACGGGTCGCTCGACGACGCCGGGGTCGCGCAGCTACACCTGCTCGTGCAGCCGCCCCGGCCCTCCGACCTGCCACTCCTCGCCGAGTTGCTGGCGCGGGGCGTGGGCTCGGTGCCGTTGCGCCGGCCGCGCTGGCCGCGCTACCGCCTGCAGCCGCTCATCGGCCCCCCTTTCGTCGCCGCGGCCGTCCGACGCGCGCGCCCGCGCGTCTACCACGCTACCGAGCCGCACGGGCTCGCGCGCGCGCCCGGCGTGGCCACGGTGGCCACGCTCTACGACCTCATCCCGCTGCGCCACCCCGACGCGCACTACCCCATGCGCCGCCTCGACGCGCGCCTCGGCTACGCGCGCTACCTGGAGGGGCTCCGGCGGGCCGACCGCCTCATCGCCATCTCGGAGGCGACGAAAGCGGAGGCCGTGGAGCGCCTGCGCATCCCGCCCGAGCGCATCGCGGTCACGCCGCTGGCCGTCGACGCCCGCCGCTTCTACCCGCGCCCGCCCGAGGAGATCGAGCCCGTGCTGGCGCGGCATGGGCTGCGCCAGCCCTATTTCCTGCACGTCGGCGCCTCCAACTACCACAAGAACATCGACAACGTCGTGCGCGCTTTCGACCTGTTCGCGCAACAGGGCGGCGCCGATCATACCCTCGTCGTGGTGGGCTCGTGGAGCCCGCGCGCCCTGGCCGGCCTGCGCGACGCGCACGCTCGGCTGCTGGCCGGCGGGCGCCTGCGTGTGCTGGGCTTCGCGCCGGGCGACGACCTGCCGGCCCTCTACAGCGGCGCCGACGCGCTGGTCTATCCCTCGCTCGTGGAGGGCTTCGGGTTACCTGTACTCGAGGCCATGCGCTGCGGTACGGCTGTCCTGACCTCGCGCACGTCTGCGCTCCCCGAGGTCGCCGGCGGCGCGGCGCTCTACGTCGACCCGCACAGCGTCGAAGAGATCGCCGCGGCGCTGGGGCGGCTGGCCGAGCAACGGAGTCTGCGCGCCGCGTTATCCCGGCGTGGGCTGCAGCGCGCCGAGGGCTTCACATGGCGGCGCACGGCCGAGGCCACGCTCCACGTCTACGCGGAGCTGCTGTGATAATCCCCGCACCCTCAATAGGCCTGGCTCTGAAGGACAGGGGCAGAAGACGGATCCTGTCCTTCAGGGCCAGGCTCGTCGCCGGTGAGGGCTTTTGAGGATCGGCATCGACGTCAGCTGGGCGCAGATGGGCCCGAGCGGCACTGCGACCTACGTGGCCGGCCTCGTGGAGGCCCTCACCCGCGTCGGCGCGGAGCACGACTACGTGCTCTTCACACGCCGCCCCGAGCGCTACGGTCCCGCCCTGCCCGACCTGGATAGGCCGAACATCGCGCGCATGGCCGTCGACGCGCCGCTGACCAACCTGCGCCAGCAGGTCGCGCTGCCCCCGGCGCTGCGACGGGGGCAGCGCGACCTCTACCACTCGCCCGCCTTCTTCCTGCCTCTGGCCCTGCCGCTGCTGTGGCGCGGCCCGACCGTCGTGAGCATGTTCGACCTCAACTTCCTGCGCCTGCGCGAGAACTGGCGCGCCGGCCGGCGCGCCACCTATCTCTCGCTGGCCGTGCAGGCCCCCATCGCCGCCCGCCAGGCCACGCGCATCATCACGCTCTCGGAGACCTCGGCGCGGGATATCGCGCGCCTGCTGCGCGCGCCGCCGCACAAGATCGCCGTCGTCCCCGCCGCGCCGCGCGACACCTTCCGCGACCTGCCCGGCGCGCGGGCCGTTGCCCGCGCCCGCGAGAGTTACGGACGTTTCTTCCTCTCCGTCGGCGTGCTGGCGCCTCAGAAGAATCTCGCGCGCGTGCTCGCGGCCTTCGCGCGCCTCGACGACGGGGCGACGCGGCTGGTGCTGGCGGGCCGCCCGGCGGGGGCCTACGCCGAGGCCGTGCTGCGCCCCCTCGCGCGCGAGCTGGGCGTGGAGGGGCGCGTCGTCTTCGTCGGCGCCACGAGCGACGATGAGCTGCGCGCGCTCTACCACGCGGCCGAGGCCCTCGTCTTCCCCTCCCTCGGCGAGGGCTTCGGACTGCCCATCGTCGAGGCCATGGCCTGCGGCTGCCCCGTCGTCACCTCGAACCTCTCTTCGATGCCCGAGGTCGCCGGCGACGCCGCCCTGCTCGTCGACCCCCACGATGTCGCCTCCATTGCACAGGCCCTGCGATCGCTCTTGCGTGACCCCGCGCTGCGCGCCGACCTCGTGGCCCGCGGGAGCGCCCGCGCCGCCCGCTACACCTGGGACGAGGCGGCGCGCGGGACGCTGCGCGTCTACGAGCAAGCTATGGACGCGTGGCGCGCGTCGGGTAGAGGCGCACGCTGACGCCCTGATGGCGTACGCCGCCGGCCTGAGATTTTAATCGCAGGCCGTATTATCGGCTACCGTCCTTGCAGCCCGACCGACTCTTGCAAGCCGACGGAGCGGAAGCTCGCCGCGCCCTGGCCGCTGTTGCGCAGGTCGATGCGCGCGTGGGTCGTCCCCGTGGGGCAGAGCGCCGCGATGCGCACCGTGTGCCAGCCACCGTCGTTGAGGATCGTAGCGCCGCCGCCGTCCGGCGCGATCAGGCCGAACGCCCCCACTGCGGACAGGCAAATCAGGAAGCCTCTGACCCCGCCCGCGCGAAGCCGCGCGCGGGCCTGGAACGTCAGCGTATAGACGCGCCCGGGTTGTGCCGGGGCGGCCGTCGCGGCGATACTCTCGGCGAGGGTCTTGTTGGTCAGGGTCAGCGCGCGCACGCCAGCCGCCATCTGCTCGAAAATGGCGCCGTGCGGCGGCAGGTCCCACCCCGGCGCGCGCTGGCCCGACCCCGTGAAGCCGCCGTCGATCGCCGCGTCGCGCCCCAGTCGCATGCCCGGACGGGCGTAGAGGTCGAGGTAGAGCGGGTAGGGGTAGTAGCTGTGCATGATGCGCTCGTAGCCCCGGCTCGCCAGCGTGGCGGCGACACCGGCGTCCCCGCTGCCGGCCACGTAGGCGAACAGCAGCGGGGTAGCGCCGATGCGCGCGGCGGGCAGGCTGCCGCCGTCGCCGATGGCGATGCGCCGCCCGTCGCGCGCGCCTGGCTGGTAGGCGTCGATGAGCGCGCCGGTAACGCTGGGGATCGTCACCACCGGCCAGCCCGCGCGCGCCGCCGCGGCCGTGTCGGCCGCCAGGCTACGCCAGTCCTGCTTCTGCGCGTCGGCGTACAGGGCGCCGATCGTGGACAGCGAGGCCGCCACGACGTAGGCGGCGCCGATCCGTCCGGTGACCCGCAGAGACCGCGGCGCGGGCCGGCCGTACAGGGCCGCGCCCATGACGATCGCCCACCCCGGCACGGCGTAGAGCGCCGTGCGCTCGGCGAAGCTCGGGTAGCGCAGGCCGATCCCCAGCGCGACAATGATCGTACCCACGGCGAGGAGGATGGCGACGAGTAGCCCGCGCGGATAGCCGCGCGCCAGCACGACGAGACCTGCGACGAGCGCCGGCAGGAGGCCGAGCAACAGCAGACCTTGCAGGGCAGGCCACGCGTTCCAGGGCGGGACCACCGTCCCCGAGAAGGCGACGGCGTTTGCCGCGACGCCGCTGAACGATACAAGCGCATCGAAGACCTTGGCGGGCGAGAGCGCGAACTGGCCCTGGCTGCTCTGAGGGCCGGCCTCGACGGCGAGGGACGGCAGCCAGGGCGCGAACAGCAGGGCGGCGACGAGGGCCGCGCCCGCCAGGGTCAGCGCGCGCCCCCGCTGCCGTCGCGCGGCCAACAGGATGAGTGCGGCCTGCGGCGCCAGCGCGAACAGGGCGCTGTACTCGACGTACATAGCCAGGACGAGCGACAGGCCGTAGAGGACGGCCCAGGCGCGGCGACCCGACTGCAGGAAGGCCACCAGCGCGAGGTACGACACGAGCGCCAACGTCACGTCGAGCGCGTACTGCCGCGCCTCCTGCGAGTACCAGAGGTGTGACGGCGAGAGGGCCAGCACGGTCGCCGCGGCCAGCCCGACCCACGCCGTGGCGAGGCGCGTCACCAGTAGGTAGAGGACGGCGATGCCGGCCGTTCCCGCGACGACGCTGACGAGCCGCCCGGCCACCACGTCGGGCGCGCCCACCGCCTCTACGAGCTTCACGAGCGCGTAGTAGAGGGGCGGGTGCGCGTCGTAGACGCCGCGCAGCCCGAGCACGGCCGGCCAGGGCAGGTGCGAGAACATCACCGTGATGCCCTCGTCGACCCACAGGCTCAGCCTCGTGACGTGGTAGAGGCGCAGCAGCCCGCCGAGCAGGACGACCAGCGCCGCCAGGACAGCGGGCGGCGGGGCGGCGACGGCTCCCATCCGCCGCCGGGCCAGCGCGTCAGGGGACATCGTCATCGCGGCCGGCCGCCATGGCTAGATCGACGGCCAGGGCATCGAGCGGTACGAGTTCGCCTGGGGATAGCGCCCGACGTTGATCAGTTGCTCGGCGCGACGCCGCACCGCGTCGCACTCGCGCGCGCTGAGCAGCGTCCGCAACTCGGCCAGTGGCCCGTCGCCCGCATCCATCTGCCCGATCAGCCGCCGCAGGTCGTCTAGCTGCGGGCGCGAGAAACGCTCGCCCGCGAAGTCCCAGATGACCGTGCGCAGCTTAGGCGAGGGATGGAAGGTCAGGCCGTGGTCGATCGCCCACACGCGGCCGTCGGGACCGCGCAGCAAGTGGCCGGCCTTACGGTCGGTGTTGTTCACGAGGCAGTCGAACAGGGCGACGCGGCGCGCGGCGTCCGGTATCTCGGGGCCGAAGGTGAAGTAGTGGGCGTTGGTGTCGGCCTCGACGAAGAGTTGCACCATGCCGACGCCGTAGGGGCCGTCGCGGATCACGGTGGGCGGCACCAGGTCCCAGCCCAGCGCGCCGCTCACCACATAGGCGGCGCGCTCGCGGCGGTAGAGCGTGCCCTCCGGGAAGTCGTAGAGCGGAGACTCGCCGCGGCGCGGCTTGTAGACAGCGTAGCTGCAGCCCTCGGCGGGGTGCTGCAGCGTGACCAGGAAGGTGTAGTTCGAGCCCCACGGGATGAGGCCGCACGAGTCGATCTCCGACTCATCGATCAGCGCGAGCGCGTCCGGGTGGACGGCGCCCCACGCGGCCGCCCGATTGCCCCCATCGTCCGCGGGGGCGCCGTCCATGCGCAAACGTCGTTTGGACATAGGTGGGAATCCCTGTCATATCGGTCATTGCGAGTAGCGGCCGAAGCCTTATCCACATGATACCAGCGCCTCGACTCGTGGCGAAGGCGCCGCGTGTACACGAGTACACTGAGAGTGATAGCGGGACCGGGCTGCGAGTGATGACGGGTGTGACGGCGCCCCGCGCCGCGGTTGCAAAGTGGGAGAGGAGGTGTCCGATGCCCGCATGGCATCGCCGGCCGGAGCCGACGGGATTGGCTCCCGACGGGGCGGAGATCCGCGAGCTCGTGGGCCGCGCGCAGGGCGCGACGGGGCTGAGCGTGGCCGAGGCGCTCGTGCCGACCGGGGAGCGCACGGCCAAGGTCTACCATCGCACTGTCTACGAGGAGGTCTGGTACATCGTGCGCGGCGCCGGCGCCATGCATCTGCACCGGCCCGGCGCGCCCGGCGAGGAGATTTTCCCCGTCGGCGTGGGCGACGCCGTGTTGATCCCGCCGGGCCACGGCTTCTGGGTCGAGAACACGGGCGCGGGCGACCTGATCTTCTTGTGCTGCGGCTCGCCACCATGGCCCGGCGACGACGAGGCGCGGCCCTGGCCCACGTAAGGTGTCGTGTCGCACCCTCGGTAAGCCTCTCGTCTCACACATCCGGGCGCGTTGTGCTACACTCTCAGCCATAACACCCCCCTCGCCGCTCGCCGCTTGCGCCCCGGCGACCTCGCGCTCCTTGCGCCCCTTCTGGTCGTCAGCGATAGCTGACGGCTGATGGTCGACAGCTATTAGCTACTGGAGATAACGATGCTGGCGCGTGCGCTCTCCTGTGCCATGGTCGGGCTCGACTCGGCGCTGGTCGAAGTCGAGGTGGACCTCTCGCAAGGACTCCCGGCCTACAACATAGTCGGATTGCCGGACACCGCGGTCAACGAGGCGAAGGAGCGCGTCCGCGCCGCCATCCGCAACTCGGGGCTACAGTTCCCCATGCGGCGGATCACGGTCAACCTGGCCCCCGTCGACCTGCGCAAGGAGGGTCCGAGCTACGACCTGCCCATGGCGATCGCGCTGCTGCTGGCGAGCGAGCAGGTCACGCTCGACCCGGCGGGGCACCTCTTCCTGGGCGAGTTGGGTCTGGACGGCGCCCTGCGCTACAGCACGGGCATCCTGCCCATGGTCTCGCTGGCGCGCGAGCGCGGCATCCCCACCGTCTACGTCCCCGCCGTCAATGCGCTGGAAGCCGCGCTGATCCGCGAGGTGGCGGTCATCCCCGTGCGCACGCTGGCCGAACTCGTGGCTCACCTGCGCGGCGAGGTCACCATCGCCCCGGCGCTCGCCGCCGAGGAACTCCTCGGCGACGTTTCCCCCGAATACGGCACGGACTTCGCCGACGTGCGCGGGCAGGAGCACGTCAAGCGCGCGCTCGAGGTGGCGGCGGCGGGCGGGCACAACGTCCTGATGAGCGGGCCACCCGGCTCGGGCAAGACGCTGCTGGCCCGCGCGCTGCCCTCGATCCTGCCGGCGATGGACATCGAGGAGTCGCTCGAGGCGACCAAAGTCTACTCGGTGGCGGGGCTGCTGCCGCCGGAGACGCCGCTGGTGCGGCAGCGCCCCTTCCGCGCGCCGCACTACACCATCTCGCACGCGGGGCTCGTCGGCGGGGGGCGGTGGCCGCGGCCGGGTGAGATCAGCCTGGCGCACCGGGGCGTCTTGTTCCTGGACGAGCTGCCGGAGTTCGGCAAGAACGGGCTGGAGGTGCTGCGCCAGCCGCTGGAGGACGGCACGGTGACGATCTCGCGGGCGCAGGGCTCGGTGTGCTTCCCGGCCACGGTGATGCTCGTCGGCGCGATGAACCCGTGTCCGTGCGGCTACCACGGGGACCCCACGCGCGAGTGCTCGTGCAGTCCGGGGGCGGTGGCCAAGTACCAGAAGCGGCTCTCGGGGCCGCTGCTCGACCGCATCGACGTGCACGTGGAGGTGCCGCGGGTGGCCTACGAGAAGCTGGCGGGAGAGACGCCGGGGGAGACATCGGCGGTAGTGCGCGCCCGGGTGCAGCAGGCGCGGGCGCGGCAGCGGGCGCGGCTGGTGGGGACGGGGCTGGTGTGCAACGCAGAGCTGGGGCCGAAGGAGGTGCGGGCGCAGTGCCGCGTGGCGGAGGAGGCGCAGGGGCTGCTGAAAGCGGCGATGGCGCGGCTGCAACTCTCGGCGCGGGCGTACCACCGCGTGCTCAAGCTGGCGCGCACGGTCGCGGACCTGGCGGGGGCGGAGCAGATCGCCGCCCCGCACCTCGCCGAGGCCCTCCAATACCGCCCCCGCACCTACACCCCGTGATACCTGCGCGTATGCGGTCGCGGATGGATTGTGGATAGATGCGTGGCGTGGCCGGGCCTGATGCCCGAAGATGGTAGCATGCGGCATAACGGTTCCGGCGCGGGTATAGTGGATGCCATGGATAGGGTGTAAGATCGAATTATGCCGTACGAACTGTATTGCGAGGATTGCCTGCGATGGTTGGCCGACCAGCCGGAGGCCAGTATCCAGGCGATCGTAACCGATCCGCCCTATGGATTGAAAGAGTATACATCCAAGGAGCAGGCGAAGCTGCGCAACGGCAATCATGGGGGCGTCTGGCGCATACCGCCGTCGCTCGGGGGCAGCACGCGCGCGCCGCTGCCGCGCTTCACCGTCCTTACGCCGCAAGAGACGCTAGACCTATACAAGTTCTTCCTGCGCTGGGGCCGAGCCACGCTGCGCGTGGCGGCGCCGGGTGCGCACCTGTTCATAGCGACCAACCCCCTGCTCTCGCACATCCTCTACCGCGCGCTCGCCAGGGCGGGATGGGAGAAGCGCGGGGAGGTTGTGCGGCTCGTGCAGACCTTGCGCGGGGGGGACCGCCCGAAGAACGCCGAGGCAGAGTTCCCCGACGTGTCGGTGATGCCGCGCTCGGCGTGGGAGCCGTGGGGCCTATTCCGCCGGCCGCTGGACGGCCGGGTGCAGGACAACTTGCGCCGCTGGGGCACGGGCGGGCTGCGGCGCATATCCGACGAGCAGCCCTTCGCCGACGTCATCCCGAGCGAGCGCACGCCGGCGCGGGAGCGCGCCATCATCAACCACCCGTCGCTCAAGCCGCAGCGGTTCATGCGGCAGGTCGTCCGCGCCTCCCTGCCCCTGGGCGCGGGGCGCGTCCTCGACCCCTTCGCGGGCGGAGGCTCCACGATCGCCGCCGCCGAGGCCGTCGGCTACGACAGTGTGGGCGTCGAGTTCGACCCCCACTATTACAATCTGGCCGTGGCCGCGATCCCCCAGCTCGCCGCGCTCTACCAGGATGACGGTACTACAGAGCAAAGGGAGCGCGTGGGCGAGGGTATTATCGCGCTCGAGCGCGCCGCCGCGATTTTGCAGCCGGGACTCTTCGTCGACGCTCAGAATTCGTAGAGGCCGTTTCGCTCTTTGATGGCCCTGCGCACCTCGCGTGTGGTGTAGGCAGGGTCCAGGTAGACAGAGTTCTGGCGCAGCGTGCGCGTCGCGGCCTCCGTCGTTACCGCCGTACGCGTCCGGCTGCTGCCCTCTTTGCGGTCATGGATCACCCAGTCCGCATCCAGGAGGTAGGCCACTTCCACTTGCACGATGCGCGTTTGCCCCTCGGTGATGGCGTACACGATCACCATGAACCAACTCGTCCCGGGATTGTGGCTCTCGCCACCCTTGCCTGGACGCCGCGTCGCCTTCAATTCGAGCCCCCAATCGCGCTCGTTGCGGGGGAGTTCCGGATCGAATAGGTCGGGGCGGTCGGTGTCCGGGTTTTGGACGAAGCGCGACGTTTCGGCGATAGACTTGGTGACGATGTTCGACACTGCGCCGCTATAGATGTTGAGCTGTATGTCGCCCGACTCCGGGTTGATGCCTACCTGATCGAGGATGGCCTGGGCCCTGTTCAGCGCCGTGGCAAGTTGGTCGTGCGTCAGCCCGCGCGGCAGAGGCACGGCGCGGTCGAGGTAGGCAGGATTGATTGTCGGCGCGGGACGCTTCGTGATGCCGCCGCTAATCTCCTCGGCCTAGATGATTAGGGAGCCAAGGGTTTGCTCGAGCGCACCGGCAACTCGGCTGAGGGTATCAATAGTCGGGTTGGCCCCGCCGCGCTCGATTTCCCCCATCCGTGTCCTGTCCACGTCCGCGTCATGCGCCAGTCGCTCCTGCGACAAGGCCTGTTGCTGCCGCAATTCGTAGATAAGCTGGCCTAACGCATGCTTGAAATCGGGTGTTTCCACGATCCTGCGTCCAGTCACTCAAAAGGGTACTGGCGCAAATCTACCGGAGATTGCTATGCTGATCTACAGGATATATTATCCATCAGAATCAACATCTCCTCTTGGACGAAAAGGCGTGCGTGTTGATTGACGCAAACGTGATCGGCCAGAGACGGGCATAGTGCTGCCACTATGGCGCCGGGCTCGTGCCGCACACATACGTGTGAATAGATCGGGGCATAACTGTAACAGTTTTGATACTATGATAGTAGGTAATCTGTCCTAGAAAGGTGGAGGGATAAGCATGTGGCCTAGTCAGATCGCCAACGTGTCGTCACGCTTGCTGTTCGACAAGTATGACTTGGGGCAGTGGTCGCGTCAGAGGCGTGGCAGTAACAGGCAAGTAGTCGAGGGCTTGCCGTCTGCCGATCTCGCTGAATCTGACGATGCGTTGATCGAGCGGTTGCTAGGGCAACTGAGCATTGTTCCTATCGCGTTTGGCAAACCAGAGCCGTTGTCAAGCGTACAGGGCGATATTACGCAAGTCACCTTTACGGTGCCGTTTACGAGCGCCCCTAACGCGTTCGACTACAAGCTGACTCAATATATTCATCAGGGCATGGACAAAGAGTTGGGCGACCGACTCGACGGTTTAAGCAACGGGTGATGGTAGGCGCGAGGGGCACGACTTGCACGTAGCGGATTGGATAGCACTAGGCACGCTCGTTGCCGTTGTTCTCACTCTTGTTGTCTATTGGCTACTGCTGCGAGCGACGCGGGACCAAGTAGCAGAGCTTAGAAAGCAGACGACTGAGAACTATCAGCAGAACCGTGAGGCACAGTACGACCGCTACCGGCCATTGGTGTACCCGACCGGCAAGATTCCTTACCTGCCTGACGACAATCGGTACGTTGATTGGGCGCGCGGACCATGGGGCGTTGACCTCAAGAACGCCGGTGCTGGCGTTGCACTGACAATCTGCGGCGTGTTCTTCGGCCCTAAACCGACGCGAGCAGACCAAGCTCAGACCGAGCGATACACCCTTTGGCGTGACCAACCGCTGCTTGCGAGTGAGTCGCGGTCTGCCGCGCCGATGAGCCTTGGTGGGTCGATGGTCGGGGGAAACGATTCAATCGGCTCTCACACCTTGTATGGGCCGCCGGAACCTACATACGTCGAGATGCACAAAGGCGTGCCGTGGATCGTCGCACGCCTCACGCTTACGTACCTGGACATCTATGGTCGCAAGCACGCCAGCATCTCCGACTATCACCAGTTGCATGGCTGGCAGCCAGCCGCGTTTCTGGTTGACATACCCGACGACCTTACAGACCTTAATCGTCGGGCGCAGCCCTAGCACAAGCCGTAGGCAGATAGAGAATGGGCAAGAAAAAGGCGTCCAAGGGGCTGTGCGTCTACTGCGGAGAGCGGCCAGCCGCGACGCGCGATCACGTCATCCCTAAATGCCTTTTCGACCCGCCGTTACCGGCCAATATGGTCACGGTACCTGCTT
>JAABVA010002704.1_pt1 | contig 17346 bp, 16 predicted proteins | sample 5560331 | NCBI WGS metagenome assembly JAABVA01 (sample SAMN12812661, study PRJNA571458) | rock metagenome | isolation source: Antarctica rocks | place: Antarctica: Victoria Land, Mt New Zealand sud | collected 2016-01-07 | reverse complement strand
CAACAATCAGCGCGCAGCCCTAGTAGAATAAGTATTCACCAACGTCGCCAACCCCGCCACCGACACCTTCCGCACCTGCCCCTCCACCACAACCGGCAGCCCATACCGCCGCGACACGGGATACGTGAAATGCGCCGTGCTCTTCGGATGGAAGCGCTCCACGGCGCCATCCACCTGCTCCGTCACCACGGGCTGATGCACCGACAGCGCCTCGAACGCGCCCGGCACGCGGTGGTCCCGCACCGACACGAACTCGTCGGGCTTGGGCTTCTTCGCCAGCCCCCGCCCGTTGTGCGTGTACAGCGGCACCGCGACGTAGTGGTCCTGGTACAGCGCCACCACGATCATCTTGCGGTATTTGGCGTAGATGGTGCCGAAGCGGGAGTCGGTCCTGTACTTGTCCGCGAGGGTTGCGTCGGAGGCGCCGGGACCGCCGCCGCCGCCGCCGCCGCCGCCGGCGACGAAGTCTTGCTCGTGGTGCGCGCAGCGGATGATCATGCCTGGTTTGAACATTTCTTTCGTGAGCCGGACGCCCTTGTTTCTCTCGGCTTCGGCGAGGAGCGGGTCGCGCTCGTGCGGGGGGAGGCAGGATTGCTTGAGGTGTGAGATGGCTTTGCCCCTTTTGGCGTAGATGGATCCGCGGTCTCGTGTCGCGACGCTGGGAGGGGAGATGGTCTGGCCGGGGTTGTTGGCTGGACGGTAAGCGATTGTTCGCGCTCGAGTATGTGGCATAGATGCGTCGTTGGTTGTAGGGGCCTGCAAAGCTGACTTTTGATGATATTCAGGGTTCAAAGATTGTCTTCGCTTCGAGACTGTTTTGAAGCCATCTGCTTGTGGGACCGGAGGCGCTCCTATGGGGGTGGTAGTGGAATCTCGAATGGTTCTCCACGTTTGCTGCTGGCTTGCATCTGCAAACGAGATTCTTCGCGCAGAGGTTTCCTGGGGCCCTTTCTGGCTTGCATCTGCAAACCTGATTCTTCGCGTAGAGGTATCCTGGGACCCTTTTGGGGGATTTCTCCAGGACGTGAGAGTTGCTGCGGTGCCGCGATTCGGATTTTGGTCCATAGTGCGTGGTTGTCAAAGCTTTGTTGTTGAATTTGTAGGTAATCGGGAATAGTTTCAAAGCCAAGCCAAGTGAGTCGTGTAAAGTAAAGTGTGGAATGAGACGCACACGGTATTTGATAGAACGACAGACGACTTGGAAAGGAGAACATTGCTCCCATATCATACGGACAATAATAGGGACACAATGTCATTGAATAATTCTTGTCAATAACTGAACAATAAGAATATTGGCTAAGGCGTTGTCACCATATGAAATAATGAAACCATCCAAGAACAAAAAAACCAGCATGCGTTAGAAAAATCAGTTTGCTACTTTGATAATCCTTTTTCCATCTATTCTTCCACATATCAATATCAACTCTAAGGAAAAGAAAGTGAGGCAGGCACTACCCTTTTTCTGAACATCACCCCAAAACACAGCTTCTAGGAATACTAACACTACTTCCGATAAAATTTTGCAGAGATGGACGTGCTTGTTCAGGGATTCGTCCAACGGACGATGAGGAAGATCGGCTCCTGGAATTTCATGATCCTGCAAATCCGCGAGAAGTCTCCAACAAGCCAATGTCTCGCACTGCAAGAGGCGATGGAGACTCTTGACAGCCCACCGCGAGAGCTAATAACTAACAACGTCCCAATTCTGCAAGAGGCAGTAACGACGCTTGACGTTGCGGCTGTTGAAAACATCCCAGTTTGGCAAGAGGCTATAGCAACTCTTGACAGCCCACCGCAAGAGCAAATAATCCACGATACCTTAGTATTGGAGGAAACGATAGATCTTGACAATGCGGCCGTTGAAGAAGATAGTCAGCCTGACCAACCAGAACCCTGGGATGGCTTCCAGTACACAGACGAAGGTGACTGGCAATACGGAGACGAAGAGGAAATTAGGGCCATTGAGGGAGAAAGTCAGACCAACGTGTCGGAACCAGAAGACGACGTGCAATACATGGATGGATATGAAAACGCGGCTATCGAAAAAGAAGAGAATCAGACTGACCAACAAGAGCCTCAAGATGACATGCAATATACAGGCGAAGTTGGAACTGTGGCTGTTGAAGAAGTAATTCAGATCAACCAATCGGAGCCACACAACGATTTGCAATACACGGACGGAGAAGCCCGAATAATCGGCGCACATGACGGATTCAAGAATTGCTTGGCACTTCTCTTGAACGAAGACATGGTTTCCAAGCTACAGGCGATCACCGAAGCCAGCCGTAGACTAAACCTCATCGAAAACGACTTTGAAGATGCCAAATTGCAGGCCACTGTCACCGAGGTCAACATGAATCAAATCAAGGACTCGCTTGAAGCAACAGACAACGAGGAGGAAGCAGACCGGATCAGGGCGGCAATTGAACAAGAGGAATCGCGATTATCCCAAGCCAACGAGAAGAGGGATGACCTAGAGTTCGATGTCACAAATCTCAAGCACAGCCTCGAAGCTTCTATGGCTTACTCCCACGATCTTTTCGAACGTGTACTAGGGGAAGCGAATCTGCTGGCCATTACCGAACCTGAGCCAGAAGCCGTTCCGTCGGCTCTACAAACGCCCATTCCAATATCTAGACGGAATTCGACTGCCTTATCGCAAAGTAGCCAGTCATCGATCAGCTCCGAGGAACGGAACCGTCGCGCACTGTGCGAGGAGGTCGAGTTCAAAACCAACGCACTTCAAAAGTTGGAATATGAATTTTACCATCGACGCCGGAAATATGAGCAGGAGCGAGAAGTATGGAGACAGGAAGTTCAGGAAGGTGTCTGTCAAGTCTCAAAATCCGTCTTCGATAATGCTTGTCTTGCCGATCAATCCCAGATGACCAGAAACCTGATAGAGGCCGAAGAAGCACGGGATGATGCGGTTTCCCGGGCATGGAAGCTCGGTGTCCTCGAGAATAATTCCGAGAGATCATCACACTTCATTGACGATGTTGATGACGGCTATAGCTTAAGCCTCGAAACTTCCATGAAGGCCACAGTTGACAGGGGCTTCATCGACGACTGGATAAACGGTGTCTCCGAATCTCGAAAGAAACCAACCTTACGACCAGATAGCGAGGAGGATGAAAGCGGAGACGCGAAATGGGACGTACGAAGCGTTGGTATGTCGGAAAGTTTCAGTATCGTGGCCGAATCGCGGAACCAAAAGCGGATTCGTCGCTGGGAAGAAACGTGTGAGATCGAACGCCAAGAAAGTGAACGCCTGCGAAGGGAGACCATGGGACCTGAGATACCGGAACGCCCTGAGGAGCTGGGTCCACTAATCAGACGACATTCATGTTCTGCGTAATACATGTATATACGACATAATACCGGCTCTCCAAAGAGTCCTGTAAATATCGCAAAGCTTAATTACCTATCCAAAGTATATAGCATACTTTTACCAAGATCTGGGTTAACATACAGTATTCTATGAAGTGTCCTCTGAATTATAATGAACCTAGAGTGTTAATGTTGAATTATGAATGATCGCATGTTGTTAGTTTATATTGGTTTAATTAACCAATGATTGAGTACAGAATTGAGAATATTCAGTCACAGAGACTGAACATAAGAAAACAAGGCAGGAACTCGATGTCGTGGTATAATGTATATTGAAAAACAGTTAAGCAAAAAGCAGACATCGGAAAAAGCCAATCATTGCCACAAAAGGCTCCAGGCTTCCGTACCGACACGATTCACAACTATCTTGCCTCTGACTATAGGATCTAAGTCCTTTGTTGCTAAACCCCATATATTTGAATTGCTCTTTAAACTGTGATCTTACTGGCCTGAACAAAGTCATCGTACAGCGACCAAAGATGCTTCGCAGACCGCTTGCCCAGTTGCCCTTCAACTATCAAAGGTAGGTCGTATTTCCTCGCCACGGGATAAGTAATATGCGCTAGACTGTTGGGATCGTATGGATGAATGCCGGCATTGACCTGATCCGTGACTAATTCACCGTGGACCGTCTGTATGCTGAATGGCCCCGGGGACCGATGGTCACGAACCGATATGTACTCATCTGGTTTAGGTTTGTGTGCGACTCCGTTACCGTTGTGTGTATACAAGGGAATAGCGAGATAATGAGTTTCATAAAGAGCAATGACTATCATTTTCCGGTATTTTGAGTGGATCGTACCAAATCTGCTCTCTGTGGTATACCTGTCAGCAAGGGTCATGGCTGATCCGCCAGCCGTGCCGTGTAAATCCGGCTCATGAACTGCAGCCCGTACTATCATTCCCGGTTTGAAAAGGCTCTTCGAAAGCTTTTGTATTCGGGTACTCCGGAGGTCAGGTGGTCCACGCATAGAGCCCATGACAGAGTTTCTGAACATCGACGGAGCTTTGTGAGGAAGTTCATAAACATCAGCCCTGTAGGATGCGGCTACGCTCGGAGGCGACGCTCCAAAACGAGAGTTCCTCTTGTTTGCGAGATTGATGTTTGACCTATTTGCAGAAAGTGGCGCAAGCGGAGAGGTAGCTTGACCTGGGTTACGGCTGAAGGCAGCGCCTAGTCCGGAAGGCTTTTTATGCTGAACCGTAGTATAGCCACTCTCTTCGGTGATAGGAGATACTGCCCCTTTGCTCAGACCGCTGTTCACCACGCTGCGTGTGTAGGTTCGGGACATGTTGCCTTATGTACCGGATGCCCGTATGGACCTGTGATATCTTAAGAGGATCACTTCCAGGCGGTGGGAAAAAGTGTATATTCTCAAAATGGAAGAAGATTAAGAGGTGGGGTTTTTGAAATACTTCGAAGAAACATGAAAGAAAACAACGAGTACGAGGTGATGGCTCCCGGCTTAAATCACGAACACATCAAAGGCAAGAAGAATTCTACACATGCTACAGTAGTTCCCAGACTAAGAAGTCGAGGGACAAAGGAAAACCGAGGGGAAAGCCTTGCTGGTTGGTTGACGCTTTTGTTTTTGATTAGAAAACCTTTGCCCATCAAATAAAGAAACACCACAAAGAAAACCAGAAGCGGCTGGTTCAATGTAGTCCGCAAAAGGCACCTTATCTTGCTTTACAATACTGCACCCGCACAGAAACGCTGCCCTTCCTACCCAACCTTTTTCACATTTCTTCCAAACTACAAAATTCGCAAACTCGGAGAGCTGTGTCGCGGGACCGTTTGATATATCGCAAGAATGAAACGGCGCTTCGATACCCTTGCGCAGAAGACTTACAAAGTCTTTCGCACGCCGTGGAGGCTCGGACAACCACAAGGTATTGAACGTGCACGAGCATTTCTCTTGGAGTTTCCAAAAAGTAGCTCAGCACCCAACCTGAGAGATGATGGGTTAAGGACCCCAGTGCCTCCATTACCGTCCGATGCTGGGATCGATGATCCCAACATAAGTTTACCCCAAGCCGAGGATTATGTCGAATCTTCAAAGGCCATAATTGAGCCTTCTGCTACACCCATTGCAAATGTCGACTTGCCCTATTCGAGCGACGTCGAGATGGGGAATCAGGAAGAACTTCCACGCTACACAAGTGGACCAAGCCGGATCATAAACTCCCCAGACGGCCTTGTATTGGTCCTGACAAAGGAAATGATTGCAGAACTATCCGAGATCATCCACTCAAGCCGTAAATTCGAACATCTGGAAACAGAGTGCAATAAAGCTGAAAGGGAAGTCAACGTTACTCGAAGGTTCATGGAAAATTCGGATTTTTTAATCGAATCATCCAACAACAAGGACGAAAAAATCAGGATCAGGCAGGAAATGGAAGAGCAGGAGCCCACGTACCTTAGAAACATCAAGCGCAGAGACGAACTAGAGAACGAGCTTCGTTTCTTGCGAACTCGTCTCCGTTACTTACAGAGTCTATCGCAAGAAAAAATCGAAAACGCGCTGGACGAAGCAAATTTGCTGAACGTACCGGAAATAGTTCTTGAAGAGGATCCTGCCTCTTCACAACCCCAGAACCCCGTGCCTGACTCGGTCGAACCCGCTATGATGGACGAAGTGCCTATGACGTCGGACGAATCGTACAACCGTGCAGTCCAAGAAGAGGTCGAGCGAACGCGCCAGAATCTCTTCCAAGCACAGGCGGCATTCGACGCCACACGGGATGCCAACGAAGAAGATAAACTAAAGTACGACGAGGCGAAAGGTACAGACATGTACCCTTATTCCGAACTTGAAGTCGACCTATTCTTTTTCCAAAGAGGATCAGACAATACCAGAGCTCTCATAGTGGCCGAACAGGAGCACAAGGAGGCCAAAGCCAGAGCCAGAGCGCTCGGCCTACTCGAAAACCAGTGGGACCAGGAATCAGATTTTGTCAACGACCCGGACGATGGCTACCGTGAGAGCCAAGAAGCCGACATGAAGGCTGCGCCCGACGTAGAGTACTTGCGTAATTGGACAATCGACGCTATCGAATGCCAGAATCTATTCACCCTGCAGTCAGAAGAAATGGAGCCTGATAATTGGGAAACGAAAACAGTGGCCATGTCCGATACTCTCAGTTGCGTAGATCTTGACTTAGACCACCGGAGACGAATCGATCAGTGGGGAGAGAGGATGCATTACGAACGAGAAGAATGCAAAATATTGAAAGAGAAAACCTCTCTCAAGAGACGCGACTCGGCGTATCTCCTAGAGAGCTGCAAGAGAGTCAAAACTGAGGAGTCACATCAGTCCATATTGGTACGCCGCAATTCATGTTCTGAACTTCGAGGAGAGGCTTCCGACCGGTGGAGACTGGTGGCTTACAGCCCCCAGACGTTGCAGTGCATCTTCTTTCCTAACCCAGCAATAGGCCAATGAACAATAGATTTGGAGACATACGCCAGGGGAGTTCGGAATCGTCATATCTAATGATAGACGTATATAATGATTTGTCCTAGCTCTGTTGTAAGATCCATTGAGTAACGCATGTGAACTTATACTCCTGATGTGAAGTAATTTACCATAGCATCATCAGGGATTAGGAGTACATCTTCCTGCATCCCTTCAAGACCGAGCAAAGCTGCCTGTCGGTATCAAACACATGAAATAAATGGCTGGTGGATAGTAGGGATGTCTGGGTGTCAAAGAACTCCACTCGTAGTGGTCGAACGCGATCACTCGTTAGCTTTCAGCCTCCCCTTACACTAGCGCTCGTTAAGATTACGCCGCACGCGCCAAATCTGACTGACGAAACGAGGTGTCCTAACACATACCTCCGTACAATCTACGGAACATCTTCCACAATTCTAAAACCAGCCAGCCTCCAAACTGCTCTGCTATCTTACCTACCTTCCCATCATGTCCGACGCCTACGAACGAGAACAGTATGTCCCCCTTCCTGTTTCTCTCTGCTCTCCCTTCTTCACAGTTATATACTAAAAAGTAACGCTTTGCCGGCTACAGGCAGAACAACAGCCGTCTCTCCGAACTCTCTTCCAAAGTATCCGCTCTCAGGGGAGTTACTGTGGATATCTACGACAACGCGAGAAGTCAGGATGTCATTGATAACACTGTATGCCTACCACTGACTCTAACCCATCTTTTCCCCCAGGCTTGTACAACTCAAGCTAATGCCCTTATCTGCAGTCGGAGGTGTTTTCCTCGATGACCACGACGCTAAAAGGTAGCGCTGGCCGGCTCGGCCGCATGGCACAGTCGGGGAACAAGGTCGCTATTTTTAAGCTGGCTGGCATGATCATCGCGGTAGTCGTACTACTATGGTGGATTCTGAGCTTCTTTTGGTGATGCTTTAAACCATCGGGGTGTGGGGAGGACGATGGGGAGCAGAACAGCTCGTCATTGTGGACGTATGCAGAGAATCTACGACGGTGTTGGATACACCCATATATACGGGATATCGATTATCGAATACCGATGAGAACCCTGAGGGGAGCAGAAGCGCAAGACAACCAGCACCGCTTCAACAACTCAGAGCATACACTTTTATCCGGTGCTTGGTAATACTAGAGGGTGGGGAAACGGTTCAATCAGCGATATCATGGCAGGCGGCCTGAGTTGCTCGCTCTGCCCTATCTATTGTTCTTACCAAAGGCAACAAGGCCCAACTTCTAGGGAACTCAAATAGAAAATTACTAACCCTCTATCCAGTCGCTTGTTATGGGAAGCCTTCGGTACCCTTATCCCAGCAACATTTCCTCCACAGATCAACATCCCCATCCACTTCGAGCGACATCAAATCTCCAAGCTCCACGAGCCTCCAGCAGCCGCATTACGGAAACATTCATCCGTGCGCTCACAGCTTTCGCGCACCAAGCCACTCGAAGGTAAAATCGCCGAGTTTGGCGCAAAGGTGGGCCGATGCCTACATGGTTATTCAAGGGAGAAAAGAGCAATGCCAAACCTGGAGTTGATGGATGGGGGATTTAATGGCCGTTGGTGGGTTTTTTCAATGAGGGAAGGAAGAGCTGAGTGCGAGTTATGTGGGGTGATTCGCTTTGGTACGTCGCGAGACGTATGACACGTACAACACGCAGTCTGGTTATATTCTTGACAACACTATTGCATGGGACTTGTAATCTTGATGTAGAGCAGCAGCTCAACCTAAGACTTTATTGGTGCTCTACCACAATTTTCCCCGGATAATTTTATTCACGTACTGAGTGCATGCTTCCGTTCCTATCTAACCTACCACGCCAAACAACACCCCTCATCCCAAAGAGCTCAAAGCTCTACACACCATATCTAAGCCCCGTCTGACCCTCCCACCCCCCATCCACCCTTCGTTCAACCCCAAGGGTTCTCAAGAATATCCCCACCTCCAAACCCACCGCCGCCCGACTTCTGAGCTGGCGGGTTGGGCGCAACCGGGGTTTCCGGCGCAGCGCTATTCCAGCCCCCAAAATCCTCATCCAGTGCGATTTTTGGCGGGCTTGGCTGCGCGCCAGACTTTGATGTACCAGAAGTTGTCGTAAGGCTTGGGGCAGCGCCCCAGGCGAAATCGCTATCTGGGGCCTTCGCTGTAGGTCTGGATTGGGGTTTGGGGGCAGGGGGGTCAGGGGTAGCCCAAGCGTCGTTGGAACCCCAAGCGTCGGCGGCTGAGAAATTGGAGAAGGAGGATGTGGTCGTTGCGGATGCTAAGGGCGTTGATTTCGGGGGTGGCTGTGCCGGTGTGGAGAGGTGAAACGCGGAGTTGATATTCGAAGTCGGCGCGACCGGTTTCGATGGTGAAGGGCTGGAGAAGTTGAAAAGATCTTTAGAGGTAGTCGTGGTGGTTTGTTTGGGGGCAGGAGATGTAGTGGTGGCAAAGCTAAAATCGCCAAAGGCGCTGGAGGAGCTGGAGCTAAGAATTGGGGGTTGGGATGGTGGTTTTGATGTCATTGATGGTTTTTGAGGTAGCTTGGGGGACGTGTCGAAAAATCCTCCACCACCCATTGGCGCTGGGGAGGTGAGTTGCGGCGAGGCGATGGTGGAGCGTTGGGTACTGAGTTTGGAGAAGGAGGAGAAAGGGTCAGGTTTCGGTTGTTGTTGAGGTTGTGGTGGAGCGGGTGATGTCGCAGTGAAACTTAAGCCGCTAAAGGCGTCGTTCATGTCTCCGAGGTGCGACTGTTGTTGAGCTGGAGGGGACTGCATGCCGCCGAAACCAGTCTGGGACTCAGATTGCGGCTTCGGGGGCGGGGCTGAAGCATATAGCGAGAGAATCGATTGTTTGAGATCAGGTCGTGATGGACCGCTAGATGTCCCAGGGGTTGATGTAGCGCTAGATGGCCTACCGGAAGGAGCTGATGCTGGACCGCCGAAAAAGTCAAGTCCCAACAACGAATCTGCGGGCTGTGACTGCTTGGGCGGAGCAGTGTTCTTCGCAGGCGGAGGACGGCCGCCAGCAACGTCGGTGGTGCTAGGCCTAGCAGGCGGTGCTGGTACGTCGCCAAACAGATCGACATTTGGGGCCGCTCTCGGCATTGGTGGATGCGGCTGACTGGCAGCCGACGAGGCTCGCTGCGATGACGAGCGCTCTAGCTTGGCCTTCTCCTGAACAACGTTGAGGGGCTATTATAGGAATGTCAGCTTTGGATCCATTACATGCAGCGATATAGACTGGAGACTTACGACGTCATCTTCATCATCCAAAGTCGCTGGGTCTGGCATCGGTCCCTCCATCACCCAGCGCTTGGATTCGTACTTTGTCCGTATAAAATTCTCAAGCTTTCTAATAGCAAATCAGCGTCTCCCCCTTTTGCAGTGTGCTAAGAAAGGCCTACGATTCGGAAGGAACGTGTCCTGGTGCCAGTTTTGCTTCCCAGTACCTATGAATAATGAGACGTTGTTCGCTCCCCCAGTTGTAAAGACCTTACTTATTTGCCCGGGCGTTTCCCCATCGTAGCACACTCTGCAGCTGCTCATCCGTCCAGGCATCTAGATCCACAGACTTGACCCGACTTATGTGGGTACCCATGCCTCGATGTATCCCAGAACATCTAAAATTACCGTGAGGATGACTAGAATTTGTCTCTAGAGGGCGGCCGCATACCGAATGCAAACGAATATCCCCAGGTTCCAGCTCGCCCATCTTGGGTCTGGGTGGAGACAGGACATCAGTACTACCTCAACAAGAAGATAACCACAGGTTATTATTTCTACTCACGCTTGTTCCTTTTGCAATCGGCACAGCTCTTATTGCCTTCAAGCTTCAGTAAGGTTTTGATTGTTTGCTGATTTTGAGCTGCACGCTCTGCCGCGGGGTTCGGGGTTCTTCTTGACATTATGGAGCTTACAATATGCTCAGGGACTAAATATGGAGGTGGATGTAAGCCAGATGGTGTCAATGTAGCTGCCTTGGCATGCTTGGTTTCGTATCATTAATATCCACTTTCTTGACGCGGGTTGTCTGTTTCCCTGCCTTATAGGGCTGAATAAGCGAGGCTTATTCAAGATAAGGCGGGACTCGAAGGTTACACACCGTGCATCGAGAGGAAAGTTCAGGGCATTATCCGCCAGGGGAAAAACATGATAATCATCTTGCTATCGATATACAGTCCCTCATCGTTCATCTGGCTCAAGAATGCGGTATAATTCTCGTACCTCCGTCTCCTCAAACCTTACTCTCCCCTCCCTCCGCCGCATTGTCATTCTTAAAAGTTAAGCTGATACTATTCACACAATGCCTCTCATCTGTCGGTGTCGGATACCCCTCTCCCTTGAACACATGTCCCAAATGCCCTCCGCACTTACTACACACTATCTCCGTTCTTGCCATACCGAAAGCCCGATCCGTATGTCTCGTAACAGCGCCGGGGATGGCATCGAAGTAGGCAGGCCAGCCGCAGCCGGATTTAAATTTATGGGTGGCGTTGTATAAGGGAGCCTCGCATGCGGCACAGGTGTAAACGCCGGTTGAGGGCATGTGTTTGTCGTAGGCGCCGGTGTAAGGGGCTTCGGTGCCTTTTTCGCGGAGGATGCGGAATTGTTCTGAGATGGAGTTAGCTCTCTCGAATATCTATTCAAGGAGCAGGAGTACAGCTGGACAATAGGCCCATGTGATAACCTTGACAGGAGGGTAGTTACCTGGGTTCAACACCGCCCGCCACTCATCATCGCTCTTCTGAATCGAGTACGACATGTCTTTCGAACTTGAACCGCTACTAAACAAAGATCCCAAGAATGGAATCGTGGGCATAGATCTGAGGATTGTTCCTCTGGTGAAAGGTCCTAGAGCTCTTTGTGATGCAGGTAGAGCGCGGGATGTTGTATTGGTGAGAGTATAAAAGGTTCGGACGATGGCTGGGAAGGAAGGGAAGCGCATAGAGTGGTCTTTATGTCCTGTGCGAGAGTATGGGACTGAGATGTAGGAGGCTGAGCGTGGAGAAGTAACTCAAATAGGTTGATGAGGATAACCTCCACCAAAACGTCGATACTGTCTAGTGCCACAGTTATCGGCATGATGACATTTCGGCAGGGATCTTCAAGGCTGACCGGCTGCAAGCGACATGGCGGCTTCCGAGATTCCTCATCAGACACGAATACCTTTTGTGTGTACGGAATAGGTGACAAGACATCAGATTTACGACAAGGTAGTGAATTACATTGTTGAAGAATGTTACCACATCGGAAGAGACCATTTTTGCGCTTGCTAATCTTGTCGTATCACTATGCCATATCCCCCTTAAGTGCAATGCCATAAATCTCTCTTTGTTGTAGAAATTTGTAAATTTCTTTCCGATCTCTCAAATGATTCCGAATTCTTGCAAATCGATAACAAGTGCTACCGCTCATTACTTTCATAGATTCACCAAAACACTCTATTTTCTGATGTGATGTTGGCGCATCAGTATTATAAATGACGGCAATCACCGAAGGGAAAGAGCTACACTCCGGTACCTGTTGGACAGAGCCAAACCAGGATGATGAAGCTTGGGTGGCATTGAGTGGCTGACCTCATGACCGACCTTTAAGCAGGTGGAGAGACTCGCTGAATAACTCTTAGTTGAACTTCCCAAAAACTCCAACGTTGGTCCATTGAGATGGACTCGCGGCCATGCAGGCCGCCTGAATGTGGTAAGGCCAGCTCAAGGTGGGCAGGAGCTTGAAGAGAAGGAACGCACATGGGAAATACCTCTGGTACTTGCGGCTGCATCCAACTCATGGTTTTAAGGCCCTGGACGAAAGCAATCTAAAGCAGCGAGTTCGTGCCCAAAGGACTAGTTGAGTTGACCTGAAGTTCGACGTGCCGAAAAATGTAGTCGAAAAGGGTTGGAAAAAGGTCACAGCGGGGTGTCAGATAATTCGGATCTGCCGAACTGGGATATGAACGCTTTCCATTCGCACCCCATCCATTATCCCATGGATATAACATGTACCCACTACCTGGAAGTCATCGCCGAGTCGCCGCAAGATGACAGGCAGGGTGGAGCCGGCAGTTATATTGACAAGCTCATCCTTTCTGGCAGCCCTGGGAATCCAGCCCATGCGCCCCCTCCAGTCATACAGAATCTGCGTTCCAAAGCCATGGCGACTATCAGGCTTTCAACGTTACTGATTTCTAAACTATCAGTTTCACCAGAGAGAGACTCCCATTCTCCATAAGCGATGCCGCTAGTTCTCTTTTGGTATAACAAGACGGACTCTCTGTACTTCTGGATGACTCGAGGGCCATCCCCGCGCCTCTCACCGACAAGGGTCTGCCACCATGACTGCGAGTATTTGGAGCTTGGTCTGCAGTGCAGCTCCAGCCTTGACGCTAGCTGTGAGGGTTTCTCCACTCCATCGAACTCATCAAGCTGAGGTATCCAGCAGAATGGCGATACAATGCCGACTATGTTAAGCAGCAGGCCATCGACATAAAGCACGTCATTATATATAGTGCCCTTAGACTCTTTCAGTAAGCACTTGCATGCACAAAACGGCTCCTGGTGGTTATTGATGCCTAATGTCAAATGCGGTGTTCGGCTCCAGTCAGGCACCCATGACGGATTGCTAATATGAGCTTCACCTTGGATGCAAGCATCCAGCAGCTCGAGGCTATTCGATTAGGTGATGGTCCAAGCCGCAAAATCACTATAGAGCATGTTCGCGCTGATATTATAATTGGGTGGATAAGGCAGAGGGACCGGATCAGTCGCAACACTGGCAAGACTGTAGATCTTGTCCCACGGATCAGTGGCAAGACGATCGTTCCTCGCTCACTTCGTTCCACAAATTCCACGAAGTGCTGTCGATACTTTGCGACGAGGCTAAGCTGCCCAACCGCAAGCTGAGCCTCTTCTGACAAGAGATAGCCTTTTATACCCAAGAATCCACACCACATTGCACAAACATTAACCCAAAATTTTCAATTAGCAATAGCTTGTTGCAAAGTATCAAGACTGTAAAATTACTGATAATAAACTCATTGACATTTTAAAATTTGATCTCGTTGAAGATTCGTTGCAGAATTGATTAAACATTAAAGTTATTATTTTGTGATCTTATGAGATTAATCTTTTCTAATCTTTTCAGATTTTCTTGCATCGATTTCTGATTATTGATGAAGTCATTGATAGCCTGTTGTTTTTGAAGCATTCTTCTCTCTACACATCTGATTTATAGATTTACCAACGTGAAAAAAACGCGCTTTGCGTTGTTATCGGCTTTCTGACGATGACGAGGCCTAGGCCGAGGTGACGAGGTTCGTGGGTCCATATTAGTTGATTTGGTTGGTATGTAGGTGAGTATGGAGGAAGGTAACTGGTAGGTAGGTAGGGAGCAAAACACGAAAATTTGATGTTTTTGGTGGGGGATAGGGGTACCTCGGCTCAGCCGCTTATGGTGCCTGTCGTTCCCTGGTGAACGGTCGTGCTCGACAACAGCGCGAGTTACAAGACACCTACTGTAGAACACTTCAATTTACACACTGACTACCTTCAATCACTACTTACTACACAAGTACCTTATACTTGGGAATGTCTGAATTAGACAATAATTAATCTCCAGAATACAAAGGCATCCTCATATAGCTAAGCAGGTGGCTAAAAGCGTCGGGGTTGTATGGCCTCCAATACTGAGGCTGCAACATCCAGCGAGTTCTTCTGCCTCGTTTGCTTAGGTGGGTTGAGAAAACGTATGTGGTTTAACGATATCACGGGGGTATATCTTATTTGTCTCTTCTGTTTTTTGCAGTCTATGAGTTTTGCCCTTTCTTTCGTGCCCTGCGACGTTTCCGGTTTCAATGTAGAAAACCCCGGTCGCATACTTTTGTGTATTATCCATTATAGAAGTCGCACGCATGGCCATTTCAAAATGTGTACATGGTTTTCAATTCCTGCAGATTTCCATTGTTGCAAGGGCAATGTAGGTAAGCAGTACTGCACAGCAGAGCACAGATCGTGTCTTGCGCAGCCAATTTGGCATTGTCAAACAGCCTCGCGGGGATTATGCAGCATGACTTGAGAAAAGTGTCATGAGTTGTGGCTTGCTGATACTATGATTGGAACATCATGCAGCAGCTCTGCATTATGACGATCATATTGTGAACAGGATGCAAGTGGGTGTGAACTGTGCCACGAAGAGGGACGAAGGCTACGCGGGCTGTGCCTATCGCAGCGGTTAGCTGTTCAAGGCTGTCCTACCCCCTACTTCGTGCGATGGATGCCTTCAAATAGAGGTTCCGACTCCGCAATTTCATTTCCTATCACCATCTTCCAATCAGTTGTAATAACTGTCGTTCTCATCGATATTTTTCTTTCTGCACGCTATTAACCGCGATGGGCCTCGAAGTGAAGTCGGTCTGGGATCCTTACGTGGTATTGGACCTTGATCCAGATGTCAGAAACACTTGCGTTGGCCGTGCCCCCTCAAAGGGCAACGCTCCATGCCGGTTGCCAGTGTGTCTGGCAGACAGAAAGCTTGCATGCAACGCCCTGAACGCCATGGCAAGGAGCCGGTCGAAAATTACCCCAAAATCACTCGAGAAACTTGCATGTCTCCTATTATGCAAGCGCTACCATCAATACCAAATATCAGAAGTGGTGGAGGACTGGACCGAGCGAATCAACGATTCCCAGGATCTGGACCAGGACACGAAGAGATGGGTCTCACAAATCAACCAGCTTCAAGACCAACTTGAGAAGGCTAAGATACAGGCCAAAGAGGATCGCCAGGAGAGCAAGACTGCCAGAGAACTGCTGTCGGACCTGGCGCAACGAGATCAAGAAGCTGAGAAGCTGCGAAAGCAATTGAGCAAGGCCCGGAAGGCTGAAGAGGAGGCCTTACGAGCAAAGGCGGGGGCGGAACAGGTGTCCCAAGATCTTTCGACACAATTAGACGATTGGAAACGCTCGGCTAGAAAATCTGCAAACCGAGCCCTAAAGCTACTTTCAGAGAAAGAAATTCTTGAAGACAAATTGTGTTCTCGAGAGCGAGACCTTACCGATGCCAAGAAGTCCGAAGAGAAGCTGACCGAGGAGCTGGCACTTGTACGGGATCAGTTGGGTGAGATGCTGTATAACCCGCCACCTGGCGAACCTTGGTGGGCCATCAACTGCGAGCTATCCTTCGAATCAACCTACAACATAACCGCCAAAGTTCGCAAATCGTTCGCGGACATACAATCCACAGTCGAAGCTGTTCAACGACACCTATCTATCAAGGAGACAGACAACTCCACTCTCCAAAATACCCTTGCTTCCGCTCAAGCAGAAATTGAGACCACCAAAAAGCGACTGTCCGCCAAAGAAATAGCCTACACCACCCTCCAACAACACCTCGCCTCCGCCCACGCAAGACTAAACACCCGGAACCAACAGCTCGCCCTCACAGAAGAAACGATTTCCAAAGCACGACAAGAACTCACCTCCATTCAAGAAGTCGTGAGAACCACAAAGCAGCAGCTTACACATCAGGTCCGCGTTGATCTTCAGAATCAGGTCGAGGCCTCGAGTACGATTGCGGAGTTGGGCGAGGTTATGCGAGTGCTTCATAGGAGGAGGGAAGAAGCGGAGAGGAGGATAGCAGCTGACGATGAATTATTTAGTGCTTTGAAACTGGGCGGGATCAGGGTTGTGATTTGGGTGTTTGTCGTGGGGGCTTTGCAGATGCTTGGTAGGCGTTAAGGATTGCTGAGGTGCCCGGTCGTTAGGAGTCTTTGATTCTTGTTTATATTAAGAGCGAAACGGGGCAATGAGATGAGAAATTTGAATATGCTAGTTATACATGATAATGACGACATATGCTGAGGATTGTTTCATGAAAGCTACAATTTCTGATTCACTTCAAGACAAAATTAAAAGAAATTCATTACCGATGTTGTTGTATAGGTAACATGCCTCGAGGAACCTCCTGTAACAACGTCATATAAACCATTCATATGTTCGTTTTCTCAACAATCTGGGCAGTTGGTAGATATAACCATTTGTAAAAAAAAAAGGCTCTCACACACACGAAAACATTTTGACCGAAGCAGAGATGTTTACGGATAGATAGTTCTTGAAACAGTCAGTCTCCTTCTGAAGTCTGGGATTTGCCTTTCGAAAGAATCATGTCGTTTGTTCAGATAGAGAAGACAATAGGTAGCGCTGCCTGCATCGGTCGGTAAATTTTTAATATCCTTTCACTCTTACTATCTCGAATGTTTTCCGCATGTCTCGAAAGAGTTTTCTGACTAACTCGTGGTTTTCGATATCAGATTTTCCATAATTTTAGATGTATCGGAACTGCGCTAGACTGACCCGATATTCCTCTGAGGCAGCGCATCTCAGAGATGGGCTCATGATATATATATATTATATACACCCCGAACTTAGGATTGAAGATTGCCATTTTGGTTCGGGAACGGGAGCAGGGCCGCTTTAGAGGGAGCATCGAGGGAGCAGGGGGCGCAGCAAGGGAGCACTGAGGG
>JAABVA010002702.1_pt1 | contig 17356 bp, 18 predicted proteins | sample 5560331 | NCBI WGS metagenome assembly JAABVA01 (sample SAMN12812661, study PRJNA571458) | rock metagenome | isolation source: Antarctica rocks | place: Antarctica: Victoria Land, Mt New Zealand sud | collected 2016-01-07 | reverse complement strand
ACCTGCGGGTCGGTTGCGGGCCGATCGCGGGTTAGGGGGAGTGTTAGATATATAACCCACGATAGCTATGCTATTAGTGTGGTGCCACCTTTTAACACAGAATTCTATAAATGATGTTGAAATTCATCACATTATAATTATTATTACACATTTCTATATACACATCAAGCACTCGCTCAGGGCCTCACTCAGGGCCTTGCTCAGGGCCTTGCTCATGCCTTTGCCCATGCCTTCGCCCATGCCTTCACCCATGCCTTCACCCAGCTCAGGGCCTCGCTCAAGGCCTCGCTCAGGGCCTTGCTCAGGGCCTCGCTCAGGCCCTTGCTCTCTCATGCACTTGCTCAGGGCCTCGCTCAGGGTCTTTGCTCATGCCCACGCCCACACTCACATCTATGCCTTTGCCCATGCCCACACCCACACCCACATCTATGCCTTTGCCCATGCCCTTGCTCATGCCCTCGCCCACATGCCCACACGCCCTCGCTCATGCCCTCACTCATGCCCTTGCTCATGCCCTTGCTCATGCCCTCACTCATGTCCTCATTCACATGCCCACATGCCCGCATGTCTTCACTCGTATGAGTGTGTGAAGCTTGCTTGATTTTTTGAAGTCTTTAAATCTAAGACCAAAGAAGTCATGATGACACAGTTATGTGTCATTAACAGATTAAGGAAGGTGCAAACAAGAAATAAAAGCTTGAAAATCTTCACATAATATTGATATTATGTTGAAATGAACATCTTGTTGACTATTCAACATGTGTTTAAAGCAACATGACAGTCACAGCATGTTGATTTTAACTATGAATAAATTGTGACATGCTGTTTAGAAAAGTCATATGTTTATAACAACATGATATTAATATCATGTCACAATTTCAGCATCATGACAACATGCTATTAAGACACTATTAATAGTAACATCAATCCAACATTACATCAGCATGATTTCCTGTAACCAGTGAGTTCCCCTAAGGTACTGTTAGAGTGCGTGACTCATAGGTTAATTCCAATGTTTTCCTCCATAGACAAATCCTGTCCCATTCCTTCCTCTGCGAAGCGATGTAAATGACCAAAATGTGATTTTTGAAATACTGAAACCGGAAACCCTTGCTCCCCGTCTCATGGTATATCCCAGCAGATGCCTTCAGGGTAACAATGTACGGGGTGCTGGCGAACTAAAGGGTTGCTAAGCATAATCATCTCACAGACTATATCTTGGAATGGAGTACGCTCTTCATAGCTGTCGGTTGATCGAGGTCCGAAGCACTTAGAGGGCAAAACTTGTCTGTAAGTTGATCAAAGCTTAATTGACTCCGGCTTGACCCCCTCTCCCTAATTTGGGTAGGGCGGCCTGCCATGTAGATGCAGATGCTAGTATCGATGGCGACATTGGCAACACATATGATTTATTTCTCCACAGAAGGCCTCCTTCAGGACCACCCGAGCCTTCCTTCTCGATGGATTCGGCCTTCCTACGAATTGCCGTACTTGTCACCACGATCCAGAGGTAACAGAAGAATGTTGTGTTGCATAAACAGCGACAGCCCAGCCAGCGGGCTCCATGGCTTTGAGGGCCTCATCTTGGCCCTTCTGTTCACTGACATTCCATCAAATCAACCGCGCCATCCTTCATCATCTTCCTCACTTAAAGAAATGAAAATAAGACCTCCACCGTGTTTTGTCATCTGCTACAGAAGACACCCTTTTTGCGGGGACCTTGCTGATTCGTCAGAACTGCCCTTTCATGATGGAGGCAATCTAGACACATAATCGAGTCAGTCTCCTGTAGCGGCTTATCTTTGCTCCCAAACCCAGGGTCATATAGTCCTGGGCGATGTCATTGTTAACAGCGATAACTAGGCCACATCCTGCATGTCAGCTCGGCAGTCTTGATGATTTATAATTAGGTAGTTTTGAGAATCACGCCCTCGTTTTGGTTGCTTGAAGCCTCGAAATCCAACGAAGCCCAAGCCGCAAACCCGTGGCAGTGCTTCTAAGTTCTCACATTCCAAAATAGAAATCAGCATAGATATGGAAATGTCAGAAAACCCAGTGACATCAATGACTTGAACCCACTCAAAGCAAACTATACTCGCATTCGAATTCACATCATGAATGGATTATCAGCCAAGTTTCAAAAGGAAGTAGACTTTAGAGCTGAAAATTGTTATGATTTCTTTAAGGGAATTGATCTTAGCCAGGAAACTGTTGTGGGAAGTGTACGAGCAGCGTGGACTGATGGAAATAAAGAAGTGAAAAGAGAGCCTAAGTTTGAGTGGCCTTCAAGGACACTGTTTTCAATGCTGATTGACACAGTTAATGCTAGTACAGCAGGAGATAAAGAGCCGAGGAATGGAAAGAGACGGGTTTGCTATTTAGATCTTTACTTACGCAATACCGGTCCCCGCCGGGACAGGTCAGACTGGATGACAACCGTTATGCGTTGACAGATATAGGGTCAGGTTAGGGGCGACATTGATGTTGCTTGAAACGTCATAGCGTTATCACTAGTGTCTAGCTATTCTCGGTAGATTGGATCCCCTGTGACTCGCCACATCATGAAAAGACTTTCAACAGTCTCTGGACGCTGCAAATTGTGTGCATCCAGAGGCTTAACAATGTAATCTTTCTTTCAAGTGAGGATGGAGGTTTTGCTGTGAGACGGTGGCAAAGCTCCAGGTATCGGTTGGAGGGCGGCATCGTCAGCATGAAACCAGGCAATCTCAGGCGCAAGCCCGGTTTCCGTAACTTTATACATTCCCCAGCATGTCTTCATGAGCTCTCGTGCAAGCTGCATCTGTTGGTCCTGTTCGACGCCCCAGCCAGGCCCTCTTCGTGCTTCAGACTCAGTAAGACCGCCTGTTGCGCCTAGAGCTATACAGCCTGGCAAGAAGCAGATGAGGTGATCCATTTTTGGAGACAAGGGACCACCAATGCCGCTTGGTAACTCAGCAACAAACTTGAGCTTTGAGAATTTTGTTGAGGTGATCAGATGCTTTTGAATACCAGTGAGCGCTTCTGACCACATTTCAAGATAGATAGGCTCCTGTCCGGAAGTCTGCAAATACTGCTTGATAAGGTACTCTGCCAGATGTCAGCCATGATGATCAGATATGCTTATAATGAGCTTCAAGTCAGACACACCATAATATGAATCGCCGCGGCTTCCCAGACGAATCTCCTGGGACATGAATCCACCTGTCTCGGGATCCACATAAATTGGGAGAAGGCCATCCTCCATACCATTATCATCAAGAAACTTCATGACCTCTTCTGCTTTGCACCAGTATATCTCTTTCCCTGTGAGATGCGCAAGGTATTTCAGCTCCATCTGTACGGTCCCGGCTTCAGCAGTCGATGAAGCTCCGCCATCTGTGTGCGAGGAGATGCCCATCATAGTCCATAAATTGACACTCACATACAGAACCCCAGACCTGGAATCATAGGCACCAAGGAGTCGGTCTGCCAGATCCACTGTCTTGAACAGATAGACGTGGTCCCTTTGAGAAGAAGCATCGGGCAGCTGAGTAGCCAGATAGTGTGCAGAGAGGAGCCCTCCAAGCAAGTGGATCGTCATTTCAAAAGTGTTGACATCGTGGTCTTGTTCGTACCTCAGCTTTCTATGGAGCCATTTGCGTACGTCTGACAGGCAGGAAGTCAAGTTCATGATCATCAATGTATCAAGGCTGTCGACGATAATCCATCCTAAACCATCGGGGCTCATTTGCGAGCCCCGCTTCGAAAGTGGGTGGAACCGATCTTGACCTAATCTCACCAGCAAGATTTAGTGACTCCTCTGAGCCAAGTAGAACCTAGACCAAGTTGGCCTGGCTGAAGAGCTAGTTGACAACTAACCCCACGCGTGTTCTGAGTAGGCATCCCAACTCATGATGAAAGCTTCCTTCACCTCCTTCCTACGATCATCCCAGTCCACCGCTTCCGATGTGTAATCGCCCAGCCCATTTCGAGGACCCTTCCACCAGATGATCAGGCCCACAACTAGAGCAACCAAGGCTATATGCGTCGAAGAAGGGTTTGAGCGTGCTCTTTGAGTATTGTCTAAGGGAGTCATTTTCCTGCAGGATTGGCTCCTCAGAACATGTGAGCTACCTTACAGGCCTCATGCGGCACGCGAAACCAGTAATAAGACAGTTAAATAATGGTAGTTTTTAGTATTATGGATACCCACTAATCAAGTTGTCTGGCAGTCATTTTTGAAGTTCTGTTTTCATGTGAAAATGTTGTGATTTTCACAGCGCTACAGCTACTTTAAAGACAAAGATCTTACCCAGTAAGTGAAGAGTAAGTGCCTTCACTTACTGGAGCATCTAATCATACCTTATGTATCTATATACTTGAAACTTCTTCACGGGCGAGGCACATGAATGTACGATGCTATGTTGCAAGCTTTACTAGTGATTTCAGAGGTGTGCTTGCCAGACTGTATTAGTCTCTCTCATGTGACAGGTAAGCAGCTGTCACTGATGCTCTTATTCTATTCAATTCAGATGATTAAGGTAAGATTACCTGAAATCTTTAAGACGCTGAACCTACTTCTGTGAGCATTCACATATGAAAAACATAGAAGCAACTTTCTTGTCATGCACAAGAAACCAATATATTACAAGGGTGAAGGTACTAGACCAAAACTATCTTTATCATACAAGAGATTGTATAAGCGAGAGTCACTCACTGTAGCTTCTGTCAATCATTTATCTTTAAAAAGTGATTAAAGGTTCTTAAGAACACTTTAAGATAATCAGTAGCAAGGATCAAATTGATGCATTAAGAGCACTTGTGCTACTGTCCTCGCTTGACATTAACTTAGCACAAACCCTAACGTAGACCACAATACGATAGTCATAGGCCACAGTTTTAATAATCGTAGACCACCCCTAATCGGGTAGTAATTACCAGAATTTAGTACGCATTTTCGTGTTTTTATGCTACTCATCAAGAATTCTATGCCTGTGATGCACCTCACGGTCGTCCCTAACAGTGTTCTGACCCTCATCTTGCCTGATTCAAATCTTTAAGGTAGTCACAATGGCCCTTGCTTTCTAAGAAGGCCTTTAGGCACGCACCCTGAGCAGGGCCTCTATGAAGTATGGAGCAAGGCCCTATGTAAGGCCCCTAAACAAAGGCCCCTAAAGCAAGGTCATAGAGGGTAGACACGCCGCACAAGTTGTAGAGCATACTAATACAATTGTTTTTAAGTACTACCCAATTAGGGGTGGTCTACGATTAGTAAAATGGGGGCTACGGGTAGTTGTCGCCTAATAAGTATGATGAGTGAATCGCGAGGGTTGGAACTTTCAGCCCCTGAGGGCGACTGCTCAGTCAGGCTGGCGGACAGTGCCCTCATTGAGAGGAGGGGCAGGTCTTGATCATGATCTCGTTCATGACTTCTTCATCCAGGAGGACCTGGCGCTCCTCGGGCCTCCGCCGCGGTCCTTGGCCTGCGTTCCACCACCGACAGCGGGTTTCGGCCTTCACTGTAGAGAGTGTTCGGGGTGCATGTGCGACCTCGTCGGTCTGCTGTCGCGAACGCCCCGCGGGGAGGGAGGCGGTGGAACGGGGGTGATGCCCAGTGATGTGGGTGTGGGGTGCCAGAGGAGACCTGTGGGTCATCCAGGCTCAGCGGGTCGGAGGTCCTCCTTGCTGCTGTGATGTGCTTGCGGAGGTCACCTCAGCTCGTCACCGCCAAGAACTCAGTGTATCGACTGCTTGGCCTAGACTTCGCCGTCGCGGGTGCCGGGTGGTGAGGATGCAAGGGTGCAGGATGGGGAGGCAGCTTGAGGCCTGGCGCCGGGGCGGATTGAGATCAGCGCGACCAACGGTTAGGGTCGCCAACCCTGCAGGCATCCAGGCGTCAGGGTCTTGCCTGTGGTGCGGGCCAACGGAGGGTGATGGGTATCAAGGGAACCCCCGACACGCCGGGGTGCACATGGGCTACACACCGGGGGCCAAGCACCACAGTGAGGGATGGCTTCAACTCTGACCTCTGTCGACCTCAGGCATCCAAGCAGCACATCACAGAAGGATGATGTCTCTGTCTCAATAATTCTTCACACTAACCACTCTGTCCTTCCTCAACACGTACAAACCTCTTCCCGTAGGCCCAGTCGCTTTATCAAGAGTTCTGCAGCATAGACATTTGAATGGTTGCGGCTTCTGCTGACAGTATGAAGATCAATGACTGCAATGAAGACATCTAGTTGAGAGCAGGCCACAGTGAAGGACTGGGAGGATACTCTCATACATTGAGATGAATGGTGTTGGTTTTTGTGTTCAACTGAAATGTGTGGCGGCTTCCTTACGGAAGGCTTTGCTGTTCATATCTGGTGGTGAATTTATATCTTCTTTGTCCTTGAATACTCCATGACGCATGCCGCTAGGTGCATTAGCCCCACTACTGTTGTTGTTGTAGAATCTGAATACAAGCTGAGGTCTAGGCAACTGCTCAATTTTCATTTTCAATGGGGTGAACCCAGGCCGTGATGATCAGCAGAGGGACTGTGGTGTTGTGGGTGTGTGTCTATAGTGGATTTTTCTTGCTTTCACAGAGCTGTATTGAGTGTGAGGTTCTTTCCGAGGCGTAGATGACAGTATAAGATATCTTGACTGATTTCCTGAAGTTGCTGTCTTCGATTCTGCGTCACTTGCAAAAGCTATATTCCCAAGTACACTATCCACACAGCTCAGGGCCTTCTTCCTCTTCACTTTCCATGACAGTTGATCACTTCTGCGTAAGAGTTCCTCCTTATTCTCGTATGTCCTTCTCTTCAGTATGATGAATAGCCGTGTTGCAGTCCTCTCTAAATTGCATCTAATGTCGGCTCAGACACAGAATTCATCAACAAATAGTGTTCGATGAAAACAGACACGAAAGCCTCGCTGTTGACTCCGTGACGTTGCGTTTTGTAAAGTTGCACGGCTAACGCGGAACTGAGAACTTCAAGGTGGTGGTCAGACTGAGGCTGTGGATGGGCCGCGGCCAGTGACCTAGCCCGGTGCCCAGTCACTATCCACTGATCAAGGCCCTTTCCTGTCAATGGGCCTCAGCCAGTGGCCCGCCCCGGTGCCAAGTACACTATCCACTGGCCGAGGCCCATTCCTGCTCAAAGGTACATCTTCTCAGCGAGATGGATAGTCTTCTTGCAGTTTGTTCTAAATCATCTTTGACATTACTTCAGACGCAAAATTCATCGACAAATAGTGTTTCCATGTACACAGACACGAAAGCCTGGGCTTTTACTCCGTAATGTTGCATTTCGTAAAATTGCACACCTAAAGCGGAACCGGTGACTTCGAGGTGGTGGTCAGACCGATTTATTGTGAAGTATCCGTTGAAGATCTTTGCAAGCTCCTTGTGGGGCCAGTGGGCATGGCCCCGCGGGCGTGCCCCCTGGTTGTTTGAGCGTGCCCCCCGGGCCCCACGGGCATGTGAGCCCAAGGAGCACGCCCACCGGCCCTGCAAGCCGGCGTCCGGATGTGCCTCAACATGGCCTCAGGAGTATCGAACCCATCCTCCATATCATCCAAAGCTGGCTCTTCTCCATTGGGTACTCTAACAATCGCTTGCCTTTGCGAGGCCGCCGAGACTGGGGACTGCGACCGGGCAACACGCTTGAAAGAGTACGACAAGATATCTACCCTAAGGCACCGAAGGTGATATTCGAGCCGACAGGCGAGAGCTAAGGTAAGGGAATGAAAAAGCAACGTCTAGTCATGGTTGAAAGCTCGGGCAAAATAGTCTGCCTGCAACCACAACCACGCAACCCCAACCTGCCGGAGAAGACAGCAAGCTCCGGATGGTAAGGCTTTCTCCGGTTGCAGAGATCAGGGGCGCTCAATGCTCAACACTATAAAGCTTTCAAGCATGTAGCATATCAAGCTACAAGACCATAACCCAGTGAGGTGAGGGACGAGGAGATAAAGTCAATTGAGGCAAAGTAAGGTGAGGTAAGGTCAATGGAGGAAAGGTAAGGTGGGTAATGTTGTAGTCGCCAATATCAAGCTATCCACTCAGATTCGTCCGGGGATGTATGTATCGACTGCCTCATGCTTGTGTGCAGTAGACGTTGAAACGGAAGATACGGACCAAGCATAGACGTAAGAAAGAGTAGGAAAAGTTCAAGTACTGGGTGGAGGGTGTGATGTGTAAGAAGGATGGTTGGTCGGGGCCAAGGGAAGCATTTAAGGACCCGATGTGACCAGACGAGGCTTGCTGTGAATCAGCGGTCTTTTGATGTGTTATCTCTGTGAATAAACAAGTGTACGTGTTATAACAATAGGAGAAGAGTTTGTATTAGCGAGTATAAGAAGTGACGTCGTACTGGGTGACATAACGAATGGAAACATGCTCAGGATGCATGTGTTGATCAGAGACAGCAGGAAGATGGAAGATGTGAAAACCGAAAAGCCCTCTTTCCTCTCTGGGCCCCCGTTGCTAAACGCTTCCTGGCGTAGGACGAGTCAATGTCGTCACTGGAGGTATTGATCTGGTCCGGTTCCCTCTCTCTTCGTGCAGGGACACTCCGACCTATCAGTGGCGCCGGGGTCTCCTGTTCATCACTGTCGCTGCTGCTAGGGAGGCTGAAGTTATAACTGTCAAAGAAAAGTGTGCACACCCTGCGAGACTCGTATCAGAGTATATATCCAACAATAACTATCGTCCTCTGTCACCCCATGCGATCTGCGTATGCCTCCGCTGAAATCTGGCCCACGGGCAAGGTAGGGCTGGGTTCATCAGCCGGCACCGTGCCATCCCTTCCCGTGCCATCAAGTTCCGCAAGGACATGAGATGCATGCAAAAGACATGTTTTGGACTGTGAGGAGGCCAACCCAACAATTGATAGTCACTCCAGTATTACTATGAAGCGGAGAAACAAGCCATCACCTATCACTATGAACTCACAGAGGCAGAACGTCTAGACAGCGTCACAACGAAGCCACATCGGACGGTGCGTTTGAAATGTGGAAACATGCCTGCAATTTACATCCACAAACAGACACGTAAAAGGCCATCCAGTACGGAAGCCCTGCCTGTAAAGCAGGCACATAAAAGCCCTCCTATTGAGGCACATATAAAAGCCCTGCGCCGCAGGCATATACAATAAGGCCTATTCAGGCACGGAAGCCCTGCACAGCAGGCACATATACCAAGGCCTATTTAGGCACAGAAGCCCTGCACGACAGGCACATACACCAAAGCCTATTTAGGCACAAAAGCCCTCCACGACAGGCATTCAAGGCCTATTCAGGCACAAAAAGCCCTGCACAGCAGGCACATTCAACTTTGGCCGTGCACTCTTTCCGCTTTCACCCACAATCGAGAGGTTTGCGGTTTTGACGAGGCTATAGGCCTGACAGGACTCTGGGGCAAGGGCTAGACTCATAGGATATGCAGTCACAGTCACAGGGTATACTCAATGAGAGGGAGTGTTGAATATAGGGCACTTCGCATACCTGTCACGTGGCATAGATCTTAAGCGAGCACACATATATAGTCAGCTCCCCACACAGTTAAAATAGACAAGTCACTTCATTCCTTCGTTTCAACAGCTCATTGACTCCCTTCTTTGTCATAGATTTGAATGCATTCACCAGAAGAGAGTAGATGGTGATTCAATCCTGAAGCACTTCCTGATGCTGACCTCATTTCACCCATTCAAAGAAGCCTCCAGCTGATCTCCATAGATAGCAAGCACACTGCTGATGTCGCTATCCAAGTGTGCACAAACCCCATATCTGAAGCAACAAGCAGGCGTAACAGAGGCGAGCCTGATTAGGTGCAAAACAATTGCTGAACTCAGAGCAGACAGTCCTGAACGATTCTCTGTTTGAAGGGACTTATTTAGATCAACATGCGAGAAAGTACACGATAGAAACGAGGCTCGAGTCATCTGCAGTATAACTCTAAACATAGTTGAGCACCTCTTTGGATAAGGTATCTCTCGTATAGTACTCATATGATGTTCCTCAAACATGCTAAGCATAATTAGCAGCTACAAAATCTCCACGGTAACCCAGACTAGTGAGGATCTCAACTTTTCACAGGAGACGGTCTGCGGCAGACTGGGCAGGTGTTGCCATGTCTTTGCCCATTATACACTTCTCATGATTAAGATGACCACATGATAGGAAAACCACCTCTTGCTTTGAACCATAGCCGTCAAGACATATACCACACACTGAATCACGGTTCTCTTTGAGCCAACTTTCATCAATCAATTTTCTTTTGAAGCCTTCCAACGTTTCATCGTAAACAGGCACATGTCTCTTGTGAGAAGCTCAACCACCCTCTGAATATCTTGATTGCTCCTGTCAAAATGGGAGGCTAAAATGCGGAGAACAACGCTTGGGGTTGGCCCAATCTCTCTTTGCTCAACGCAATCCGGAACAGGCATTTCGTTCGCTTCTTACTGTCTAGCAGCAGAACAGTAGAAGCTAGGTGGCGTGTATGTTCTATTGTTTCGGTTGCCTGCTCGTGTTGGTCCGTTACGATGTATGTTTGGAGAATATTGACACTACCGGTCATGCCTGCTCTTCTGGTCAATGCCCATACAGCAGCAATCTTTCTTTATGCACTTACACTGTGTGACATTGACGATCACGATGCCGCGAGTTACGGCCTCAAAAGTTATGTTTGTCATGGCACTGTCCAGATCACCCAGGGCGTTCCCAGCACCGAAAGTCTTGAGCACCAAACCTCTCGATCCCGGGGAGTCCACATACATGTCGCATGAGCCGTATCCAAGTTGGTCTGGAAGCTGAATGACTCGATGTCAGTCAGTTGGTAGACAAGATCCCAATCCACGTACGTCTTCGGGGATGTAATCGCTGCCGACGGAGGATAATTTGGCCACGCGAAAGCGGCAAACTAGCTGGTGGCAACTTTCGTCGCCTAATTGCCACGGAAGAGTTTCATAGTTGAAGAAGAGACAGACCTCTGGAATTATGAAGTGACCAGCAATGACCAATAATTCAAGGAGGTTGACTGTAGCGTTGTTCTGCAGCTCTGAAATTGGAGCCTGGGACCCGGTCAAGATGATTGGTTTGCCCAGGTTCTAAAGCATGAAGCTCAACAAGAAACAGGTGTAGGCTAGGCTGTCTGTCTTGTGAAGAACAACGAAGATGTTGAAGAGCTGGTTATTCCTGTAGAAGGTCCGGGCAATCTCCGCCCAACCCGAAAGTATGTAGGCTTCAATGACAGCGATTGCTTTTTCAGGAACAGGACATGATGACTTCATATGTTAGCATGAAGCATGAAATCGAGGGTAAATGCAATTATTGAGGCGGAGGGGTGGTACGGAGATAAAAACCGAGATTGGGGATTTTAAGTAAGAGGTACTACCAAAGATCAGTATTTTGAAATATTACAAGGCTAACTCTAAGGTAATACCTACCTTAGGTAACCCACTCTAACCTCACTAACCAAGCCTAACCCAAACCACTCTATTATACCTTACCTATCAACCAGCGAAGTCTTTTACCCACCTAACTTATCTTGTACCCTGTACTCCGTACCTTACCAGGTAAGGTACCTGGTAGCCAAGATCAACACCACTAACGATGCAAGGTTTGCACTACTATATGCTGAAGAGCAAGGCTACGACGTTCAACAGAAGAAAACCCTACTATGAGCTCTACCTTAGGCATTGAAATACCGTCTGCGACTGTGATTCTAGGGGATCAGATAAACTTGCCGTATTAGTACTGGCGGCCCACCTTCTTCTCAAGCATCACCAGGTACTAGTAGTATCAGTCACCTTCACAGTTGACAACAGGCGTGCGCAGTACTCTTATTCTCTCATTTTTGTTCAGAGGGCATCAACCATACCATTAGCAGTAGTACATCATACAATTAAGGTTGTTATAACATATGTCATTGATTGCCTGTTGACGCTATATATTTACTCAAAGCTCAATCTCACACTTAGACTGAGCTTGAAAAATACTGAAAAAATTATTGATCTATTGAAAGACATGGTAGAGTTTTGACTGCACTTTTTGTAAGTCTTATATGTTGTCAATATACTCTTGAAGGCTTTCTCATATAATTCACATGAGGTGGCTTTTGTGTAATACTCTCAGCAGGTAGTTCAACAACTGTATTTTCAACTTTCTTTCTTGAATTTGATGGTACAAGTGATAATTGCTGTAAATGGGGTGGTAGTTCTTCGTAAGAATTCAAAAATATATGATAGTGGTAAACTGTCAAACTAGGTGAACTCATAATATTATGTTGCTGCTCTCTAGATCTGCAGCTTTTGCAAATATTTTCAGAGGGTGTAACAGACCTCTGCGGATGCTGTGCATGAAATTTGGAAGATCTCGTCTTTCTGCAAACTGAACAGTAGTGCACATGACTGAGATAATGCCTAGGAATCTTTGATCTATGTGACATTGTATGAGTGATTAGAATAGCGTCTGTACTTTTCTTTAATTTAAATAGAATTTGGTCTTGGTGAAGGTATGGCATACCTTACTGGCTGACATTTGATGACAACATTACCCTTCAACTAAGCTGGCTTACAATGATAACCTGTAGTCAGACTTATCTAAGATGACTTCTGACCCAACAGTTTCTAGACCTGACCTGGGCTTGAGTCGAGCTGGTGTGACCTAACAGTCACTGTTATAATATCACAACACTACTACCTCAGTCTTCAACACATCATTACTTTATTTACTTTCTTTTCTTCTGACACTTCCTCTTGCCTTTCTGGCGTTTCCCCTTGCCTTGTTGTCTTTATTGAAATTGCACTTGCCCATATTGCAGTATAATGTAATACTAATAGTCTCTCATGACTGTACAGCTGAGCCATGTCGCTCCTTTAGCAACTCAGCTCTCCTTCTTTCAGCTTATCTTGCCATTAATAATCACTTTGAATGTTACCCTCACAGTTATCATCAAGTCTTTTCTGTTTCAAAAAGATATGGTGATTAAACAAGTGCATAAAAACAATTAAGCCTCATATTCAATCAAGAAGCAGCTGCAAGCAAGCAGATTAACACCATTTCTATTTTTCTACCTGTCATCTGTTCAGACTCTGTCTGTGTGTATACACTCTTGCTGAGCCATAAGTTTTAAAGCGTGATAGGGCAATTGAACAAGCACATTGTATTGAGAAACCTGCCATTTGATGGGAGTATAGAGTGATGTGTCTATCTAATTGGAGTTCAACCAAGATGTATCCATGGCATTAGCAATTGGCTCACCAGCGCTCTCTCTATCTTCTTTTGTTGTGTCGCTGCTCTGCCTGTCACTTTCCCAATCTCCCAGTAAACTCCTCTCATCATCCTCAGAAATATCACCCAAACCCTTATGCATTTTATTCAGTATAACATACATCCGACACAAGGGCCAACCATTTGAGATTCCACAGCGCACAAGAAATAACAAATACTTCGTTAACAAGTTGAGATGCTGGCTCAACACTTTGCTTATTCTTTTTTCCAGCTTGAAGTCGAGATTCAACTCTTCCAATTCTTCGCGAAGTTCAACCACTGTGGCTTTTAACACCTCCAGCTCAGCTTGAGCTTTCTGCAGCTCTGATACCTTTCTGGTGTCAATTTGCATAAATCGCCTGGCAAGGTTGGTACGACGAGTTTGAGGATTCGAGTGTGGGGTCTTTGATCATTGATGGTTCTTGATCATTGCTTCTCCCCTACACCTGTCAGTCAAATGATATCCACTGACAGCCAACGTTTGAAGGCACATACCAGCGAGTTTGGACAAGCCATTATGGAACGGAGTTGAGCTGGATCTTCAATGCAAAATGAATATTGTGCTCTTCCCTAGAAGACCACTTCTCTTGCGGACGCTCCGGAGTTAAAAAGCTATCAACAGCAGCAACAACTCTGACAGTAATCCCACCAAAGCAGGTGTTAGTCAAGGTGTCAGCGATTATGATGTCCTGCACACACGTAACTGCCTAGCGCTTATTAAGTCAACAGGATGTCTGTGTCACCACACTGGAGGAAGGTCCCCCAATCCGTGCTCTCATCATGTGCCTTCTGTGTCCCATCCTACCTCACATTACCAGACAGTTTAGCACGGGCCTCTGCAATTTGCTCGAGGCGGTAACAATTGTACCTTAAGTTCAAGTATGGAGCGGCTGTAAGGTACAGTACCTGGTAGTGTTGACACAACCCTTACCTTCGTACTTAACGGATAAGATCAAAGGAAAATTATCTCCTGTTGGACCACTCACTGTTCAATAGCCATATCACAAAGCCTAACATGCGCGAAGCACTACGGCCACAACATTCTACATGACCTGCAGAGGTCTGCGCCGATTGACGGAAATACATGCAGAATTTAAGCATGGCGTTTATTAGAGATTGACCATACCTTAGGTACCTGAGTAAAGAGGGATCTTAATGTCGCTATTGAGGGACCGGGTACATGACCTATAGTATACTGGTCAACTCCCTACTGTAGTACGAATCGTACAATCAAGTGACTCAAGTTCAAGATCGGCGCCGTCAAGTGTGTTAAATATAAGGCACTCATCCTGGCTGCATTGTTGTCAAGTCTGAGGGTATGACTTTCCTGAGTGATGTAAGTAGTTGACTTCTTGTGGGTAAGGGCTGAGTGTGCTGCCATCACATTCAAGCATTTGCGAGTTCGATAATCAACGAGCAGCATGTGTGCAGTTACCCCATTCTGACACTTTCTGCTGCTTGCAGACTTTTTAAGCTGTCTGTGAGCACACAAGAATAATAACTCAGTCAACGCCGAGAACTCTCTGCTTGTGGTGTTCTCTGTGGAACTGTCATGCAAATACTTCTCAGACCACAAAATTACGTGTGCCGCTTGTCTTGCATCTTGGACATTAATGATGGCGAGTTCATGATAGAGTCAATACATCATGATCAATGTGAAATATCTTCCATGCTTCTAGGCGTGAAGTATGAAACTGCTCTAAGAGCCATGTCATCAAAGCGGTAGTACTAAGAGCTGAGCCATGTGCAAACCACAGCCACCCTACTCACAACTGGTAGCTTGAACGGTGGTAGAGCTGTAGACATGACAAAGTTCTATCCTGATTGATACTGCGATTATGATATTGAATGCGAGGGAGTGGCGTGAAGCCGGCAATTGCAGATTTCGCTGAGCACATACAGAGTAGACCCTATGCTCAATTATCGCTTACCTACATATTCTGGTCGAACTGAACCCCTGAAATATGAATGAGTTCTCAATTGGTTTGGTCCTGGAGCTGTGCGTCTGTGTCAGTCACCTCTATCTCGCTACCGAGAAGGGTGCCCCGGGAGTGATCAGCAACCTTTGGTTGCAAGCATCCACAATGGTTTATCACCTGATCATTAAGCCCTAGTTGTTCATCCCTGATGTCAGATGCAGCCGGTGGGTTTAAGGACAATATATATAAACCCAGCCACGAATCCATCTTCGGTGCGGTTGGCAGCACAGCCACTTCTTCCACCATCAATGCCTCAATATACACGGTCCATCAACATGTCAATTCTTCTTAAGTCTTGTGAAATGACTCAAGTGTGCGGCCGCTGCACCGGGTCCACGAAAAGTGACCGTAATACACGAAGCTCATGGCTTTCTCCTTTCAAGCAACACTCCAGATGAGGCATTGACTATGAAGAAGAAACGTGGAAGCCTTTGACCTGTATGCCTACCTCAACATGGAATGACTTTCTGAGAAGAAAAATGGGAAAACATCAACAGCAAACAACCGATAACCTAGAAAGACTTGGTTTGGAGGGGATGCAAATTAAGTCTGGCCACTCCGGCACTAAACTTCTGCGCATGGGTATTGAGGTATCAACGAAGTAAACTGAACAATAGGATGAAACAAATATGGTGGTCTACCGTACACTTCGTATCATATCACTTGCACCAACCCTGGGCCCTCCCTAGATTGGTTCATGTTGCCTGAGCTACTGTCAACAGGTTCGTCTAACAAATTGTGTATTTACCCAGCTGCTTGCACATAAATAAGGAGAATTGATGACTTTATGCCATCAGGAACCACCTGGCGAACTGTTGGATTTCCACCCACTCTGCAAACCCGATCTTGACCTTCACATTACTTGTTCCATGCGGTTAGTCTTTGGCGTGCCTTCCGCAACCATTGACAACGTCTTTGGTCCGTTGTCAGCCTTGTAGCTCATCAGTCAAATCATTTCTAGGGCTCAGTACCTTCAATTTCCGTGAATGATAAAAGGACTGATGATATCTCATTGTATAGGACAGACGATCGAAGTCATGATCCTGCGGTTGATAAGCTCTAATCCAATGGAAGAAAAGATCTTGGAGCGAGCTCAATATAAGCTTGACATGGACCGAACGGGATGCTATCGCACTTGAGACCTTGATATCCAAAGGTACTACAAGTATTGCTGAGGCTTACTGCTTTCGTAAATATCGTCGAACGTCTCAGTGAGATCGATCGATCGCCAACCTATCATGTTTCACGGAACGACTAAGAGCAAATGCATAACTCTACGTGACAACTACAAATGCCCAATCTTGCACCGCGCAGGGCCTCTATGGAGCAAGGTCCCTAAGTAAGGCCCCTATAGGGCCGCTGAGGAAGGGCCCTAAGTAAGGACCCTGTGCGGGGTCTCTCTGGAGCGAGGCCCCTAGGCGAGGCCTTTAGGCAGCAAGGCCTTAGAGGGCAGGCACAAGGCGCAGAGCAGCCATAAGAGGTTCTCAGACTTAGATTTCTAGCATTACTTAAGTTTCTACACATACACAGTACTAATACAATCCTTCGAAGTCTGAAACATAAGAAAACTGTGTAGAAATGTCTTGCGGAGCCTCATACAAATTGGTAAGGGAGTCCCAATTATTGTGGTATTTGCGTAATAAGTGGTCTAGCGCATATATTTAGATATGAGACAGTACCATTACTTACTGTCATCTAGTCTCAATTTATTACAGTATCATAATCACTATATCTACTCTTGCTTCCTGTCATATTCACTCACTTGTGTGCCTGCAACTCATCCCAAACCAACTATGTGTAGGTTGTGTGATATAGAGTGTAGTGCACATGAGACACTACGGGTAAGTGAGACTCTCCTCTTGTCTCTGTAAAGATCTCTGATCAATAGTTCAATAGACTACACCCTTCTGGCCTACATTCATCCATGCATGCACTGTCTTTCATCTTCACCGTCATTATATTGAAGTTGCTGTTACAAAGGAAAAGCGCATTCTTCAGTTGCTCATACAACTGTTTTTCACTGAAGCTAGTCAGTCACAAAACATAGGTTATATTTCTGCACTCACTACAGTAGAAAACAGCCTAAGAGATCTGTATATGATTAGGTTCAGAGGAAACAATGTTGACAGCATTGAATT
>JAABVA010002114.1_pt1 | contig 17360 bp, 14 predicted proteins | sample 5560331 | NCBI WGS metagenome assembly JAABVA01 (sample SAMN12812661, study PRJNA571458) | rock metagenome | isolation source: Antarctica rocks | place: Antarctica: Victoria Land, Mt New Zealand sud | collected 2016-01-07 | reverse complement strand
AGACGGCCTTCTTCTGCTCGGACAGGATGCCGCGGCGCATCCGGACCTGCTCGTCGACGTCGGTGGCCAGCGCGGTCAGCACGTCCGCCAGGCCGGTGGCGCCGTGCCGGGCTCGGACAATCAGCGCCATCGCGACGTGGTCACCGACCGGGTCGGCGATCTCCTTGGCGAACTGCCGCAGCGCCGGCTCCATGCCCCGCGGTCCCATCCGGGTGGCCAACGCCTTGGTCTCGTCCTCGATCGGTGCCGGGCTGGTCGCGGCGGCCCGCTCAACCGCGTCCTGCAGGGTCTGGGCGGCCCCCGAGGCGAGCAGGTCCGCCATCCGCCGGGTCCAGGACGCCAACGCCTCGAGCCGGTCGATGAGCCGCTGCGACACCGCCGACGGACGCAGCAGCACCGGTCCGACCAGCACCAGCGCGGCCGCACCGAGGCCGGCGGCAACCCACCCCGTCAGGAGCATGACGAGGGCCCCGGCGGGGATGGCGAGCAGCTGCTCCCGGCGCCACCGGCGGGTCACCTCCACCTCCGACTTTAGCCGGGTCGCCGCCGCCGGCTGCGGCATCTGGACCCCGAACGCCAGGGCGACCCCGAGGGCGAGGCCAGTCAGGACCAGCATCACCCCGACCGCGATGAGGAGCGTCATGACCGGTCCTGTTCGTCGTGGTCCCAGGTGTCCGTGCCGGGGTTGAGCCAGGCCAGGTCGAACCCGACCTCGGTCAACCGGTCGGCCAGCTCCGGGGTGGGCTTGTGGAACGGGACGGCCCGGCCGTCCGGGCGGGCGAGGAACAGCTGCTCGGTGCGGGGGTAGCCGTCAGGCTCGCCGAGCTGGCCGGTGACCACCTGCACCACCTCGGTGACGAACCGGTGGTGGAAACGGTCGCGCTTGACGTGCACAATGACATCCAAGGCGGTCGACGCCATCAGCGCGAAGTCCCCTGGTAGCGGCGGGTTCGCCATCCGCACCATCTGCACCAGACGGTCGAACACCCCGCGGGCAGACACTGAATGAATTGTGCCCATCACTCCAGCGATGCCGTTAGAGGCGGCGTCCAGGAACCACACAACATCGTCCCCCCGCGTTTCTCCGACCACCAAAATGTCTGGGGAGTCCCGCAGTGCCTGCCGGTTCAGGTCGCCCATGGTTATCCGGCCGCGGCCCTCGGAGTTCGCCGGCCGCGCCTCGTAGGTGCGGACCAGCGACGGCGGGCGCAGCAGCCGGATGCTGCCGTCCGGGTGGTGCTGGACCTGCCCGTCGGGGCCGCGGGCCGGGACCACGTGCAGGCCCAGCTCCCGGTCGTCCTCGACGGTGACGATCATCTTGTCCAACGGGATCGCCCGGCACAGTCCCCGCAGGAGCACCGTCTTACCGACCCCGGTCGCCCCCGAGACCATGATCTTCCCGCCGGCCAGGACCACCGCGGTCAGGAACACCAGCAGCGCCTCGTCGATCATCCCCATGCCCCGCAGCTGCGGCAGGGAGGTCTCCACATGCCGGTGCACCCGGATCGTGCCCGCCGGGTGCGGGGTGACATCCATCGCCGCGGACATCCGCGCCCCCAGCAGGCCGACCGACTTCATCCGCAGCTGCAGCAACGGCCGGGACACCGAGAACTCCCGGCCGGCGCTGTCATCCAGCGGGCTAGCCGCCATCGACTGCAGCAGCTGGGCCAGCTGCGCGTCCGAACTAGCCAGCGGCGGCCCCTCGACCATCTCGCCGGTCGCCAGGCGCAGCATCGTCGGGTAGATGCCGTTGAAGAAGATGTCCTCGACGTCGGTCCGCAGCAGCAGCGGCTCCAACGGCCCCAGACCACCAAGCGCCGCCAACACCGCCGACACCAGCTGGTCCTCATCCGCGTCGGACAGGATGCTCAGGCCGACCTGGGCGCGGTGGCCCACCCACGACTCCAGCTCCTCGAACACCAGCGACTGGGTCCGCAACCGTTTGGCGTCCGCCGGCAGGTTCGCGTACCGGGCGCCGTCAGCGGACAGCCGGGCTGCGACCCGCTGCTGCACCTCGACGACCGCGTCGGTGAACCCCACCCGGGCCCCGAACGCCGGCGCCGGCACCGCCGTCCAGAGTGATGCCGCAACCGTGGCCAGCGGCGCAGTCGACGGCACAGTCGAGGACTCGCCGTCCTGGTCGGTGACCGGAGGGCGGGGCGTCATCTGGGCTCCCCTGGGTCCGCTGGCCCAGACACCGGTGCCAGCTCAGCGGCCGGTATGCGGCGCCCATCCCTGGTTTCCACCATCACTGGGCTGGTTCCGTTGACGTAGATGTTCTCGACGTCGGGGTGGACGAGCAGCGCCTGCAGTGGGGGCCCGAACTGAGAGCCGGTGGGCGAGAACTGAGGGTCAGTCACGAGGGCACTCCTACGGGTGTGGTGACGTCGGCGCAGAGCCGTTGCGCCAGCTGGTCGACCTGGATGACCAGCCGGGTGCGGGTCATCCGTAGAACGGGGGCGGCGGCCCCGTCAACCAGGGCGGCGGCGGCCCGGTCGTCACCAGGCAGGGTCGCGGCCAGCGGGACCTCGAGCGCGGCCGCGGTCTGGGCGGACGTGTACGAGCCGGCCCCATTGACGACCAGCTGGACGGCGTCCAGGTCTCCCAGCCGGGTGCGTAACAGCTGCGCCGCGGCCAGCGCGCCTTGGATGGACCGGGCCGTCGGACGGACCACGAGCAGGACGACGTCGCAGGCCGCGATGACCGGCCAGCAGGAGGACTCCCCCAGCCGGCCCACATCGACGATCACGTCCCTGCCCAGGACTGAGGTGCACCGTTCGACGGCCGTGGCGAGCCGGCTCCACCCGCCGCCGGTCAATGCACCCGCCTGGGCGGGCGACTGAAGGCCGGGCAGCACCCACGCATCGCCAGCCTCGGACAGGGCGACGGCATGCTCACCGATCGAGCCGGTCGCGTCCAGCGCGGGCAGGTGGCGGGTGGCCACCGACCAGGACAGCAGCCCCGACTCGGTCGACACCCGGCCCGGCAGCAGGCCCGGGACGACGTCACCACCGGCCGGGTCGGCGTCGACGAGCAGCACCGGCTGCGGCCAGGTCAGCGTCAGTGCGGCCGCCACAGTGGTCGCCCCCGGTGACGCCTTACCGGCCAGCACCGCGACCGCGGTCACGACTTACCCGGCACGACGACCAGAGTGACCGAGCCGGTCGCGGCCGCCCGGGCCAGCCCGACCGCGTCACCCGCAGCGACCTGCAGGTCGACGACCACGTCACCGGTCGACGGGTCCGGGTCACCCGCCGAGGCCACCGTCGCGGTGAACGGAGCCAGCTGGGTCAACGCCGAGCCTCCCTGCGAGGTCGGATCCAACGGCGCCGGGACCGCCAGCACCGCCTGACCCGTGACCAACGCCTGGGTCGGGCGCTGGCCCAGCTTCAACCGCACCGGAACCAGGTTCCGACCCGCTGCCAGCCCGGGCGACCTGTCCCCCACCTGAGCCGGGCTCAGGATGCTGCCCTTGGCCAGGTCGGTCATCGCCGTCCGGTCCAAGGTCCGATCCGTGGGTCGGACCACCGCCAGCTGGTCCCCCACCGACACGTCCGCCGTCATCACATCCGCTGCGGTGATGGTCTGACCCATCTTCACGTCCCGGGCCATCACCACCACCGTCTCGTGCCCGGCGTAGTGCGGCAGCGCATACAACACGCCCAGCCCACCCAACAGCACCAGCAGCGCCACCGCGACCATCCACCGCGTCTGAAACTGACGCGGCGCGGCAGCGACCTTCACCGCCGGCCGGGGTAGAGCCGTCACGTCGGCGGTAGCTACGTCCGGCACGGTGTTAGGACCCGGGCGCCGTCGTGGTGACGGCAGCATCCGGTGACGGTTGGTTCTCATGTGGCTCCCCCCGTCAACCGACCAAGCGGAATCGTCGTCGTCGGCAACCCAAGTGGGAACAGCCGAACACGTTTCGTGGACAAGTCTTTACCCTCCGTCCCCGCGCGAAACACCCTCTACTAGGGGTAAGCAGTAAAAGGGCCTCCGGGTGGACACTCCACCTCGAAAGTCGAGACTAGCGCACTAGTGGCTAAATATCGCCAGGAGGATGGGAGTCCAAAATTGTGGCGGCAAGTGCTGCCTCCAGCTGGGTCCGGCGAACGCCCAGGGCCCGAGCCAGGGTCCTTCGCACCCCCGGATCCTTTGGCGCCTGTTGCCTGCCTGACTCCCAGCGCAGATAGGTCGCCGTCGACACATGAATCTGGGCGGCGACCTCGGCCAACGTCTTCCCCGACACAAGACGCAACGCCTTCAGGTCCACCCCGTTCGGCATCGCAAGAAACTCCAGCGGTGAGACCCCAAGCGCAGCCGCCACCGCCGGAATCAGCCGGACAGCCGGCCCCCGGACGCCACGCTCCCACTCCGAGACACGGTCCCCACCCGCCACGTCGAGAATCCGAGCCAACTGGCTCTGGGTCAGGCCACGAGCCGATCGGACCCGATGCAATGCCTCGCCGTCGACCCGAGTTCGCACGGGGCCACCCTAGACAAGTAGATCCGACCTCGTCTGGGGATCCTCCTTTGTCCCGATGTAGTCAAAACCGGCAAGAAAACCTAGACCGAAGACGGTGATCTGGATCGATCGCCCTTGTGAGACGCCGACTGCGCGGCGTGTGAGGATATTTGTCAAGGCGTCACCTGGCGACGCCTTACCGCCTTTCGTTACGCAACCCCCGGGAGCCGCGAAGGTCCCGCGCCGCCTCTGCTGAGGAGCTCCAAGCCGTGACCCCGCCGTCGGGCTGGCACGCCTTCGCAGGGAAACGCCGCGCTGGCCGACCCACCGCGGGCTTGGCCGGATGTCTGGGCACAGAAAGCTCCATCCCGATCCCGGATGAGTCGCGCCCTAACCGCCGCTGACGGGGCCAGCCAGGGGATCAGCACGCTCCTAATGCCGAAGAGGGGCCAACTATGACCCATCGTTAGGCACACCGACACCACCGGCAGCGTGCGTCCTTCCGCCCAGAGTGACGCGTCTGCAGAGCTACTGTCCGGATCCACTAGCCGCACGTCGAACAATCCAGGAGCGGTCCTGGCTTGCCAGGTGTTTGAGGATTTGAATGTATGGATCGACGCCGTCGCCGAGTGCTGACTCGTGGGCAATGCTGGCCCTGAGTTCCCAATGGGCCGTAGGGAAAATCTCGACCACCCGGGCTCGAGCGACCTCGAGCAGTGCATGGCTCTCGAATTTGCCGCGCCAGAGTGCAGGGACTGCTTCGGCTTGGACTCGAGGATGCGGGTCATAGAGGGCCCCGAGAAGGGTGGCGTCGAAGCTGGGCGAGGTCTGCCCTTCTAGGGAAAGGCGGCAGACAGCCGAAACGGCGAGGCGTCGTACCTGTGTGTCAGGGTCGCGGGATGCGGCGAGAAGAGGCCCTTCAGCGGTCGCCTGCTCGTAGCCGAACTGAACCGTGAGCGCGAGCCTTGAGACGTCGTCAAGTCTTTGGTCAACTGCAGCGTCGTCGGACATCACTGAGCTGATGGCGACTGGGGTAAACGCTTCCTGGACTTGAGCTCGATTGACTAGGCCCTCCTCTGCGAGAGCTTGGAGTGCTGACAGACAAGATCGACGCTGCTCAGAGTTGGTCGTCGAGGCGATCGCGACGCTGAGGAGACGTTTGACAGCGCTGTCGCTTACACTTCCTTGCGCTAACGCGAGTCGGGCAACGTCTATTGCTGGGTGAGTGACCCACCCAGTCCACCTGCCTCTAACGGAGTCTTTCAGCTCCTCAGAAAGCAGATGCAGGCTGGTTTGAAGCCGTGCTTCTGTACGATGACTAGGCACGAGGTGCGGAGCAATGATGGCGGCTGATGGGATATCACTGTCGGGGAGGGCGTCAAGGAGTGAACTCTGGAGGGTGGCCTGCACTTCCGCGTCGAGGAGCGTCCAGCAGGTCACAAGGGATGCCCAGCCGGTGTTGGCCCAGTCGTCATTGGCCAGTACAACATTTGAAAGGCCTGCTTCGAGCAGACGGGCCCGCAGCCTCGGCGGAAGTCCGTCGAGCAACTGGGGGATGAGTGTTCGAGCGAGAAGCCCGGCTTCCCAGTCGTTGAAGCTGTACGCCCGTTCGACTGCGAGTGGAGAACGGGCGAGGAGCTTTCCGAAAAGGCGAAGTTCCTTGACGCCCCTTCCGCTGTGCAGCCACATGTCCGGCGCAGGGCCCTGGTAGCCGCGTACGAAGCTTTCGACGAGCCGATCTGGAAGCTCGGCCCAGAGCGCGTGGCAGATGTCGAGCCACGAGTCGCGGTCGCGAACGCTACGACCCTCGTGAAGCTGACTGATAAGGAGGTTGTCGATCGTCGTCTGGGTGAGAGATCCCTCCTTCGCCGAGACCAGCTGGTCGATGTCTTGACCGCCACCCTTGGCCCACAGAGCGATGGCTCGGGCTACATCATCAGGTTCGTTGCTCTTCGCCATGATGAGGGCGGCGTGCTGGCGGTTGATTTGGGGAACCATCCAAAGCGCGCCGGCCCAGCTAGCCTGCATCCCTGCGGACTGGATGTCGGTGCCTTCGACCGTCGTCATTCCCAATGACCAAGTACGCGTCCAGGGGCTTTTGTACGAGTTGCGAAACTCCTTCTCGACCGAAGTCCGTGCAGCCTGATCGACCCATTCGTCGATCCACGGGAACGTGATCATGTCGTCGTATGTGTGCTCGAAGTAGATGGTTCGGTCGTGACCAAACCAGTGTCCGATGCCGTCAAGGGCCATGCCGAGGCTCTTGCCGGCGTGACGTCGCGCTTCCTCATAGTGGTGGTGGGATCGGTCGACCCAACCGTGGTCGAAGGACCAGGTTGCGAGCTTGCAGTGGCAGCGTGCGACTACATCGCGGACGCCGGGGCCCGTCAAAGAGGCAAGCTTTCGCTCAACACGGGCAAAATCTTTCTCGGTTGCCTCCGACATCCAAGCAATGAGCAACGTCCCGAGCACGCCGGGCAATCCCGTTCTTTTGGCTACGATCTCGTAGTGGTCCCGGGCTGCGCCGGGGTCTCCGGTGAGTTCGGCTTTGAGACCTTCGGCTGCGCGTCGCAGCGGAGTCAGCCGCTTAGGGATCGAGTTGTATGTTTCGTTGAACCCAGACGGGAGCAGCTGAATGGTGCGCTTGAAGTGGTCGACATCGTCTCGATCGGTACCGCGCAACGCTGGGATGTTCCAAGTAATGCACGCTTGGTAGATGCGGTCTTCAGCGGTTATTTCGTTCTTCACTGAACGTCGCCTCCCCTTGCTCGGTGCGGGTCAGATGGGCGAGCGCAGCAGTGATGACGTCAACCATCGCGCATATCGACTCTTGACTTCCTGGTGGGCCCGTTTTGACGTACGCCAACTGGTTTGCCCGATCGTTCAGGTACTTCCGAAGCTTGCGGTACTTGCGGCTGTCCTCAGGTTTATCCATCCAGATCACCGACACCTGGACAGTGCTTTCATCCAGCACCGCCTCGATCTCCTCCTCGGTGCCTGGACGAAGCTGATTGGCCAGCAGCACGACCACCGCATGCGCCTCGCGAACTCTTCGGACGAATTCCTCGTTCATATCGGTGGTTCGGCGGCCAGCATCGAGCTCCCACCGATCGGGGACCAAGGTAAAGGGACGCGTCTCGCTACGACGCAATCGGAACTGATTATCCGCCGACCGAACCATAGCTTCGAATAGGTCGCGCTGGTCCGCGACGTCTGATGCGGAAGAAATGAAGAACACGAACTCACGTATGAGGTTCCCGTCCTTCAAGAAGTAGTCCTTCGGCCCGGCTGAGGTTTTCACGAACTCACGCGCCGACCCGCGCTGAGGCTTGGCGAAAGCAGCTCAGTGGACACGAAGCCAGAGTATCTGCACTCGGACCCGCGGCGAATCTCACCTCGGGCCTGCCGGTCCCACCCTGAGCGATCGATCTCTACACCAACAAACGGTCGCCCGAGTGCGCGTACACGCACCACACCACGCGCAGCGCCGCCGTCCTCGCCTGTCATGAGGGACCGTTCCGCTCGCGGTCTAGTGCGTCACTTCGCCGCGAAGGGGCTGTACTAGGAGGCGGGTCCACTCCCCTCCCCTACGCTCTGATCAGTGAGTTCTTGAGTGGCCCGGAGTCGGATGAGACCGGGCGCCGTCTTGGCTGGCAGGAAAGGTTCTACCGACGTGCGAACCAGTGCGATGGCGCTGTCGAACTCGGTGAAGGGTGGTCGAGTCCCAGAGGTCTTGCGCATCTGCTTCTCGTACGCCTCGCGCCACCCGGGAGCGGGCTCGACGATCCGGTCAGGCAGCACCATCCGGCGGATCGCTTCTTGAGTTCGCAGCGCCTCGGCCAGCACGACCGGGTCGAAGGTGAGCTGGTCGGCAATCATCGCCAGGTCGTACAGGTCGCGGAAGCGTGTCGACGTGCCGGATCCGAAGGACGAGTACATCGCGCATACCTTGTCGGCCATCTGGTTCTCCACCGGGTAGAGCCGGACGGTGATAGTGCTCGGGTAGCCCGGCACGACGGCGTCATCGCCTCTGGAGACCGTGACGAGTTCCGGTTCGGCGTTCAGGACGATGTCGGTGGACAGGTCGATGTTGAACGACTCGACTTCCGTGATCCCGTCGACGACGGTCACCCTCAGGCGGCTGACGTCGATCTCTTCGCCGGCTCCGGCGTCGGCCTTGCCGAGCCGGAACGAGTACCGACCGACGGTGCGGCCCTCCATCACCTCACGCAGGGCGGTCACCGTCGCTGTCACCGTCGTATCGCCGTCGCGGAACAGATCGAGGTCGAGCGTGCTGCGGGCGTCGCGGAGGCGGCAAAACAGGTTCGTGCCACCCTTGAGGACCCAGCTGTCATCCTCCATGAGAGCGCCGGTGAACATCATCCGGAAGAACGTGTTGTAGGCCTCGCGCGGGTCGATGCCGCGACGGCGGGCGTCGTTGGCCAGCCGCTGACGTACCGCCGCATGCGACGCCGGCTGGGCCAGCTCGGGAACGACCTGCGCCAGGACCTTCGACCTCACAATGTCCACTCGTGGGATCAGTCCCTGGTTGATCGCGTCATGAACCAGGTCGAGCAGCTGGCTATGCTCCCACCGCCCGGATCCGGCGAGGTCCTCCAGGGTGCGGCGAGGCGTGGTGACCGGGAGACCGTTGACGAGCTGGTACTCCTTCGGGCCGATCTGACGCTGGTGGATGGTGACCCACGCCTGCCGGCTCCGGAGTCTGCGGGTCGATGTCAGATGGACTCCGCCTGCAGTGAGGTCGCCCACGCCGTAGATACCGGCCGCGGTCTCGTCAGACACGATCACCGGGACGTCGTCGTCCCGCCGCTCCCCCGCCGTGCGCTGAGGGCTAGTTGCCAGCCATTCAGCGCGCGCGTCCTCGAACGCATCGGACGGCGCGCCCGCCATCACGTACACACCATGGCGGACGCGCCGGACGATCTCCATGCCGGCTAGGCGGGCAATTTCGACCCGGGTAACCCCTAACGCCGAGGCCTGGGCTGTGGTGAACATCCCCCACTGGCTCGCTGCCAGCCCACCGACCAAATCGGTAACCTCCCGATGTTTCATACTCCAATAGTATCAGTCTGCGATACTATCGCGGTGACTCTGGCCGAGGCTGAGCCGTTGGTCGACGGCAGTCACCCCGGTACGGTTTCTGTACCCGGCGTATTAGACCCCACCGCAGTCTCCAGTGTTGGCGACATGCGTCACGCCTGGCCCTTATGACTTTCCCCCGTCAACCGGCCAAGACCAATCGTCGCTTCGGGCGGCCCGGGTTCAAACAGACGACCACATTTCTTGGACGAGTCCTACCGTCGTGCGCTAGAGGTCGGGAATGCATGCGGTGACGTCGAGGCGGGGATCCCGTCCGCACTGACGTGGGTGGCCAGGGAGATGTCGGTCTACGCCGCAAACATTGTCCTGACCACGGTCGACGACCTGTGGGCTTGCCAGTAGTCCCGGCACGACGAGCGGCGGCTACTGGACCGTCGCCGCCCGATCACGTCACCGGACCAGCTTCACCCGGTTGCGTCCCTGGATCGCCGCAGCACCGGGGGCACACGGGTCAGCGGCAGCGAACTCGCCCCGGTTGCGTCCGTGGTCGTCGCGCGAACGTCTGGACGAACGACCCGCGATGGCGCCTGCTGAACCCGGACGTGCTCGTAGACGTCGCCCGGTTCGAGATCTCGTAGCACACGTTGGTAGGGAACCCGCCTGACCACCTGCTCAGCCCGGCCGACCTCGGTTCCGCCGCCGCGTCGCAGCGAAAGTAGCCACGGCCAGGCCCACATGGAGGCGGTCAGGCCCAGGTGCCCCGACCAGGGTTCGCGGCACAGCCGAATACTCGGTCTGCGGCCTCCCTATGTCCTCGAAACCCGCCCCGCTGGGTCGCGCCGGCAGCGGCGAACCACACGTGAGGATCGGCCTGCCTGTAGCTGGGGTGCTGTGGCTCCACGAAGGTCCTGGTTTCTTCCCATGCCTTGACTTGGATGCCCGAGCGGGACCGCCCCCGTCCTCGATCGGTGCCGCGGAGCCGACGCCGTAGCTCCGTCGCGAATCTCATCGAGTGAAAGGTCCGCAGGCCACCACCTGTGACGGTCAGAGCGTCGTCGGACTGGTCGACGTCACTCCAATCCGCAGCCGGCCCGCCCCACCGGCACCAGGTTGCCGGCGGCAATCCCAGACCCTCGGGTGTCCGCGTCTTCGGCCGTCCAGTCACCGGGATGCCGAGCCTGTGCCACCGCGGAGATGCGTGGCTCCCCGGGTCGTGCTCTCGAGCGAACTCGGCCGCAGACTGAAGACCGTCCGCGTCCCCCTCCGCATCGTCCTTGTTCTCGTCGCCGACCTGCCGGGTCCCGTTCGACGCGTCCGTCACACGAAGGTGATCAGCGTCACCGCTTTCCGGGAAATCACGTTCGACGGCAACGGCGACGTCCGGGGCCGTCACCGGTCCAGTACCCGAACCGTCTGGCTTGTCCGCCACCGTACGGATTCAGGGCCGGAAGAGAGAACACCTGGGCCTGGGGATGTGCCGCGACCGACGGTCTCTGGGTCTCCCCGGTGTTGCGGCCCTCTCCTTCGTCCTCCAGGCCCACTCCTCATGTTGCCTCGAACGGCAACGTAGCCACCCGAAAGATCCGCAACCAGTAGCGCGAGACCCAATCCCCGCAGGGCACCGCCTACTCGACACGCACACATCGGCCGGGGCGGCCGCGCGAGATCTACAACTCCCCCGAGCGCCGGTAAGCGGGTGCTGGTGCAGCGCACCCAGGAGCGTAACTGCCGTCCGTTAGCCGACGGTCGTGGCCAGCCGGGGGCGAGCTGGCGGTAAAGTCCGGCGTCAAGGGCTGGTGGTGCCGGCGGCCGCTACTGCAGCCCGGAGGGCGGCGTTGACGACGACGGACCGGGTGACCGGCTCACCAGTGGCGGGGTCGGCTCTGCGCAGCGCGTCAACGCTCGCCAGCTCGTCCGATAGCAGGCGGGCGGTGACCTGCATGGCGGCTGCGGCGGCCCGGTTCTGGCCTCGAGGACGCCGGGGTGAACCGGCCGCGTGCAGGGTTCGGTCGACCTCCTTGGCGACCTCCGCGGACCTGTCCTGGCAGGTCCAGGCCACGAGCTGCCCCCACGAGGGGCGGTCAACTCCTTTGACCATCGGGGACGCGAGGTCGTAGAGGTCGCCGGGGACGCGCGCGGCAACCGCGGTGATGCGCGCTGGCTCGCCGTCGGGCAGCGCCCGGCCACCGGCTGCCCGCGGCCGATGCTGCCCCGTGGTGCTGCCCGGGAACTCACGGGGGTGCCGCTCCCCCGCTGTGAAACCGCGGTTGGCTGTCCGCAGGCTGCCGGCACGGTCGGTGGTCGCGGGAAGGCCTGCCCTGGTCTGGTCGACCCGGGTGAGCAGGGCACCGAGCGGCGCGGGTGTAGGAGCGGAGGGGCGGTCCACCTCCACAGCGCGGCTGACGTCGAAGACGTTGCTCGCCACCCGCCTAAGCATGCGCGTCGACCTGCTCCCCCGGCTGGCTGGCTGCCTGCTCCCGCTCGCTGATCCGGGTCAAGATCTCGCGGGTGAGGGCCTCGTAGTCGCCGGCCAGGGCGTCTCCGGAGCTGCGGGACCACCAGGTGTCTGGCTGCTCCTGCGGCGCCGCGGTGGCGTCACTGCGCCGACGCAGGAACGACAGCCGGGTCTTGCGCTGGGTGACCGCCTCCACGGCGACCTCGCTGGCGGACAGGCCATGCCGGCGGGCGTCGATGGCGTTGGCGGCGTTGTAGCGGATCATTGCGTCGAACGGTGTCGCTGCCGGCCCCAGGGCCTCCGCGAGCTCGTCGCGGATCATCGCGTTCCGGGCGGTCGCCTGGTGGTCCACCTTGGTCAGCACCGCGCCGAGGAACTCGATCTGCGAGCCGTGCCGGCTGACCGCCTCCGCATACCGGGCCCCCATCTTGTCGACCCCGGCGAAGGACGCCTCGTCGCTGATGGTCGGCACAACCAGCCACCGGGCGGTCAGCAGGTACGCGTCCAGCAGCCTGGTGTCCCCTGGCCCTGAGTCGATCAGCACCACGTCGTACGACTGCTGCGCGCACAACCGCCCCAGGGCGGCGCGCAGGTTGGCCTCCAGGCTGACCTCGGACCCGGGCACCCCGGCGGCGCCGAGGGCCCCCTGAAGCTCCGGTCCCCCGCAGACCACGTCGACGCCGCGCGCGTGCTGGACGGTGAGCTCGGTGCCGTACTGCATCGCCATCGCCAGGCTGCGTCCCCGGTCGGTGTCGAGGCCGAAGTCGATCTCGCTCACGTTTCCCTGCGGGTCCCCGTCTACGACCAGGACGCGGTAGTCGCTGGCGGCCAGCACTGCGGCCACGGACCGGCACAGCGACGACTTGCACACCCCGCCCTTGCGGTTGGCCACCAGAATCACGCGTCCCAGCGCGGCGCTCCATTCATCCATGCCTGCAGTTCTACCGACACGTGCATCCCTGTGACGGTAGTGACACGCGGTGACTACTGCGTTAGGAGATCACTATTGAGGTTTAGAGACGGTCGCTGGCTGCTATCCCCCACATAGTCCCTCATGACATCCGCTCGTGACGGCCGACGGCAGCACCGCTGACACGCCAGCGGTGACACCCGCTCCACCCACATCACCGGCTACAGCAAGCAGTCCATCGGTTAGCAACGTGTGTGTCGCCACTGCGTTCCCGTATGTAGGTGTGTATGTAAGTACCGACGATCCCTTGTCCGGAGCACCATCAAGAACCATGTCACCATCGTGCACCTGTCGTCGTTTGCTTGTCGCACAACGGGATTGAGGACCTGGATGCTTGCCCTGGGCACCCAGAACCGTCACCCTCACAAGGTAACGCAACGGTAACGATGGCCGGCGGCGGCGCGCGCAAGAACCCAGCTGAGCGACGCCGGCTGACGTTATGTCTGGCTCCAGGTGGGCGGACGGTCGCGGATAACGGGTGGGGGAGGGCCTGCGCGAGCGGCCGGGGGAGTGCAGACGGGTACTGCGTTCCCAAGCCCAGGACAATCCAGGCGGTCCCGGGGAGGCCGGGGGAGCGAGGATCGGTGAGGCAGAAGTGCGGGAAGTGCGGGGAGGGAGGACGTCGAGCGGGTACACCAGGCCCGGAGGCGACCCAGATGAGGCAGGGGAGCGGGGGCCGGCTGGGCCGACCGGGGTGGGCGAGAGCCGGGCAGACGGGGTAGACCGGCAGACGGTGCGACTGGAACGGCCGGGCAGGCCCGTACCCGCAGCTGGGCGCGGTTTCGCCCAGGACCGTCCAGCCCCCGCGAACCCCGAAGGCCTCGGGGGAGGGGGCGTCCTGGCAGGTTGTCCGGAGCGGGTTGACCGCCGGGGGCGCCGCGTCCATGTCGACGCTCGCGGGGCATCGGTGCTGGTCAGGCCGGCTCTGCCCGCCGCCTAGAGGTGGCGACCGATGCACGGAGAGAGCCGAGCAGGATCTCTTGGTCAGGACCCCAGGTCACCGCACCCCCCGCGACTCTGACCACCGATAATTCCCGTTATCCGTGTTGACCGTGCTAGCATCTGTGACGGATGGGGTGCGTGTGACGGACTTTTCTCATCGGGGGAGACCGGGGGTGGATATGGAGCCAGCCGGGACGGACCGCGACGTTGACCCGCTGACCCCATCCGCGGCCGCGTTGTCATCGGCACCGGCCGGCACTCCCTCATCTGGCACATCCTCGACCGGCACGCCCTCGATGGTCAGCCTCGTCGGCGTGGGGGAGCGGGGCCGACCGGCACCGTCGACCACCGGCGGGCCGGCCGGTGCGGGGTCGGCCGGGACGGGGCTGGTGGGGGCCGGCTTGGTGGGGACGGGGTTGGCGGCGGCGGTCGAGGAGCTGGCCCGGGCCGCGCAGGCGCCGAACACCCGCCGCGGGTACGCCGCCGACTGGGCCCACTTCAGCGGCTGGGCCGCCCGGCACCGGCTCAACCCGCTGCCCGCGGACCCGGCCGACGTGGCCGGCTATGTCGCCGACCTGGCCCAGCTACGACGCGCCGACGGCCGCTGGGCCTACACCCCGGCGACCTTGGCCCGGCGGGTGGCCGGCGTCAACTTCGTGCACCGCCGCGCCGGGCACCTGCCCCCCGGTTCCGCCGAGGTCGTGCGGGCCACCCTCGCCGGGCTGCGCCGCACCCGAGCCGCCCCGCCCCGGCGGATGCACGCCCTGCCCCTGACCACCCTGGTGCGCGCCCTCGGCCAGGTCGAGACGCGGAGCTGGCCGGGCGCCGTCACCGGCCGCCGGGACCGGGGCATGCTGCTGCTCGGCTGGTCGTCCGCGCTGCGCCGGGCCGAGCTCGCCGCGCTGCGCCGGGAGGACCTCACCGCCCACCCGCAGGACGGGCTGCACCTGCTGATCCGCACCTCCAAGACCGACCCCGACGCCCACGGCGCCACCCTCGCCGTCCCGTTCGGCACCACCCCCGCGACCTGCGCCGCCTGCGCCCTCACCTCGTGGGTGCAGGTCCTGGACGCCTGGGACGGGCGCACCTACCCCAGGGACGGACTCAAGGGTCGCTCTGCGGTGCTGCGGCTGCTGCTCACTCAACCGACCCCCGACGACAGCGGCGTGCACGTCTGCCACCACCCCACCAACACCACCCACGCCGCCAACAGTGCCGATATCGCGGTCACGGGCCGGTCGCGGCCGAGCGTGGGGGAGGAAGTCTGGGGACAGGGGCCGCTGCTGCGGCCGGTCAGCAAGGCGGCCACTATCGCAGGCCGGGCCCTGGCCGGGGACGCCGTGCACGCCGTCCTGCGGCGCCGGTTGGCCGCCGCCGGGGTCAACCCCGACGGGTACGGCGCCCACTCACTGCGGGCGGGGTTCGTCACCGACGCCTACCGCGCCGGCGCCTCCACCCACGCCATCAGCCGGCAGACCCGGCACCGCGACCCCGCCACCGTCGAGGGCTACGCCCGCCACTACACCCCCCTCGAGGCCAACGCCGTCACCCAGGTCGGCCTGTGACCACCACGGGAACGGCCCGACCAGCGCCCGCCTTCAACGAGACGGGCACCCCGGCAGCCGGCCCTGCGCGCGGGACCGTCCGTCCGCACCCGGATCCCCCGGTGCCCGCCTACCTGCGGGAACCGTGGCAGCTGTTTACCGACTGGTGTGCGGCCACCGGCCGGGCCGCCCTGCCCACCACCGCCCCGACCGTGACCACGTTCCTCACCCAGCTACCCGCCAGCCCAGCGGTGCAGTCCCGACGCCTCCGCGCCATCCGGGCCGCCCACGCAGTGGCGGCAAACGCCGACCCGGCGCCCCCGGAGCCGAAGGCGTGGTCAACGGTGGGGGAGCGGTACCGCGGCGCCGGCTGGGCTGACCCGGCTGCGGTTCTGGTGGACCTCGCCGGCACCGCGTACCCCGCGGGGGTCGCCGCCCGGCGGGACGCCCTCATCGTGCTGCTCTGCGTGGTGCGAGGACGGACCCGGCGCCAGGCGCTGACCGCCCACGCGGAGACCTGGCCCGTCCCCAGCCTCGACGGCGCCGACCTGCGCTACACCCCGGACCCGGCCACCTGCCACGCCTGCGTCATGACCCGGTGGCTGCGTCTCCTGGCCGCGGACGCTACCGGCGGTCGCCACCTCGTGGAGGACACCATCGAGGACGCCGACCTAAGCCAGCACGACTGCCGGGACGAGGTCCCCCCCGGCTGGGCGAATCGATCCCTGCTTCCTGCAGTCGACCAACACGCTTGGATCGGCACGCACACTCCACTGTCGCCGCGCGCCGTCAGCGGCATCCTGCGCCGCCGCCTGTGCTTGGCGCAGGTCGATCACCGTCTCGGCAGAGGGGAGCCGCGGGCGGCGGATGTCTCGGATGGAGTGCTGTCGCCGGGGCACCGCGACCTCCTCGCGACCGCCGAGCTGGACGAGCTGCTCGCCCATCTTGAACGGGAGATAGATCGAGCCCTTAGTCGCTCACACACTGCGAACACTGACGCGCGAACGCCTAAAGCTTAAGACCTGCTGTGGCGACGGCCGCTGCCCCGCGGGCGGCCGTCGTCATCAGATCTTCCCCATGCGGGTGGTCTTCGGGTCGACGAGCTGGGACACGCGGCCGGGAGAGATCCCCATCACGGCCGCGGTGTCACGGACCGACAGGTGGTGCTCGGTGCGTAGCGTCGTGGCGAGCTCACGCCACTTCTCGCCGGCGGCGACGGACTCGGCCTGAGCATCGGCGATCCGGTCCATCGTCGCGGACACCTCGGTCTCGACACCGCCGAGGTCGGCGGTCACGGTGACCTCGTAGTTCTGCGGTTCGCCGCCGTGCTCGGTCGCGAGATAATCGCGCACCTCGCTGGGTGCTTCGGTGAGAGTTGCTGCCTGGGTGAGGATCTGGTCCCCGTCGAACAGCTCCCAGCCGTGCTCCCAGCGGCGCGCGGTGATCGCATACCTCGTCATCGTCGTGGTCATTGCAGCCATCCCTCCGGTAGGCATTCGAACGTCTTGGTCAGCTTCGCGACCAGCCCTGGGGACACCTCGCGGTGTCCAGTCGCTAGCGACATGCGGTGCTGGCCGCACGGGCAGGTCCACATCTCGTGGGAGCCTTTGCCGGGCCGGCTTGTGCATCCCATCCGGCGCATCGCTCCGACAACGTCTCGGGTCTTCATCGCCTTCGGCATGACTCTAGTATAGAGGGACTAGACAATCAATGTTGAGGGGGGCTAGACGCGAAACGGTCGGTCAGCAAGTCGCCTCAGGCGCCTGCTCCACGCCGAGCAGGTCGAGGTGGCGAAGTCTCGCCGAGCGGGAGCGGGTCGCTCAGTTGGGGGCCGGAGTGCCACCGCGACGGGTGCGCTGATCGCGGGCTGAGCTGCGGCATGGGTGCGCCGCAGTGGCGGCACCAGTCGAACGCGCCTTTCTG
>JAABVA010002698.1_pt1 | contig 17372 bp, 15 predicted proteins | sample 5560331 | NCBI WGS metagenome assembly JAABVA01 (sample SAMN12812661, study PRJNA571458) | rock metagenome | isolation source: Antarctica rocks | place: Antarctica: Victoria Land, Mt New Zealand sud | collected 2016-01-07 | reverse complement strand
CTAATTTGTTGCTTCTTCATGGGGAGAAATGAGGAAGAGGGGATGTGTAATCATGAAAATAGCAATTACAGGTGGTGCAGGCTTTATTGGTAGTCATATCGTCAAGGCGTATCTTGATGCTGGACATGATGTGTTCGTTATCGACAATCTTTCACATGGGTCACGTGCAGCAGTAGATGCACGCGCACGTTTCTATCATATGGATATTCGCGACGAGAAGCTACGCACAGTATTACAAATGGAGCGACCAGACATCGTAAGTCATCACGCAGCACAATTTTATACAATGCAGACGCCGCTAAACGAGCAAGCACTGGCAGATGCCGATGTGCATGTACGCGGCTTAATCAATGTTTTGGAAGGGTGCATTGCGGCACAGGTGCATAAATGTATTTTTGCATCAGGTGGCAATTCACTGTATGGACGAGTCGATGAAGAGCAACTGCCACTACCCGAAACAACTCCTATATGCCCACAACGCCCATGTGACATCAGCAAGCTTGCGGGCGAGTGGTATATACGCTACTACGCGCAAAGCTATGGATTACACTATACAATTCTACGCTATGCCGATGTTTATGGCGAAATTGATTTAGAATACGCGCACCATCCCCTGAGCCATTTTGTACAGACTATTCACGCTGGGCGTCGTGCAGTATTACGTGGAGCATGCCATGTCCTGCGCGATCACGTTTTTATTGACGACGTGGTACGGGCCAATCTCTGTGCGTTGTCGCGTGGCGATAATGAAACCGTTCATATCAGCGCGGGTCACGGTTGCACGTTACATCAGTTGTATCGTGTCGCTGCTATTCTCCTTGAGAGTAAGGACGAGCCTGCCTACATGCCATCAGGCATTCTGATAGAACCAACCTCAATTGTGCTGGATAACACTCGTGCCCAACAGGTACTGGGTTGGAGTCCAGAGGTCAACATGGTGAAAGGTGTACAGAGGGCAGTAGCGATGCTACAGGACGTGTTGCGAGAGCCTGTAATGACTGAGAAGCGCGAAACGGTGTTAGCTGGACGCGTGTAATAAAGTCGGCAGGAGACCACAAGACCGACGGATGCCCACAAGGGGCACATCCCTACTATAGAACGCTCTTGCGTGCTTCGCACGCTGTGTATAGTAGGGACGCGCCCCTTGTGGGCATCCGTTGTGAGTATATAGCTATCGCTCTTGCTGTTATTGCTGTAGCCCACTGACGACGCGGGCGTATTTCTCGGCGAGTGCTTGCGCTTGCTCGTCTGAGACAGACTCTGCAACGACATGGAAGAGCGGACTATCGGCATCGGGCAAAACGAGAACCCATTCTTTGCCGAGGTCGATCTTGATACCGTCGATTGGTTTCGCACGCCGCTCACGATACTGCTCACTCAAGATACGCATAACCTTCCCTTTGGACTCCCAGGGGCAGGTGACACGCGTGGTGCTCATGTGATAGGCGGGCAGATCGTCTACCACATCCGAAAGCTTTGTCTGGAACGTCACCAGGAGTTCGAGCAGCTTGGCAATGGCAAGCATGCCATCGAAGGCTGGTTGCAAGGCTGGGAAGACAAATCCTCCTCTACCGTCACCGCCCAGAATCACGCCTTCTCGTGTAGAAGCGGTCATCAGTGCATGGGGTAGCACCTTCGTATGTTGGATATAGCCATCGTAGCGTTTGGCGATGTGCTGCAATGCACTGGGAGCTGTCACAGGAGCCGCAACCGTCCCACCGCGTTGCTGACGGAGCATCAAACTGGTCATGGCCGCAAGCAACTTCATGCCATCGAGGACGCGCCCACGATCATCGACAACTGAGATGCGCTCCGCACCTGGGTCGATGCGAATACCGATATCTGTATTCAGGGCCGAACTAATCGTTGCCAGCCGTTGCATATCCTTGTTCACAGCATCGACTGAACGCGATGAAGAGGTTTCATCGTTACTTGTGTTCAGCACAATAACTTCACAACCCAGCTTTGTGAAGATATCTGGTAGCAATTGCATGGCACTACTATGAGCATAATCGACAACAAGCTGGAATTTGCGCTGCCGCACAATTTCGCTATCGACGACCGTATTGAAGCCTTTGAGATAGCGACCACTCACATCTGAGTCTTCAAGGACCTCGATGGCACCAATCTCATCAAGATAGACGCGGCGATAGTCCTCGCGGAAGAAAAGATTTTCGATCTTGCGCTCGACCGTTTTATTGATATCGAGTCCATACTGATCGAAGATTTTGATATCAATGACACGCTGGTCATAAGGCGAGACACGTACATGCACACCTCCTGCCGACTCGGTGTTGCGAATGTAGTAGCGAGCAACGGGGATTGGCACCTGGTTGATATCATGCACGTTGATGCCTGCCGATGGTAAGCCTGCATTGATGCCGCGTTTAATCATGCGCGAGGTACGATAGGCGTCACGGTTCAGGCTTACAACAGCACCTTTAGGGAGAATAGCACCATAGGTCGCGCCAAGCTTTGTCGCAAACTCCGGCGTGATATCGACATTGACAAGTCCACTGACGCCATAGCGACTGAACAAACCACGCCGTCCTTGCGATCCCCAGATGATACTTGTGTTGATAACCGCACCAGCCTCGATCTCTTTGTCAGGCCATATCTTGATGTTCGGCTGGATAATAGCACCGTCTTGAATAATCGAGTTATCGCCAATCACCGAGCCTTCAAACATAACGGCTTTACTTTTGATGCTGGTTGAAGAGCCAACGATGGCACCACGTAGTTCTGAGCGTTCACCGATGTACGAACTGTTCCATACGACGCTGCGGTCAACCTGTGCGCGTTCGTCAACGATGGTGTAGTGTCCTATCGAGCTTGGACCGTGAATAATTGCCCCTGGTCGGACTTTACAATCGTGTCCGAGGTAGACTGGTCCGTACAACTGAGCATCTTCCGAAATCTCAACGCCCTCTTCACACCAGATGTTGTTGCCGATATTCTTCGCAGGAATCTCGACCTTGACATGACCGAGCAGCGCATCGGCGTTGGCACGCATATACTCGCTCAAATTGCCGACATCACACCAGTAGCCGCTCTGCGCTACATAGCCATAGATGGGATCGCCCTTTCGCAGCATCATGGGGAAGAGTTCCTGGCTAAAGTCGAACTGCTTGTTCTTCTCGAAGTAGGAGAAAATTTGTGGGTCAAGTACATAGATACCTGTATTGATGGTATCGCTAAAGACCTCGCCCCAACTCGGCTTCTCCAGGAATTGTGATATATGACCGTCTTCATTAGTGATGATCACACCATATTCCAGAGGGTTATGGACGTGCGCCAGGAGAAGGGTCGCGAGTGATTTTTTTTCGTTGTGATAGTTAATGATTTCGCTAAGGTTATAGTCGGTTAATGCATCGCCACTGATGACAAGAAAAGGCTCTGTCAGTTGCTCTTCCGCGTTCTTGACACTACCGGCTGTTCCCAGCGGCACATCTTCACGCGAATAGGTAATATGCATGCCCAATTGAGAACCATTGCCGAAGTAGTCTTCGATATTGCTTGCCAGATATTGGACGGTGACAACGACTTCCGTAATTCCGTGACGCTTGAGGAGGTTAAGGATGTGCTCCATCACTGGCTTGCCAGCGATGGGTACCATTGGCTTCGGTCGTCGAATCGTCAATGGTCGTAGCCTCGATCCTTCCCCGCCTGCCATAACAACCGCTTTCATATGAGGCCCTGCCTTTCTGGTGGAACAACCGTCATGGTCGTTCACTTACACTATGTCAGTTATGTCTGTTATGTATATAAATACAGGGACGGCGTAGCAATGCCACGCCGTCCCATCTGCTCTGCTACAATTCATTGTACAACACGACAAAAGTGCATCGCAAAGCCAATTTGCAATGATCTGGCTGTGCAAGCAGTAAAAGTATTTATATTACCAATCGCTGATACGACCATGTTCAACAAGCCAACGTATGAAGCGATGATAATTTGTCTCTTCTGTCGCCACACGCTCTTCATACTCTTCCTGAAGCTGGATGAGCCGCCCCGCCTCTTCCACAGTAAAACCCTCGTCCAGGAGGGCGTCGATGAGCAAATCTACGAACTGTTGTTGCTGCTGCATATGCAAAGTCCTCCTTCCCTTTACCAATTTCGTCTGTATGCTGCCGTTCAAGATAAGACCGCGTTGGGTATGCTTTACGCCCAGCCATCGTTGGATACCGCGTTATCTCTTCGCAAACTTATTACACGGACGCGGAGGTACACTGAAATGGACCTCTGCATGTCTATGGTTTAGTATAATCGGCGGACAAAGATAACAAAGGAGAGCGTATAGGGCATACTGCCTCATGCTCAAAACATGACGGCACTACTACAATACACGTTACTAAAGAAAGCATAGCATAAAGCACATAACTTTTTCCAGTGGCAACTAAGATAAAAACTTGTTCACAATAACGTTCTCCACGACAATGCCTATGTGAAGCCATATTGAGAGGAGTTGGCAAGTGTTCTATGTGAGCAATTTGTGAGCAATTTTTCAGAAAGACTTGACAAGCGCAAAAATCCAATGTACAATACGGACATCGAAAGGAGGTGATGTGTAATGGATCAAAGTAGTCGCTGCACAAGCAGCGTTGTAGATTCTCACATCTTCCAGTCGAGAGGGATTACACGATAAGTGTAGACTTTCTCGCTAACTCGGCTTAATTGTCGGGCGAGGTTTGAAAATCAACACTGGTAGGCAGTGGAAACCACTCCTGCTTGTGCAGCACGCCCAGAGTAATGACGAAGACTTTTGCCGTTGCTCTGGGATTTTTGTCAACGTTTACGACCCATCAATTGACGTATTTCCTGAATGCATAGACCTGTGTACCCTTTTCCCCAGGTATACACAAGACATGCATATACAAACGTTCGTTATGTGCATTGCTTATTACATTTTCTTCATATTGATCAAAGCTCACACTGGAGCTAATACCCATTAAAATAAGTGGCGGAGTAGGAAAAGCAATCGTGACTGAAGTTACAGCTCTCTCTATCGAAGTATTACAGCAACAACTGGATACGGTGTTTTTCGGTAGAGGCGAACGATTGCATTATGTAGCAGTTACCGATTCAACAAATACATTGGCGATGAAGATGGCGCAGGAGGGAAGCGCAAGAGAAGGGTTCGTGATACTGACCGATAGTCAAACGGCAGGAAGAGGTAGACTAGGACGGCATTGGGTTGATACATTCGGCTATAACATCCTTTCGTCCACCGTCCTGACGCCCCATTTTCCACTCTCTCTCCTCGTTATGATCGCATCGTTAGCGGTGGTAGATACAATTGGCGACGTATGTAAAAGCGTGGCGACCATTAAATGGCCTAATGATATCCTTATCGAAGAACGCAAAGTTGCAGGCATTCTGATCGAAACGACGCATGACCGTTCAGGTCAAATGCTTGCTATCATGGGTATTGGTGTCAATATCTCTAGCTATCCCATACAGACCGAGGTTGAACAAAACCTGGTAAAAAAAGCGACAACGCTTGAGGCAGCTTGTGGACAACGAATTAGCCGAGAAACATGTATTGCACACTTACTAAGGCATATTGAAACATCATATGTATCACTACAGCAAGAATCCTATCCTTTTATTACAGCCAGTGCTAGCAAGGATGTTAGCAAGAGCTGGGGACCAACCTCTCGACTGATACGAGAACGTTGGCGTAGCCGCTTATCGACATTAGGTCGCACCATAGAGGTGCGGCAGGGAAACACCGTTTTGAGCGGTGTTGCAGAAGATGTTGATGACAACGGAGAACTGTTCCTCCGGCGTCATTCAGGTGAGCGTGTCAGTATCACCTGGGGCGATATTGGATATCCCACAGAGTAGCTGACACTAAATAGACGTGTGGCAGAGAGAAAGCCACATAGAGGGGACACAGACATGGAGACTTCAGACGTATTCCTCACAGACGATGGCAGACAATTTGCAGTAAGTCAACTGGAATTTCTACGCACCACCAAAAGGGCCGAGGTTGCCCAATATTTGCATGAAGCAAAGGAATCGGGTGATGTCATCGACAATGCTGCCTACGAGGATGCGAAGAGCGAACATGCACGCCTTGAAAATCGTATTTACGAGCTAGAGCAGATGCTTGTGAGAGCGAAACCGATTAGCCGCCCCCTGAGCAACGAGGTCTCGCTTGGCTCGGTGCTGCGCCTGTCCGCGAGCGAGAAAGAATACGACTACACCATCGTTGGTGCCTTTGAAGCTGATCCAAAATCAGGGCGTATCTCCAACGAATCTCCGGTAGGGAAAGCACTGCTGGGCCATAAGGTAGGCGATCTTGTGATTGTCTCAACCCCTGGTGGTGTGAAGGAATATACCATTCTTTCTATTGCATAAAACACACATTCGCATAGCACGCGAGAGCGAGGGCAGTGGGATAGCACAAAATTCCCACTGCCCTCGCTTTTTTTTGTTTTTATCGCTAGTCTACCCATGAAGTGGAAACGATGTTACAATAGGACGCGAAAGTTGAGCAAAACAACCACTATCTTGTTCAACATATTGCGCGGGAGGAAAAACGAGGGATATTATGCCAGATGAACGCGAGACACGTATACAGCGTCTCCATGACTTACGGGAACAGGGCGTCAATCCCTATCCCAATACGGCGGAGCGCACACACACGATAGCTGAAGTGCTGACGCATTTCGACGAATTTCAGCAAAAGGGAACTGACGGCTCCTACACGCTTGTAGGACGTATTCGCCTGATACGCCGACAAGGAAAGATTACCTTTGCCGCTATTGAGGATGGCACAGAACGTATCCAACTGTACTTTGCCATTAATGATATAGGTGAAGATGCATATAAAAGAGTGAAGATGCTGGACATTGGTGATTTCATTCAGGTCAGTGGCTATCTTTTTACCACAGATAGAGGCCAACGCACACTGCATGTGCTAACCTATCGCTTGCTGGCAAAGGGTCTACGTCCATTGCCAGAGAAATATCATGGGCTTGAGGACAGGGAGATACGACAACGCAAACGCTATCTTGATTTTATTGCCAATGGTGATGAGGTCAAACAGGTTTTTGTGACACGAAGCCGCACCATCAGCGCATTGCGTCGCTATCTGGATGCTCACGACTATATTGAAGCCGAAACGCCTGTACTACAACCTCTCTATGGCGGCGCAACGGCACGTCCTTTTGTGACTCATCACAATACATTAGACCGTGACCTGTATATGCGTATCGCGGTTGAGTTGTATCTCAAACGATTGATCGTTGGTGGCTTTGAGCGAGTATATGAAATAGGACGTAATTTCCGTAATGAAGGTATTGATCGTAGTCACAATCCTGAATTTACTATGCTAGAGTTCTATCAAGCATATGCTGACTATAGCCAGATGATGCAGGTTGTCGAGGAGATGATCGCCTTCGTCGCACAGGAGGTACACGGCTCACCACGTATTCAATATCAAGGGACCGAGATTGACCTTACGCCACCCTGGACACGCATGAGGCTCACCGATGCTATCGCGGAATTTACAGGCATTGATGTCCAACGCTTTCCTGATCGTGAGAGTCTGGCAGCAGAGATGCGTGCGAACGGTTTTGAGGCTGATCCCAAACTTGGTTGGGGTCGCCTTGTCGATGACCTCATGAAAGCGATGTTCCGTAAGGGCATTCCAGCACTCAGGCAAGCCCTCTTCTTGACGGACTATCCATTAGACGTGTCCCCACTGGCAAAGCAGCACCGCACGGTTGCAGGTCTGGTTGAACGCTTCCAGCCATTTGTGGGAGGATTAGAGTTGGGGAACGCTTTCACGGAGTTGAACGATCCACTCGATCAACGCGCCCGCTTCGAGGATCAGGCACGTCAACGCGCACAGGGCGACGATGAGGCCCAGGTCCTCGACGAGGATTTCCTGGAAGCAATGGAGGTCGGCATGCCACCAACCGGAGGCGTCGGCATCGGTGTTGACCGCCTTGTCATGCTGATGGCAGACCAGGAGTCTATCCGTGACGTAATCTTGTTCCCCACGATGCGTAAAACGGCTGAGGAGCAATAAAAGCTATTATTCAACCTGTGAGGAAGTGGGCGCGGTATATCTCTTAAAGACACAGAGATATGTCCGCGTCCACCGCTCCGACATAGCACCGTCAATCAAGACATCACCATTTTTGCCAATCACAACAGGTTGAATTTGCACGACCTCCCATCCCTGCTCGCCGAGATGATTGAGCCGAGGCAAAATCGACGGTAGCGCGTATCTCGGAACAGCATTAGGTGGATAAAATTGCTGTACAAACTCCGGTTGGCTCTGTGCATCGGCTTCGATTAGCTCCAGGTAGTGTTCCCACATAGATGTGCCTTCTTTCACTGTTATAGTATCGACTCATTGTAGGGGAGGACAGTAGACACGTCAAGTATTTTTAACACCTTTTCAGTACAAAAAAAGGTTGCATTTACCTCTACATTCCGCTATGCTCTACGTACATAAAGCTATATTGGAGTATTTATCATGGATATTCAAAGTATTTTTCGGCAGGTGCAAAACAAAGCACAACAGGTTCTGGATATAGCATTCCCCCCACAATGTGCTGCTTGCAAGCGGAGTGGTACTATCCTCTGCTCTCCTTGCCTCGCACAGATGCAACCAGTAATACCTTTACCATATAGACAGGGCTGGCATGCGCTTCACGGACTTGTCGCGGTGAATCAGTATCAAGATCCGCTTCGCACTTGCATTCATACATTAAAATATGATGGTGTGACACGACTGGCCGAACCACTCGGCATGTTGCTCGCACAAACGTATCTTCGTTACAATCTACACACAGATGTACTCGTCTCTGTACCCTTGCATAGTGAACGGCACAAGCAACGTGGCTACAATCATGCACACTTACTAGCAAGCACATGTGCCTCTACACTTGGTATTCCTTTACGCGATGATGTGTTGGTTCGTATTCGCGCAACCAATGCACAGGTCGGACTAAGTGCCTATGAGCGACACCAGAACGTCGCAGGCGCATTCTCCTATGTAGCAGGTACTACAACTGAAAGTATTTATAATCGTAGAATCATCATCGTAGATGATGTTTGCACAACAGGTGCTACGCTCGACGCCTGTGCAGCAACACTTTTATACGCGGGTGCTGCTTCTGTATGTGGTTTAGTGCTTGCGAGTTCTATAATGTGAGAGAGTAGTAGTTCATTACGTATACAAGAAGGGTTGCTCGCAAACGTATTACATGTAGGAGAAATATTTTATGAATCGTGAGATGGACCATATCAACGTGCTGGCTGGCGAGATTGGCTTTCGTGTCGCAACAACTGAGGGTGAGCATCGTGCAGCAACCTACATAGAGCAAGAGATGTGTACCTATGGTCTGCAGGAGATACGACAAGAACCGTTCGCATGTGCAACCGAGAGCATGAGCGGTGTTTTTCCCTATATGTACACAATACTTGGCTCAAGCCTTGTTGCTCCCTTTGCTCCACTGCTTGGTCTATCGGGCCTGCTCGCATCACCTGCCGCCCTTATCGGTGAGCTACGCACGAGTAAAGGACCTGTTACATGGCTAACGCGAAAGGGTACCAGTCACAATGTCATAGGTATCCTCCCAGCTCGTGGTGAATGCAAAAGGAGGATTGTCTTACTAACACACTACGACTCTGTGCGTGTGCGTAATTTTATGAAGCCACATGAGGGCAAGTCGCCGCGCCGCTTTCTCATGCCACTGCTCGGCCTCTCTTACTTTACCGCTATAGCTTCGGGCGTACTCAACTTTATTGCACGTCGCCGCAAAAATAAGAAGTTGGCACGAACAACACAGGGTATATCAGGGGCTGCAGGAGCAGCACTACTTACGCTAACGACACCGCTACTCATGGGACACATGATACAGGGCATTGATGGCGAAGGAGCAAATGATAATGCAAGCGGTGTCGCGGTGCTGTTGAGTCTGGCGGAACAGATGGTACAAACGCCGCTTGAAAATACAGAGGTGTGGTTTGTGGCAACGGGTGGCGAAGAGATTGGGCTTGTGGGGGCGCGTGCCTTCGCAAACAAACATGGGAAAGCATTGAAGGATGCCTACTTCTTTGCCGTTGATACAGTGGGTAAAGGGCGGATTCACTATACGGTTCAGGAGAACTTTCTTGGACGTGCCGACGTTTCGCATGATGTCATTGATATTTTCGTGACCGCCTCCGAGAAGGGACGGCACCGCGCACTACCGTATATGCTGCGGGCCGGTGGAACAGATGCAGGTGCCATGCTCGCCAAACACTTCAAAGCCGCTTCAATTAGCTGCCTGATAAAAGATGGCAAATTCCCGGAAATCAATTGGCCGACCGACACGCGCACGTATGTCGAGCCAGAGACGCCTGCGAAAGTCACAGCATTTGTGAAAGACGTGTTACAAGAGATTGATTGTCGAGTATGTTATAATAAAGAACACAAAAATTATGTTTCCAGTAAGTCGTAGCCTTTATAGGGTACCGAAAATACTCTTTGCGCTCTTGTATACCAAGAAATGACAAGAGTTATAGCGTTGATGGTGAATATTTCGCGTACACAGCGTAATAGAGGGGAACCTCAATGACAAATAATAGGAAATGGCTCAAACCGAGCGTTTTCTGGCTACTGATCACACTCGTCGTCGTAGGAATCGTAGTCTATATCTTTCGTCCTCAAACAGACACAAAACCAGTTAATGTGTCTACTATCCTCGTTGACATTAAAACGGATATCACAAAAAATCAGCAAGATCAACTCACTGTTGCGGATAATACTATTATCCTTACCAGAGGCAACAAGCCAGATGCACCACAAGAGACCGCAACAGTCAATAGTAGCTTCGACATTACAAAGGTGTTGAAGGACAATAATATTGATTATTCCAATACGCATGTATTGATTCTACAATATAATGCCCCCAACCCGCTCTGGGGCTTACTAGGAACACTTTTGACATTGCTGCCAATCCTTTTTTTTAGTGGCCTATTGATCTTCATGATGCGTCAGACACAGGGCACAAACAATCAAGCAATGTCGTTTGGCAAGAGCCGCGCTCGTATGTTCACTGGCAACAAGACGAATGTCACATTTGCGGATGTAGCGGGCGTTGAAGAGGCAAAGCAAGAGCTAGAAGAGATTGTCGAGTTCCTGAAATATCCTGAAAAATTTGTGGCACTTGGCGCACGTATCCCCAAAGGACTGCTCCTGGTTGGTCCTCCTGGAACGGGCAAGACGCTCATCTCGCGTGCCGTCGCAGGAGAAGCGGGGGTACCATTCTTCAGTATTAGTGGTTCCGAGTTCGTAGAGATGTTCGTTGGTGTTGGCGCGAGCCGTGTACGCGATCTCTTCGATCAGGCCAAACGCAATAGTCCATGCATCGTGTTTGTCGATGAAATCGACGCTGTGGGTCGTCAACGCGGCGCAGGACTTGGTGGCTCACACGACGAGCGCGAACAAACACTCAATCAGATACTCGTTGAAATGGACGGCTTCGATACCAACACCAACGTTATCGTGATTGCCGCCACCAATCGTCCCGATGTACTTGATCCTGCACTGCTACGCCCCGGTCGTTTTGACCGCCAGATCGTGTTGGATCGCCCAGATATTCGTGGACGCATCGCCATTCTCAATGTCCATGCAAAGGGTAAACCGCTTGACCCAAGCATCACCCTCGACACATTAGCAAAACAGACACCTGGCTTTTCGGGTGCGGACCTCTCGAATTTATTGAATGAGGCGGCAATTCTCACGGCACGACGCGGCAAACGCAGAATTGGCATGAGCGAGCTTGAAGAGGCTGTTGATCGCGTGGTCGCAGGACCAGCACGCAAGAGTCGTATTATCAGTGAACGCGAGAAGTCGATTACTGCCTATCATGAGGTAGGGCATGCGTTGGTTGCACGGATGCTACCAAACACTGATCCGGTGCATAAGGTTTCGATTGTGGCGCGTGGTCAGGCGGGCGGCTTCACGATGCTATTGCCAACCGAGGATCGCTATCTATGGAGCAAACCACAATTTGAGGATATGCTTGCTTATGCCCTAGGTGGTCATGTGGCCGAACTGCTTACCTTCGGTGAGGTGACGACGGGTGCCTCGAACGATATCGAACGTGTCACGAAGATTGCTCGCTCGATGGTTACAGAGTATGGCATGAGTAATCGCATCGGGCCAATCGCACTGGGCCATAAAGATGAGCTAGTCTTCCTGGGTCGCGATTTCGGCGAACAACGTAATTATAGTGAACAGACGGCACGCGAGATTGACGAAGAGGTGCGCCGTATCGTGCAAGAGGCTTTTGATAGAGCCTACAATGTCCTTAATCAAAACAAGACACGACTGATTATGATTAGTGAGCGGCTCATGAAAGAGGAAACCCTGGAAGGTCCACTGTTTGAATCGCTCTTCAATCAGAATATCAGTGACGAGCAGTACGAATCGCCCTCCGTTCTCGCAGGTATGCCAGAAGTGACGGTGAACGGGAATGGTGAGCAGAAAAGTCTGCCGCACCCTAGTACACCAGCAGCGTATCAAATCCCCAAGCAGCTTCAACCACCCCCATACAATGGAACAGGTGCGTAAAACGGATGTGGGCAGGATTTTTGAAGCTTCAAAAATCCTGCCCACATCCGTTTTTTTCTTTGCCAATTAGAATATCTATATGATTTTCGTAGGGACCAGATGTATCGCGTCCGCTGTGCGATAACCTATCTCGTGCGATACATCTGGTCCCTACAAATATTGTCATATAATAAGTTGTGCAAAAACTTAATTGATTGAGATTTGGAGCAAGAACATGGCAGATTCAGATAACCTCTCGATGGACGAATTAGAACAAGCAGACTTTAGAGAATTGCCCGTTGTGTATACACTTCCTGATATGGAAGGGGCTATCGTGCGGCCAGATATTGTCTATAAGAGCGACTCGTCTGGTGATCTACGGATGGATGTCTACTATCCCGCCGACTACGAGGGCGAATCGCGCTTGCCCGCCGTTATTTTTGTGCATGGAGAGGCATCGCCAGAATACCTTAAAAATGCGAAGGATTGGGCCAGCTACGTCTCCTGGGGCCAACTGGCAGCGGCCTCCGGTCTCATTGGTATCACCTTCAACCATCGCTCCGCCGAGATGCCAACAAAACTCTACGATGCTGCAAAAGATGTCGATGATCTCATCAGCTATGTACGTGAAAACAGCAAATCGTTGGGCGTCAATGCGGATGCGCTCGCCATCTGGACCTGTTCGGGTGGGTCGCCCTTTGGGTTACGCACTGCGCTACGCGAAGACGCAAACTATGTTCGCTGCATCGTCTCCTACTACGGCATCGCTGACCTTAATGTCTTTTACGACGCCGATAGCACACTACCGCATCTCTCCGACGAAGTACTCAACGAGTTTTCCGCTCCCCATCGCTTGAGCAAGAGAACGAACAAGATTCCTCCTATGCTAATTGTACGGGCAGGTCTCGATGCCCCTGAACTGAACGCATCCATTGATCGCCTCTTAACATCTGCAATTGCAAAGAACGTGAGCCTCGACTTCATGAATCACACAACGGGTCATCACGCCTTCGACATCCTCGACGACAATGTACGCACCCACGAGATTATTCGTACTACGCTGGACTTTATGCAGACACACCTGTTGGAACGTTAAACTGTTGTTGGAAAGTGTTTTGTCATGACACGCTCAGAAATATATCCCGAACGTTTCTTTGAGGTGCAACTGATCTTTGCACACAAGGTTGCCGAGATTACAGGACGCACATTCGAGGATGCGGTACTGCACTATACCGCCATGTACCGCATCCTCGGCCTCGATTGGAGTACAGACCCAACACACCCTACGTGGCAGGCATATGTACAAGCTTTACAATCCGATAGAGACTCTGGAGCCAAAGAAACATATCAATTTTACTATGCAAGGTCCGATAGCATTCCACGTCAGAGCGACCTTCCTCACTGGGGCTGTTTCGCCTACGAATATTTGCGCGATCAGTATAAAATAAAGATACACTTTTCAAATCAGGACTACACAGAGTATGGCGCACTCAGCCATCAACGTATGGCTATACGCAAAGCGGAACTCACGGAGATGTTTACAAGTATTCGTGCCGGGCATCCAGAGGCTGAGGCGGTTATAGGAAGTTCATGGCTCTATAATCTGGAAGCCTACAAACGCCTCTTTCCGGTAGAGTATGGACAATCGGCTAAAGAGGCTGATCGCATCTATTATACAGGACGTGGCCTGTGGGGACAGTTTCTCGATCATGAATGGCAGATGAATGAACGCACTGTAGCAACCTTTTTACAGCGTGTCGAGGCTGCGACAAACATGTTGCAATGTGATCGGGCCTTCCCCTATCAACTCTTGCTCCCAAAAGCACCTATTGCTTTGTTTTATCAGTTCTATAATATTTGATAGAGGATGGTTATATAACTATGCATACAGAAACAGGAGATATTACCCCAACTGCACCATACGATTTTGCGAAATCGCTGAACTTTCTTGGCTTCTTTTCGCCTATGCAGGGTGAACAAACGGTTATAGAGCAAGAATTTACCAAAGCTGTTTATGTTGATGGACAGTTAATCGCTTTTCGGCTCGCCTCTCTAGGGACGATAGATGAACCTAAGCTGGCATATACGCTTTTTTCAGAGCAACTCATAAGCGAAGAAATTCAGAATGCAGCTATAGATCGCATCACATTCTTTTTAAGTTTAGATGACGACCTGCGACCATTCTATGCGATTGGCTACGACGATAAAGATTTCGCACCAATCATACAGGAGTTATACGGCTACCATCAGGTCAAGTTCCTGACACCATTTGAAAACGCTTGCTGGGCTGTACTAACACAACGCAATCCGATGAACACGTCGCAACGAATGAAAAAGAGTCTTATCGAAGCTTATGGTGGTAGCATCACTATAGATGAAACAACGTATACAGCGTTTCCAGAGGCTGCACGTATGGAGCATGTGAGCGAAGACGCACTCACAGGAGTTGTGAGGAACGCACGCAAAGCGGAATACCTGGTTGCAGTCGTCAAAGCGTTTAGCGAGGTGGATAAGCAATTTCTGCGAACGGGCGACTATGCTGAGGTAGAGGCGTGGCTTCGCAGCATTCGTGGTTTTGGCGAATGGTCTGCGTCATTTGTGATGGTACGTGGCTTAGGACGCATGGAACAATTTACAGCGAACGAAAAAGCGACGCTTGCCGCCGCATCAAGGTTGTACGGTCATGGCAAAGACCTGACGCAAACTGAAATTGGGCGTATCGCAGAGCAGTATGGACAATACAAAGGCTACTGGGGACATTATTTACGCGTCGGGTCGTAGTACATAGTCAATCTTCACATGATAATTTTTCGTAGGGACCAGATGTATCGCGTCCGCGTGCGATTTATCGCGCGAGATGCATTCTCTTACATTTAGGACAATACTACAAAGGATTTCATGCGATAAATCGCGCTTCGGACGCGATACATCTGGTCCCTACGAAAGGTTGTTACATAATATTTATTAAGAGAGGGTTTAAGCGGTGCTTATTCGACAGATACGACGCGAAGACGCCGAACAACTCTTACAATTGCAACTGCAACTCGACCAGGAAACTCAGTTTATGTTACGCGAGCCAGGGGAACGTAGCACAAGCGTCGAGGAGCAGAGGCAACACATAGATTTTGTACTAGCACGCGGCGGCATGATCTTCGTTGCGGAACACGATGGGCAACTCGTAGGTCATCTTGGCGCGACAATGTATGCATTTCGTCGCGTTTGCCATAGCGCAACTATTGTGATTGGCATTATACAAGAATGGACACATCGAGGTGTGGGAAACAGTTTATTTGCTGCAATGGAAGAATGGGCACGGCAAAAGCATCTTCACCGTTTAGAGTTGACTGTCATGACCAATAATATTGCAGGCATAGCGTTGTACAAAAAAAGAGGCTTTGAGATCGAGGGTATGCGTAAAGATGCCTACCTTGTGCGTGACCGCTACATTGATGAATACTTGATGGCAAAGCTCCTATAAGTACACCCGAATAGACAAAAATTCGTTGTTTCGTTGCCTCCGTAACTTATATACGTTATAATGTTGTAGTTGTGGTTGCACTTTTTGCTTCGTCTACAAGTAGACAAGAGCCTATACGGAATGTAGCACAACCTCAGAGCAAATCAGGACAACATCATCAAAAAATGAATGAATATGTACAAAATATATAGTCTAAAAGAGAAATATAGCAGACCTGATAACGTTCTCTATCTAGTGCCAGGAATCTGAAAGGATATAATACAGTGGTTTTTTGTGGTCAATGTGGTCTTCAACTCTCTCCTGATATAGCACGCTGTCCTCGCTGTGGGACGATGACAGAGATAGCGGCAGACAGTAACATCGAGCCATTACAGGCAGATGCTCCTACCATTGAAGCAACCTATATACAACGCCCACAGGCGACAATGTATCCCGATGTGCCGCAACAAGCGTTTTCAGCAACACCTCCCGATTCACAAAAGTTAATTTTACACGCGGGTAGTAACGGTGGTTACGGCTATACTCCCGCGAGTGGCAACGAACAAACAAGTGCGATGAATGCCCCCAACTATCACGCTCATGCAAGTACACCCCTTGATTTTCAAGTGGACACACCCTACAGCACACAACCCGATAACGTACACTATCCTATACAGACAAGTACGATATACCCGAGTCAACCAGGGAATTATGCGGCTCCTGGCTCTACCTATGCAGAAGCAATTCCACCAGGAGGCGCAGCACTCTCTGGCTATCAGCCTCAATCAGCGAAGAAACGTGGTCGGGGAGGAGTTGCGCTACTCGTTGTTGTAGCCTTATTGCTCATCTTAGGAATTGGTGGCTTCTTCGTCGTACAGCGTTCTCACCTCTTTGGGAATCCTGTAAGTCCTGTTACGAGTGGGACAAGTGGCAATGGTGGTACAACGCAAAACACACCTCTCACACCTACCGAGCAGGCCAAAGCACTCGTAGAACACTACTATAGCGCGATAAACAACAAAAACTATCCAGAGGCATATGGTCTGTGGCGATGGGGGGCAAACGGCCCGACATTGGTCGCATTTGAAAATGGCTATGCTAATACTGAACACGATGAACTCACTATAAGAAATGCTACACAATTGGCCGACGGCACAGTAAGCGTTTTGTTGACCGTCGTTGCAACCGAACGCGTCAATGGTGCTATCAAACATCATACATACGCTGGAAACCGACCTAAAGGATGCTTGACACATATTGTTAGTACCCTTTGCAAGAAAACTTGTCTCAGCTAACAGATAGGCATGCCCCGAAAAGTGAACACTGTTGCTGGTCCAGAACCCGGGAAAATCA
>JAABVA010002697.1_pt1 | contig 17374 bp, 14 predicted proteins | sample 5560331 | NCBI WGS metagenome assembly JAABVA01 (sample SAMN12812661, study PRJNA571458) | rock metagenome | isolation source: Antarctica rocks | place: Antarctica: Victoria Land, Mt New Zealand sud | collected 2016-01-07 | reverse complement strand
ATCTCAGAAGAATCAATCTTGATCATTTTTGAACATGTCTTGTGCATCAATTTAGATTCTCTATCGTTAGATATATAAATCATGCAGATAGATTACTTTGATGCTCAATTAAGACTGTCTTATCGATGAAAAATAACAGTGATATCATGATAACATCATCAGAAAGCTTTTTCTGCGTTTTTCATCATCAATCAGCAGTATGCATCTTATTGTAGACTTGAAAGTTATTGACATTATAATGTTGAACGAGTGCGTAGATCAGCTTGTCTTGAAATGATGAATGATTCAACAAGAATCGAAGTGTTTCAATGATGTTGCAATACAAAATGCAGTGCTGCTTTTCTTGAACTTCTTCATAACTGAATTCGACTGTGAATGTTTGAAAATGTCACTCATCGTTTTCAACATCATACAAAATCTGATGTAGAAGTGTCAATCACTTGTCTATGTCGTGAAAGCTGACATGTTGATGTAAAACTCGCAAGCGCAAGTCTTGAAAAAATCAATTAATACTGTCTTTGATAATCTTCATTTGATGAAGTCAGTGAGCAAACGCGTAATTCACTTTGCATTGAAATGAATAGTATTGATTGTTGTTTGTGTTCTTGATTATTTGAGAATTTAAGCTTAATGACTTTGATATTTTCTTTGACACGTTGACTGTTGTTTTGACATCATGATTAATTGTCTCAACGAAGATTTCAACTTGCAACGCTGATGATGTGAAGAGAAGTTCAGTTTGAAGTTGTATTGTTTTGATTCTTGATGATATATGTTTCATATTCTGATTCAAATCAGCGTTATTCATTTCAGTGTTCATGTGCTCTTTTGCAAAATTATCTATTAACATATATTCTTGATTCTCGTCTTCAATGTTCATCTGAACATTCTCATCATGAAAATTATTTGAGTTTAAATCTCATTTTGCAGTCTCATGATTGCATCAGATGAGTTGCATTGAATTGCATGATGATGATTCTGATGATGATAATAACTTTTGTCAGAAAATCTTTTGCAATTAATCATGCAAGCGAACATGATAGTGATGAAGATGATGTTCAAGCTTGCTGATGTTGTTTATCTTCATCTCACATGAAAATCATACGCGTTGCATTATCTGTAAGTCTTCGATTAGTGTTTTTATATAACTTGTACAAAGCAATGATGAATCGTAATGATTTTTTACGCTTGACTGTTTATCTGTGCATGAAATGTCAGTAACGAGATGAATCGAAAAATGTCAATCACAAAGTTAATGAATCATGTTTGTTCAGAAGTTATCAACTTCAATTTGAGTTCAATAGTTAAAATATGTAAATCATATAAACTATATCTAGTTAAATTGTAAAGAGAACGAAATCAATCACTTGAATAAATATCATCATTATTCTCATGATTTAGCTATTGTCGCTTACGATGTGATCATTTAAATCTCTTATGAGATAAGAGTAATGATTGTTAAAGTGCTATATATCTCAAGTTGAAGCAATCTTTAAAGTTTACAAACTTTATCTTATCATCATCATTTATCTCGCTTTTGTCATAACTTGATAAGCAATTTAAGAAATATATGACTATGCATTTATCTTCTTCATCTTCATTTGAAACTTTCTGATAGCATGTTAATTACGCTTAAACTCATCATTGCTTCTTCTGGGCTTATCATAAGTGTGAGACTGCTTAAATTTTCTAGTCATCGCTATTTGATGTACAATGAAGATTGAGAAGATTCAAGTATCAAAAAGTAAAAACTTGAACTTAGATGAAGAAGTTAGCTGATTAACAAATATAAAGATGAACTCATCAATTAAATAAGCAACAGTAATGAGCGAAGATAATTGTTAATGATAAGATGACATTAAAGATGATGTAGTTTTGTTTTGAAAAGTCTTTCATCTGATGATGTAGTTTTGTTTTGAAAAGTCTTTCATCTGATGATTTTTTGTGTGATGTTGACTGCTTGTTTAAGTGATGACAAGAATTTTGATGCATTTGATGACACATCTTGATTGAACTCATCTATTGCTACTGTCAATAGTTAAATCATGAGTTCAATTACAATGCACATATTGACGAATCAGATGTTGCTGCATACATCAACTTCAATGAGAGCATACTTAATGATATCACATTATAGACAGTGTCTGCAATGAACTGACTGCTTAATGAAGATTTCGATTTCATCAATGAATCTTCATTTCTTGAGAATGAATGAAGTCATTTAATGACTAGATTGAATGAAGAGTTGTTGCAGTTAATCTCTTCATCATCTCTCATGATTGCTGTTGCTCAATATCATATTGTCTTCGATTTTATAACTTCATGAGAATGATTTATATTTCAATGATAACAGATGCAAGTGAAGTTTTTACACTGTTCATGACAACATCATCAACAAGTAAGAAGATTGAGTATGTATGACTCATCTTTCTGCAAATGCTTCTTACGTTTGTTCTTTAAACGCTTTGCATGAGTGATGTCGCTGATCTGAATGAAAGCAATCAGTTAACTGATACACAGAAGAAGCAACTCAAAATAATAATTAAGATTTCATTTCTTGACACTTGTATCTCTCTGTCTTTTCTTGATACTTTGAGCTTGAAAGAAGTTTCATCATTTGTGATATAATTGTTGAGATCTTTGCAAGTTCATGAACTGATCAATTCAATGATAAACTCTCTCTTGTCATTATTTTGCAAATGAAACAGTATATTCTTCAGATTTCTTCAATCATTGCATCTTTTCAACATCTTTGTCATCTTGATTGATTAATCGAAGCAATGAACAATAGTTTGATTGCAAAGCGAAAAATGCATGTAGTTTCAGTTGATACATCAGTTGAAGATCAAACGAGATTGATTGCTACGTCAAAGCTCAAAGTCAAACTCGCTTGCATGATTGAATACTTTTATATTTGAATCGTGTGAAATCTTTCTATCATTAAGTACGATTGTTTAATTCACAACAAAAGACAGATCATATACATCTAAATCATCGTCGTGAAAGTTTACAGACTTCTTGATCATGTTCTCATTTATCTCTTCATCATATATTTCAGAATCAATTCTGTTCTTTCAACTGTTATCGTTGACACTCAAGATTTGCTTGAATCAATGCTGTGTATCATGTTTGAATTGTGAGTTCAGATCAGTAAATAAAACAGTATCTTTAAGAAGATACTTAATGTCTTTCAAATTAGACTGTTTATCTTACGACTCTATTTTATTTATTTGCTTCAAAACATTTAATATTCTCTCTACGACTGCTTTTTTGACAAATTCAAAAGATAAATGAAGTTTAAAAGTAGTATTTCTTCATCTTTTAACATGTTGAGTAGTGAGAGCTTGTCTAGCACTAGTCGTGATGTTTTATATGCATTTAGTCAACACTATCTTCATGATAGTGTTATTCAATGTCTATTAAGTCACAAGTAATGCAAAGAGTGATTGAGAAGAAAGTAAAATTATGCAATATGTTTGAAAAATTAAAATGCATGAGATTCAATGAACTTGAATAGTGATTCTTTGAATCTGCTTTAATTTAAGAATGTCGTTCTTTAACATCTTGACTTGAAGAAAATTTCTTGACTTTCTTTGCTGTCAAATTGACAACGACATCACATTTCAGTGACTTTATGATGATCATCATTTCATCTTTCAATCATGTGAACTATGATTTGCATCATCAAACGCTTGAATGTAATCTTCACAACAAGATGTTAAAGCTGTGCTACTCATGAAAAACTTCAAACAGAGTGCTTATCTTTGCAACTGTATTCAGAAAGTAATTGATAGTAATATGAAAGTTATGCAATCATCAAATGAGTAGATGCAACACATCTTGATTAAACTACATGATTGATCTGCTTACTGACAATAAATGAATTGCTGTGATTCATGATGCTCTTATGAAAGCACTTGCTATCACATTCTCATGAATTGCAACAGTGAAAGTGATAGACAGATTTGCTTGAAAGCATTATGACTTGCAATGCAATACTGATTTTGTTAACAGACGTCATGATGCTAGAAGATGATCAATTATGCTTTCTAAGCAAAGAAAATCTCAATTCAATATAAATAATTGATTATCTCAACAGATTCTGATCGAATTACGAAGATATATATCATATTTTCACTATAAATTCATTTATTCGTCTCGAAGAACGTTTTTAGTATAGTCATGAAAGTTGACAAATGATCATCGCAGAAAGATTCAACATGAAGAATATGTAGATCAATGAAGATGTGACTGAGATGTTTATGATGCAGCTTGTTTGCTCATGTCTCAGAGTGAAACATGATAAGTGATAAAAATGCAAACAATATTCACTGTATCATTTCTTTTATATCATTAGCTTGAATATAATAAAGAATACAGTGTAAATAAGCATGATTCAATAAAAGATAAATAACAGCTTTGTTGTTTTATGAATGAAAGATAATCATTGTATCAAAATTGAGATCAACACTTCTATCATTTTAATTATATTTAATAGAAGAATACAATTCATCAATGAGATCTTGCTCACTTTATTCAAGTGTATGCTTTTTTAAGAAACTCAACTTTCAAGACATCATAATAATTAAATCAGAATCATTCTCATCTTAAAGACTTTTTATCTTTCATCACAATCAGATAACAATCTCAATTCAAGCTGCGATCATCAAGATTAATCTTTCAGCTTCAACTCACATCAATCTAGAATTTTACATTCTGCAACTTTATCTCACTTTCTATCTTTCATCACAATCAGATAACAATCTCAATTCAAGCTGCAACTGTCAAGATCAATCATTCAGTTTAGATTTACATCAATATAAAATTTAACATTCTGCAATCTCATCTCATTTTATCATCATACATTCTACAATCTCACTGCTTCTTATTGTTTCTTCACATTTAACAGCTTAACATCATCTCACATCATTACTCTACATCTTTCAACAAACATTTCATCATGATATTCAAAGAAAAGTTCAAAGTGACATTGACAGATAAAGATGCAGTGACTGACATCATGTATCACACATCTCAAGCGATGAAGCTTGAGAATGACAATTTCACTACTTTCATTTTGAATGATGAGAAGATGATGCAAAAAGCAGATTTAACTGAGCATCAAAGCATCAAATCTGTCATCTTTTGAACTAAGATTATTTTTGAAATCAATAAAGTAGTTAAATCAGCAATTAATGCGTTCAATTCTTTGAATGAAAATCTTTACATTACTTGCAAGATTGTGACGAAGATCTTGATGAACTGAACATTTAGCATTCACTTTGACATTAAATTACATTAAGTCACATCATCATTATTCAAAAGCTGTCTTTCTGTTCATGACATTTTACATAACTAAGTCTTTCGCTTACATTTAAATTCTGACATTCGCGAAGTTATCATTACGAATTATTCAAACATGTCTTTGTCACATACTTCTTATTTCAAATTCATGTTTTTCACATACAACATCAATGATTCAAAGATCAAGAATCTGCGTTGAGATGAATGAATGACTTTTCTTAAATTTATCTTCAGATTGATCTTGACTAATACTCAGTTGATTTTGCTTGAGAATCATGAAGATTCATCAGTTATTCAGAATATAAAGAACACACTCAAAAAAGTCTTTGATTTGTCAGAATATTGCACAGTTAAGCTGAAAATCTTCATTTCAATGATTGAACAAGATACATTTCTGAATTAGTATCAAAAATTCAACAGTAGCATCAGAATAAAGTAAGACTTTTCAGCATTCAACATGTGATTCAGTCAGTCTAAAAATCACAAGCATATCATTCAAGTAGAACAAGTGACTTCAAAGAAGAATCATTTGACTATTTATTTATTATATTGACGCACTTATCATGATGATAAAAAGTGCTGACTTATCAAAGATTTCTCTAAACTACAGTCAATGAAGACACAGCGAGCACTGATTGCGAAGACTCAGACATTGCTTTGCAAGTTACGTGCACTCATTACATTCATGAAAACAGATAAGAAGTATGTTGATTTGCTGCATCTTTTCAATTACTTCAACTATTGATTTGACTTGAAGAATTACTTTGAAGTGCTGATTAATGATGATAAGTGAACTGCTATCATTCTTGTTAAATCGTTTATTTTCTTCAACATGATAAATGTGAGCGTAACTCTTCATTGCTCTTTCATCAAGACAGATTGAAGCTCAATCAAGTTGAAGTCAACGTTCAATCTTTGTGAGTGTAAGTGACAGAATGATGATAAACAAGTACTTCAATATTGTCTTTTCAATGCATCAAATGTGATCTCAGTTCATTCAATCATGTCTGACAAGCTCGATAGAATCAAAATAGCGACAATCAGAATTCTTAATTCTGCTCATATTGACGAGAAATATTATGAATACAACGATTGCTTTCGCGATATTATACTGAGTCAGAATCTTTGTATCAAATTCACATCAATTCTTTTTAAAGACTTGAATCTCTTGACTACTCTTGCTGAGTGAAATATCGAGTTGAATAAGTCTCAAATGTTAATCATGCAATATCTTCAAAATCTTTCTAATGATTTTGATCTTATCAAGAAACTCTTTAAGATTGAAAAGACATTGATGAATGTCATTATCACAATGCTACTCTTAAAGCTGAGCAAGAAAGTCAAAATGTTGAGTTCGTTCAACAACACAGCTGATACATTTATTCTCAAACTGAATGAACAACTTCAATGATTAAAAAACAAAGACATTATTTTGATGAATAAGAAGATCATTCATTTTCACTCGCAGTTCACTGAACATCAAATAGTCGCTCAAGACAGTTGCACGTCTCACTCAGTAAACAATGATCTCGCTTGATGATGATGAAATGTCTCTCACAAGTTATCTGATGTCTTCTATGATCAGCTGACACATTAAATTATTGATCAGAGTAAGAAAACTTTACATAACATTAAAGATCATCAATACAAATTGCATCAGATCAGTCTTGACGCTTTGCTTCTAAAAGTCATGAGTTTGAGCAATCATTCAATGAATAAGACGTAATTTCAAAGTCAACAGAGTGAACAAAATGACAAGCAGCATGAGACACAAGATTCTTCAATTGTACAAATCAACAATGAAGAAGTCAATATGACTCATGAAGATTTCAAGAGCGACAAAAATCCATTCAATATGAATTATGAAGATTTTAATTTTCATGTCACACGTCAACTCTTGAAGTGAGATCACGAATTTGAACGTCATATGCTTCAGAGAATTATCAATGTCAAGCTCAATAAAATGAACAATGAGACTGAGCATGATGCTGTTATTAAGACTTTCTGCTTATACTTTTAAAGAATTGAGATGAGAAAAACTCTCAACATAAAAGATCAAGCATTCTTTCAGCGCATTGAGATTGAGCTAAGTGTGAATATTCTTGAGCATGACGTGAGCGCTGTTGTCTGCACACTGATCAACTTCAACACTACTATGCTAAAAAAATTCAAAGAAGATCATACTGTCATTCAGAAAGTCATGAAAGTCAAGAATGCAAAGATCTTTATTGCTATGACTCACAGCAACGATTCAATGCATATGTTCAATGATGAGTAACTTTGATTAACAAAAAAAAACATCAAGAACAATTGCTTTACGCATTACATAAACAGAAGTCTATTCAAACATTTGATTATGCTCAAATACTTTCATATGCTTCTCACTGAACAGTATCGCGCAATTCTCATCATAAATGACATTGTATTCACTGTCTGATACAAAGCTCAGATGCAATTCTCAGTTGATTCTTCACTTTAACTTAATATGACTATCACAATCATTGTATTGAAAAGCTTTTGCAAAATAGAATGATCATTGACATTTCTCAACATCAATGAAATCAACATAAGAGTTGATGCATCTCAGTTCAAGCAGAATGAGATTGAAGTCATTGTAGCAATTAAGCTAGTCAAGATCTACGCTGAAGTTGAAATATCTGTCAAGAACATCATCATTCTCACAGAATATACTGCATAAGTTCAGCTACTGAAGAGAAGCTTAGTCTTAAACTCAAAAGTTCAAAATGTTGAAGTGTACATGATTGATTCTTTTCAAGACAAAGAAGCTTTTGTCATCATTTTATATATGATGAGAATCAAGAAACTTGACTTCATGTTTCAATTCAATCATCTTCTGACTGTCTGTAATCATGTTTGCAACTTGTTTGTTGTATTATGTAACTATGATAAATTTTAGCACGATTACACTTGCAATTTACACATGATACAACATGTTCAAAATCTGTTCTCGATCAACAAAGTCTATGAGAAATACTTTAGTCAACAAGAATTCATTGATTTCATGAAAACAAAGCGTCAATTTCAAGAGCAAGAGTCATAATGAAACGAGAACGAAGCTTGATATGCAAGCAAAGATCAAGCAACAAATTCTTCAGAAGAGCAAGAACATCATCAGAATGCAAGTGAAGATCAAGTAACAAACTCTGCAGAAGAGCAAAAGCATCATCGAGATGCAAGTGAAGATCAAGCAACAAACTCTGCAAAAGAGCAAAAGCATCATTAAAACATAAGTGAAAATCAAGTAACAAATTCTGCAGAAGAGTAAGAGCATCATCAAGATGCAAGTGAAGATTAAGTAACAAACTTTGTAGAAGAGTAAAAGCATCATCGAGATGCAAGTAAAGATCAAGCAACAAATTTTGTAGAAAAGTAAGAGCATGTGAGATGACGAGATCTCTTTACATGAAACTGCATAGTAGAAAATAATAAGATAGCATTCTATTGATGATAGAACTAATTGCTAAGAAATGAAAGTGAAAGCTTGCAGAGTTTTCATCTTCTGTCAAGTCATTATCTCTATTCATTCATTAGTTTCTTTGATTTAATCTCGCAGACTAGTCTTGCAGACATGCATCGTTCATAGTTGATGAGATGCATTCTTACAACTGCATTTCTTCTTAAAGACTCGATCTTTGAGTCTTCATAGCATCGTATTGTCTTCTTGTAACTGATAGCATAGTCATGACTTCTTCAGCGCTTTAGCATTTGTGTAGAAGTGTCGTGAATTGATCATGCTAATAAGCATAAACAGAGCTAGTGTGAGATTGTTGATATCAACTCTTCAGCTTTGCTTTCTTTCTTTCTTTCTTTCTTTTCTTCTTGTCTCGTCTCAGCATATTTTTTTATGAGTACTGCTCTTTCAAACTGATGAAGCATGAAATCTGCTATGCATATCTTGCATAGCTCGCAGCTCATGATATAAGCTTCTTTCGTTGCAGCGTTGTTGTGATGCAAGTCAGCTCATAAGCTAATGTGAATGACATAGCAGTATCAACATCATCATCATCATCAATGCTTGCGAAGTCTACTCATTTTCTTAAGATGTACATTCTTCTTCGCGTCGTTGTCGCTGCAACGTCTGTCATGTCTGCTTCTTCTGCTTCTCTTGCATCTGCTGCGTTGATGACTGAGCTCATGATTTCTGATAAACATATCTATCTTTGCATGTTTTGATAAATGCTGACGTATGTTAAATCATCATGATCAGAAGATCTGATGCTGTCGCTGCGTTCATCGTCTGAGTGTATTGATGACTCACACATGTCGTGCTCTCATCGAACGTGCTCGCAAATGCGAGCATTGCTTCAAAGAAAAGCATGATTGCGTGATGAATTTAGTCTTGCGCTCTCTTCAGCTGATGATGTATTACGCTGCGCGAGCGTTGATTCAACATCTCATCGCTCATGCTTGAAATCATCTCGCTCTTCGTCTTTGACAATGAAAGAATGAATAGTTTTTTCTCTCAGCATGTGAGATTGTATTTAATAGTTGAGTAGAGATTTTCATCTCTCTCGTTTTCATCACTTCTTGTCGTTGTCACGTCGCTTCGTCTTCGTCTCGTAAGTATTGACTGAAGCAAGCAATGCGTGACGAGATTCACTGATGAATAAATAGCTTCTCTCTTCACTTTGATGTTCTCATTCGCGATCGTTGATCGTTTCTTTTCTTCACTCTTTCGCAACATTCATCGTCTTCTTTTTTAAAAGACATATGTTACGTGAGATTTTATAATTGTAGTTTAATATCAACTTCTTAAACTCGCGTCTTTGCGCTTTTGATATTCTCTCAATCATGATTCTTACGTGATCTGTCTCTCTTTTTTCTCTTTGACTTCTTTGCAGTCAACTGATGTACTTGTCTTTCTGTCTTGTAGTTCTCAATGATCTTCTTCGCATTGCTAAGATTTTTCATTGATTTTCAGAAGTTTTCGTAGAAAGACGTATCAGCTCATTGAACTAAATACTCAATCTTTTCTTTCTTGATTCGCTGATCAAGTATCTTCTCTATCTTTTATTTCTCTTTCTCTTTTATGAGAATGATCTGCGACTTCAAATTCTCATCATGCGAGTGTCAGAATTTCAATAAAGAGACATGAAAGATCGAGTGAATTGCATCACATCTCTCAGATAGTTCAAGCTTATACGCTTGCATATTGATCTTCTTCAATATTCTGAATGATTTCAATTATCTGTAATTAATCTTCTTCTTTGATCGAAGCGTATGAATGTTTATACTTTGCAAAAGCACTTTGTCTTTCATCTGAAAGCTTGCAACTTTATGATGAGCGTTATAATATTTTGCTTGCTGCTTTGCTACTCACTTTCATAGTCTCATTAGATGTTTTCTGATACTTCGTAGTCATTCTGCTCGCTTCGTAGTCAAGAATGTCTTTCTCTTTAGAACTTTGTTCTCAGATGTCTCTGTGAAGCTTGCAATGTATTTCTTTAAAAGCTCATGTGAAGTTTTTTCAATACTAGCGTGTACGCTGTTGTTATATGCAAACGTCGTCATTGACAAAAGCTTTGATCAGTTATTCATCTTGTAATTGAAATACACTCGCAGATAGTGCTCAAGCATCTGATTTTGTCTTTTTGTTTGATCATCGATTTGCGAATGAAATGCAGTGCTTAGCTTTCGCTTTGCTTCGAGATGTCAACATAAAGTGATTCAGAAATGATTGATAAACAGTGAGTTTCGATTCAATATAATGCTTCGCATCATTTCATGCTGAAATACGAATTCTCGTCATAGCAGATTCACAAGTCTCTTGACGTTCAGATCTTTGATCATCGAAATATAGATTGCATGCTTGATCAACTTATCTATCATTATTAATATAGCATCGCTTGTTTTTTCAATGTATGAATTCTTCGCAGAGAGCATGTCTGTTATGAAATTCATGATCAACATGTGAAATGAATTCACGTTCTCTGAAGATATAGACGTCAGCTTCTCATAGAGCTTATGATGATGCACTCGTACTCGCTGACAGTTTGAACAGATGCGAACATATTTCATCATCTCTTTGAGCATTTTCGATCAGTAATATTTTCTTCTTATCGCAGTCTCAATATGAGCATGTGCGAAATGATCTGCTTCGAGATCATCATGATTCATATGCAGAATCTCATTTCTTGTAGCAGAGTCATTGAGTACATAAACTGCGAGATCACGACGTAGCAGTTCATCATTTCTCATATTTCATTTTAAAAGCTCATTCTTTCTAGATGCAAATCGTTGATGTCACTTCTCATTTGCAATAAAGACGTTTCTTTGTTGTAACTTCAGCAGTCACGCAGTCATTGATTCACTCATCTTCAAATAGAATCTCTTCAACTTCATAATCTGATGAATCAGAAGTTGAAACGACGCAGTGTCTAGAATTCTGCAAGATCTAGCGAGTACTTTCTCATTCAAACACATGACTTGAGTATCTGCAATGACTATGTCATTCAGTTGCGTCGTCAATGCTGCAAGTTTGATCACTGTCAAAACTTCTTCATTCTTTAGCAGTTCAGATTGACATTTCTGATTGTGAAGTTTGTTTTGCAGAGTAGATAGAAAATAATCATTATTCTTCTTACTATTATTCGATTTCATAATGTTGAGTCTTCTTGACGATGCATTCGCAGAGTTTAATTTATCTTTGTGATATTCTATATGAAAGTCAAACGCAACTCATTTCTCAGTTCAACGCATCTGTCGTGCGTTGAGCTTCATCATCATCATAAAGTAACGAAGATTATTGTGATTTGTTATCATACATATGAGTCGCTTGCTACTCTGAAGATAGTGTTGTCAGTTCTTAAAATCAAGAACTATAGCGTACAGCTCTTTGTTGTGCATGTCTCATCATACTTCAGCTTCTTTGAACTTATAACTATAGTACATAATGAAATGTTATTGATCAGTCTTGCTCTTCTGATTAAGCATATCTTCGACTTCGCGATTTGATGCATCAATCTTCATGCAAAGATCTGCATCTTAATCATAGTGTTTCAAAATGAAAGCATTGACAAAGACTGCTTTCAATCTTTCAAAAGCTTTTCTTGCTTTCAATGTCATTACGAAGAGTGAATGCATCGTTTTCTTCTTCGCATTCTTGATTAAATCTGTTAAGAGCGTGATGATTTAAGAGAATTCTTTTATAAATTGTTGATAAAATCTTGCAAATCTCAAGAATATGAGAATGTTCTTTGCAGACTTGAACTCAGATCAGCTAGTGATTGCATCAATATGAAACTGTTTCATCTGAATATCTCTTCATTCTATCATGAATCTCAGAAAGATAACTTCGCTACGATTGAAAGTGCATTTTGACAGCTTGACATACAGTCGATATTTCAGTAGCGCACGAAGAATCTTGTGCACATGCTTTCAATACTGCTCTTTCATCTCAGAGTATACTAAGACATCATTCAGATATATCATGCAGCAAATATTCATGAATGACTTAAGCGCGTGATTTACATAGAACTGAAAGATCGCAGAAGCATTTGTCAGTTCAAAGAACATCATCTGATACTCAAACTGACTGTAACGTGTATGAAAAGTCATTTTTCATTCATCGCTCTTGCGAATTTGAATGCAATGATAAACGTTGCAAATATTAATTTTGATAAAGTGTCTTGCATTAGCAAAGTGATTCAGCGTCTCAGACAGTAGAGACAATGACTGTTATTTCATTGAGATCACAATAGTTCACGCATAGACAAAGACTTTCGTTCGATTTCTTTACAAACAACACAGATGCTTCTGCAAAACTACTTGATGAATGAATTCATTTCTTCTCTAGCGCGCTGTCTAGATAGTCTCGTATCGCAGCGAGCTCATCTCATGTCATCTTATAAATAGACTTGATGCAAGACATTTTGCTCTTCATCTGATCAATGAGATGTTTCATCTGATCATGCATATTCAGACTATCAGAAAGAATCTCAGAAAACACTTTCTTGAAATCTTGAATAGCAGAGAGTATTTCTGATTCTTTCGCTTGAAGCGCATTGCATCTCGCAGTCTGATGATTTGCGTTCTGCGATAAGTCATTTGTAGATAGCAGCTGATAAAGCAGAGCTACATAAATCTCTCTTCTTCTCTTAGCTGCAAGCATTGTCAACTCAACAAATTTCAATGTTTCACACAAATTAACTCATATTTGCTTTGCACGCTGAGTGCTGTTTTCTTGATATGATCAGCGACGCTCGCGTCAGCGAATATTCAAGTTGATCTCATCTAATCACAAATAGTCAAGAATCATATCATATTCTCGCATGTTTACAGCATGAAACTCAATGTTTCAGCTCTTGCGAACTTTCTTATGATTGATCAACTCAATATTGATCTGATGTGTATCATAGCAGAAAATTCAACGATCATCAATCATTTGAATCTGTTTCAGAATTGCATGATTCTTTGATAACTTATGCTCTTTTACTCATGATTGCAATATAAAATTTCGCTTGATCTCAGAGTCAATAAGACAGTGAGCTTCACGCACTTTCTCAGAAACATTTGTCAATATTGATATCATCAGTGCATGTAACAATCGTCTTTTCGTAGTTATATTTAATGATTCAATGATAAACATCAAACTTTCTCTTTTTTCATTTCTTCATCATGATTATGAATCTCTTGTCTGAATGCGTAGTTGAAACACATTGAATTATCAATCTTGTGTTTCATCTTCTTGCATGATCAGCATGTAAGATTGAATGAAGCAGCATCTTACTTGAACTCACTGAACTTGAGTGTTGCATCGTCTTTAGACTGCGTGCTTGAAGCAGAGAACTTTGAATTCTTCATTGCAGCGACAGACTTTGTCTTTTCATGCAAGAATTGAAAACTCTTCTGAAATGTTGCACTCTCACTTTGCTGCGAATGTAGCTTCAACAATGCATCAATGTCTCACAAATGCAAGTCAATGTTTATAAGATGCTTTGACAGATCGACATAATTGATAGAGATGTATGAAATGCAAAGAGACTCATTTATGATGATTTTGTTAATCTTCATTCGCAAGTACATCATGCAAGTCTCGTTGAATATATAATAGTTCAGATCTGCGTACAGTCTGATAAGATATTGCTTGAAATTCACGATGTTTTGATCGACTCGCTGCTTTGCAGTCTCAAGTCAACGTTCTGTTTGAAAGTTGCGAATTTCAGAATTGTTAAGTTTAGCACGCAAGTATTCAATGTAGTACTTTCAATTGAGTATCTTATCACAATTGCATATGCTCATCACATGATCTCATCACTGATTGCAAGACTTCTCTGACAAGTATGATGTAGATTATTGCAGCTTCTTTTCTTTCGTGATGAAATCAGATGACGTTGCGACTATAAAGTCTTTGCAGTCTTGCAATTAGAACATCAAGAAGTCATAGTTTGTGACGCTCTGCTCTCTAGACTCGCGAGATCAATTAGCACGCTTGCGTGCATCACTTCAATAGTGATCATCACTATGTTGATGTTGATGATCAGAGATTGATCAAGTTTCTCACTCAAGTTTCGATATGCAAAGTTGCAAGACAAGCAGTACATTCTGCATCTTCAGATTCTTTAACTGCTTGCGTACTTCGCTTGCTGATTGTCAAGAAATATGATCTGTCTGTTCATTAAATTCTTGCGACTTGAACTTCTCATCTGCATGTTTGAATGCATGATTCTCAGATCTGTTCTGATGAAACGACGAATTCTCAGTGTGAAAGAAGTTATCACTTCTTTCGATCGTGCAACTTTTAGTGAGTCGCTGCGCATTTGACATCTTTTACTGAGCAGCTTCGTGCGAATGAAGCAATTAGAACTGTGAGACAACAAGATCTCTTTACATGAAACTGCGTAGTAGAAGATAATAAGATAGCACTCTATTGATGATAGAACTAATTGCTAAGAAATGAAAGCGAAAGCTTGCAGAGTTTTCATCTTCTGTCAAGTCGTTACTTCTATTCACTCATTAATTTCTTCAATCTAATCTCGCGAGCTAGTCTCGCAGACATGCATCATTCATAGTCAATGAGATGCATTCTCACAAAGCATCATCAAAATGCAAGCAAAGATTAAGTAATAACCTTTGCAGAAGAGCAAAAGCATCATCAGAATGTAAATGAAGATTAAGTAATAAATTCTGCAGAAGAGCAAGAACATCATTAAAACATAAGTGAAAATCAAGTAATAAATTCTGCAGAAAAGCAAGAACATCATCAGAATGTAAGTGAAAATCAAGTAACAAACTTTGCAGAAAAGTAAAAGCATCATCAGAATGCAAGTGAAAATTAAGTAATAAATCTTTTAAAAGAGTAAAAGCATCATCAGAATGCAAGCGAAGATTAAGCAATAAATTCTGCAGAAGAGCAAAAGCATCATTGAGATGTAAATAAAGCTTTTGCAGCAAATTTTGTAAAAGAGTAAGCATTGCAAGAAAATAAATCTGATCAAGAAACAGTATTCATCGACTAATAAACATGTTTCACAGAAGATGACATTCTTTTTTGATGTTTAAATTCTTTGTTTGCTGCTAGTTTAAGTCTGTCAAAGAGATTGAAACATTGATCACTGTGTAATACATACTGAAATACAAACATAACAACTTGCAGATACAATACACTTCAATTAACAATAGACTAGCTTAGTCTTTAAGCTGTTATGCGCATCATGTGAGCGCAGATCTTCAACGTGAGCTAAAGTAAATTCATTATGTTTCAACTTTTACAGTATCATATTCACTGCATGTAACACAACTTAATCTTTCATTTATTTGCTCATCATACTCGATGTGAGTCTTTCAATTTGCTTTCATAATCACATAAGATCATGATTTAGCATCATATGTTTCTTTCAACGAGCATCGTCATCAAGATCGAAATATATTCATTGAACTTAATTTCAGTTAATTGAATCTGCATATTTAACATTAGTTGAGTATGCATTTAGTTTATCACGTTAACTCATCTTACATAGTCAAATATTAACATCAATATTTCATCATCATCATTTATTTTATTGAACTGATTTTATTGACTCATTATAATGACTAGTTTACGTCTCAAAAAGAATATCACTATCAGATATCAGAATTCTCAACTTGATGATGAGTGTTCAACTTTCAGAAACATGACAGAGATTCTTAGAATCTTAAACATTGATAAATATCAGCTGAAGAATTTAACAAATCAAGCTGAGCAATGAACTGAAAAGCACACGTCTACACTCAAGCACATCAGATTTAATGAGAAGTCAGCTATTATTAATGAGCAATTAACATCGTTTCTGTACAAGATCAACATGCTTATGTTCAATGATTTTAAAACAAATCAAATTTTCAACATTTTAGTCGCTGTAATTCAATGAATGCTCTACAACAGAAGATGCTTTGAATAAAGATGCGTCAAAAAGATCAACACATCTTTCACTCATACACAAACTAGTTTTACATCATTTTCAGATGATTAATCACTCATCATCATACACAAGATTGTAAAGATTCAACGAGCATCATCTGCATCTGAGTTTTCACAGTTACAAAAAATCATGTCATTTATCAGAACACTTGAAGACGTTGAACTTCATGTAATAATGAATTCACACTTGAATCTGATCACTTCAAAAAAGATCTTGAAAATAAACTTAACTTCAATTGAAGATGTACTTGATCACAATTTACATGATGACAAAGATCAATTTTATAATGTTTCATTTAAGATGTGAATTGAAATTCTCAAAGATGATATCAGCTACATTGAGATGAACACTATCATTTACATCATAGATGACGAAATCTCAAAAATAAATTTAGACAGAACTTTTTGAGCTGCATTACGCGATGTCTTGAATCAATTTAATTATGCTGCTCGCTTTAATGTGACTTATGCTACATCATATTCTGATAGATCAGAAACACATGTATGTAAACAGCGAACTAATAATCAATGCAGAACTCACAGACAATGCTTCATCAATCTCAACTTCTCATCAAGAGCACACAAGATTTATTGATGTTAATGAAAGTGAAGAAATTAACAAAGTGACAATTCAAAGAAATGAGATCAACA
>JAABVA010002694.1_pt1 | contig 17376 bp, 7 predicted proteins | sample 5560331 | NCBI WGS metagenome assembly JAABVA01 (sample SAMN12812661, study PRJNA571458) | rock metagenome | isolation source: Antarctica rocks | place: Antarctica: Victoria Land, Mt New Zealand sud | collected 2016-01-07 | reverse complement strand
CGTACCGAACTGGCCTCTCCCGCGGCGCTTGGCCACTGGCACCACGCCCTGGTCTGTCGGCACCATCCATATGAGGGGGTGACCACGGCGGCATCGAAGTACGTTCTGAAACGTCCTCGGCTTGCCGTCCCTTGCCGCTAGTTGCCTACGAAGTTCTTCCAAGTCGGTCGATCGTTCCGCTGACATGGTCCTCCGTTGCCTGCACGGGCGTTGCCTACGCCGCGACGCTAGCTTCAGGTGTGCGCGGGACGTGCAGGACGTCGACCCTCAGCGCGTACCGGATGCGACCCGGACTTGGCTAGCTAGGTCTAGTGCCCAGGGAGGTTGGTCAAGCGGGTGACGGGCGGGTCCTTCCCGATCGTGGCGTGGGGCCTGTGGTGGTTGTACTCGTGCAGCCACGCAGGGAGGGCCCGTCGGCGGGCTGACTCGCTTACGTAGAGGCCGGCCGGTAGAGCCGGGTCCGCTTGGGCGTTATGCCGAGCTCGGCGCAGGCCTCGCGCCAGGCGTGGCTGCGGTAGGCGCTGCCGTTGTCGGAGCACGCGAAGGGTGATGACGCCGCGGGCGAAGTACCAGGTGACCGCGCGGCGCAGCACGGCGATGCCGGTGGTGGCGGTCTCGTCGTCGTGGATCTTGGCGTAGGCGACACGACTGTGGTCATCGATGATGGTGTGCACGTAGGTGGTGCCGATCAGCGGCTGGTGGTACCGGTTGCGCGGCTTGCCGGCTGTCACGGTGCGGTGATGTGGGCCCTAGGCTCGCCCGACGTAGCGCCAGCCGCCGCCGTCGGGGATGTTGATGTTGCTCAACGCGTCGAGCAAGGTCCCCAGGTAGTCGGCCGACAGGCCCTGCGGCACCGTCGCGCGGCCCGCGGCCACCAGCGCGGTCCAGACCTAGTCGCCGCGCAGCGACGACCTGGTGTCGTCGTGGAACCGCTTAAACTCAACGTGAAGGTCGCCGGCGCGAACCAGGTAGGCGTAGTGCTGGAACGCGTTTCCGAGCGACCGACGGCGACCCCTTTACTGCCGTGGGCGCTCGCCTAACCTTCGCTCGCCTAACCAGTTGCCTTCTTCGATGCAAGGCCCAGGAAAGTCCCGCGCGAGACGACGCAGCACATATGAAGTCCGCCAGGAGTCTCGTGCGGCTGGGGCCGAGGATCCGCCCCTGACGGTCAGGTGACGCAGCACGGGCACGCTTTCAGCCTGAGGAGCGGCACCTGACCCAGGACGACGCTTCGTCAGGCTGTCTACTGCACCAGGGCCGTTCAGCCCGTTGCGACGCCGGCGCCTGGGACAGGAGGGCGCCGCAGAGTGGGTTGTAACACTGTGTGCTGGGCGCCCTGCCATGCTCGGGGAACCAGAGGGGCGAGGCGGACCTGGCCGTTGCGGTCCCGGTCGATGAGCGCGAACCAATCGGCGAGTGTCAGCGCCTGGTCCAGATCGGTGATCCCGTGCGTCATCTTCAGCACCGCGAGGTCCTCGGCGTCCGCGGGCTCGCCGTGCTCGACCAGCGCACGGATGAGCCGTTCGAGCTGCTCACTGATGCCGAGCGCGCCGGTCGCCGCCAGGAAGTGCTCAGGCCACGACGGCTGCTCTAGGCGCTGCTCGGCCTCGCCGAGCGCAGTGTGCGCGCCCGCCTTGAGGGTCCGCTGCGCTAACTGGTCGACCAGCGACGGCCATCCGCCGGTCGCGGCCAGCACCCGGTCCGCGAGCTCGGGGCTGCCGAGCTCCTCGAGCTTGGGCCGGTCGCGCCACTGCAGCAGCAGCGAGCGGGCACTGAACCGCTCCATCGGCACGACCTCGCTGTCGCGCAGCGGGTCGCAGTACAGATAGCTGTCCAGCCATTCCCCGTTGTCGGGGCCGGCGATGAGGACCGCTGCTCGGTGCGCGCTGCGCTCCTCCGGCATGAACTCCTCGCTGCGGGCGATCTCCAGCGACTCCTGGCACGTCTCGGCCCGGTGCGTCTTCTTCCACAACTCCGACACGACCGTCATCCGGGTCTCCCCCGCGGCGCCCTGCTTGAGCAGCTTGCGGAACCCGCCCGCGTCCGGCGCAAATTCGATCTTGCGCAGCGCCGGCCGACGGCCCTCCAGCGCCGCCTTGACGTGCTCGATACCGAGTGCAGGTGAGCCGACGAGCACGCAGGTTCGGTTGCCCTTGCGGCCGGCGATCGTCGCGAGCTGATCGGTCGTGAGCGGGCCCGGCCGGCCCTTGTCGTCCAGAGCCGGGCGCATCAGCCCGCGCGCCTGGCTCTCGGTGAGCGCCAGGTCGGCGACCGCGGCGAGGGTGTGCTCGATCTCGCTGCGCGACCCCAGGCTCGGCAGCAACGCGCTGCTACGCAGCGACCGTCCGCTGCGGACGTCCTGCGGCCCGACGATGCCGAGTCCTTCGAGCTCATTCAGCAGCTCCAGGAACGACGCGTAGGACGTCTCCTCGAACCCGACGGGCCACTGCTGACGGCAGTCGTCGTACAGCTCTCGTCCGGACAGCGGAGTGCGCTTGCCGTCGTAGGCGTGCAGGGCGAGCAGGTTGACGATGACCTGGAACCGCTTGTCGAGCTCGAGGGTCATCGTGAACGCCCGGTATATCTTATTGCGCATCCCCGGGTCGTTCATGATCCGCGTGACCATGGCGGGGGTGACGTCCCACGGCGGGCCGCTGCGGACCTCGAGCCGCTGCGCGTGCAGTTGCTCGAGCAGCTGGTGGGCGAACATCTGGATCAGGTACGGCTGGTAGTTGCAGTGCATCATGATGCGGCCGGCCTCGGCGGGCGTGATCGCGTAGCCCATCGCGTGCATCGGCCCGGTCAGCAGCCGGTACGCGTCCGCCGGGTCGAGCGGGCCGATGGCGAGCGCGCCGGCCGGGCTGAACGGGACGTTGCCGGTGCCGTGGAAGTGGTTTACCGAGTGCAGACCCGCAAAACGATCTTGAGCCGGTTGTTGCGCTCCTTGAGCTGGAACAGCCGGGTCGTCTCGTTGAAGTTGACCTGCGCGTCGGCGTTGAAGAAGCCGTCGACCTCGTCGAGCATCAGCAGCAGCTGGCTATGCGGCTTCTCCGCCAGCCACGTCTCGATCTTCTTCTCGACCTGCGCATGCCGCTTGGCCCGGCTCATGCCCTTGCCGGTGGGGAACTGCTCGCGCTCGAGCGCCTCGGCGATCTCGCCCCAGATCTCCTCGGCGGCGCCGAACGCCTCGTCGCGCGGGAGCTCCAGCAGCACGGCCTTGCGCTCGCCGTTGCCGGCTTCAGCGCTCTCCTTGATCGTGCGCAGCAGCGCGGACTTCCCCATGTTGCGGCCGCCGTAAAGCAGGGACTCGCCCCCCGCCGACTCGATCTTGCGCTTCTCCCGATCGCGTCCGTAGAACATCTCGATCGGCACCGACGGGCGCTTGATGTCGCTGAACGGGCTGGTGGTGGTGAACGGCAGCGTCACGTTCATCAGCGTCGCGAACAGGGTGCCGGAGTGGCCGATCTGCGCGTGCAGCACGTACGTTAGTGCCGCGTCATCGAGCACGATGGTCGGGCGCATCGTCGGGTCGGACCAGTCGCGCGCAAGGGCTAGCCGCTGCTGCGGCGTGAGGGTGCCGAACCAGCAGACGATGAGCGGGGTGTCGCTGCCGTCGCTGTCGCGCAGCGCCGACAGCATCCTCACGTCCGGTAGGTCGTAGGCGAGCAGCAGCCGGTACCGACTGTGTGCCTGGCTACCGAAGGCCGGGACCATGGCCTTGCCGATGCGTGAGACGTCGCGCAGCTCGAGGAACCGCCAGCCCTTGCCGGCCGTGCCGGGTCCTTCGAGCGTGATGAGCGAGCTGCTCGGTGCCTGCAGGCCGATTCCCACCAGGACGGGAACGAGCGCGTTGCGGGAGGTCTCCCGGTGCCAGCCGGCGCCGCCGGGCCGCAGCGATGTCCCGACCTCGTACCAGGAGGCCATCAGGTCAGCGATGGTGCTCGCGCGGCTGCTGACTGTGGCAAAGTCCAGCGGACCGATCTTGCCAGCTGAGCGGACCTTGCCGAGCACCGTGTTGGAGATGCCTCCGGCGAGGGCGTCCGCCACGGCCGGGTAGAAGGTCAGTAGGTCAGCGGGGCTGCCGTACACCGGCAGGCGCTTGTTCTGCTGCCGGTTGGTGATCTCGTCGTCGACGGCGGTGAAGTCGCCGTCGTTGATCTGCGCGCGCAGCCGCTGCAGGTCCTCCTCGGCGACGTCGAGAGCCGCCAGCTCTTGGAGTCGTTCGCGCAGGCTCTCCGCGGTCGCCTGCCGCAGCTGACGGGCCTCGCTGCTGAGGGCGTCCAGGTCGTATCGGACGCGGCGCAGATCGACATCAGGCTGCTGCAGCAGCAGTTCGAGCTCGCCGAGCTTGCTGTCGACCGCGTCCTGGCGCAACTGGTCCTCACCGCGTCGTGCCTGCACGAGCAGCATGCGCAGGTTGGCGACCTCGGCCTTGAGCGCTTCTAGCCGATGGGGCCGGGCGTCACGGACCTGCAACTGGAACGGGCCGCTGGCGCTGGTGTCGCCGTTGGCCCGGTCGAGTTCCTGGGCGCAGCGCATGGCGGCGTCGTAGTCGTCGTTGTCCAGGTGCCGACGCAGCGCCGAATCCCAGTTGGTCTCGGCCGCTGCTGCGAGCAGGCGTCCGACCTTGGCTTCGGGCGTGACGTCGGGGAGCGTGACGGTAAACCGCTCGGGCTCCAGGACCGCGCCGTCGACCTTGAGCAGTTCGACGTGCAGAACGCGCTCGACGCTGGGTTCGACCTCCGTCGGGACGGACCGTCCGTGCACGATGTCGAAGATGTCGGACAGCAGGGGCACGGCAGGCGGCGGCCTGGCCACGGGCGAGCCGGTCGGTGCCCTTGTGCGCCGCCAGCTCTTCGTCGAGTTGCGCGGCGTGGTCACTGAGGTGCTCGTGGAGCGCGACGAGCCGCTCGTGCCCCCAGTCGCGGGTGTCCCCGGCGATCCGGGCGTTGGACCGGGCGGTCGCGGCGGCCCAGCGGGCGACCGCGTCGCGGTCGGCCAGCAGGATCTCGGTGATCTCGTCGATGCGCACCGCCGGCAGCGCATTGCCGTTCTGGCGCAGCTTCTGGTCCTCGGCCGACGCCATACCGCGCAGGTCCCCGCGGTTGAGGCCGGTCGCGACGCGCTGCGCTGCGGTCAACCCTGCCGGGTCGTTGTGAGCGGCGACCGCGAGTGCGGCGCCGAGGTCGGTGCTGGGCGCGCGGACGGCTGCGAGCAGTACCTGGGCGCGGTGCTCGCGCAGCCGCGGCTGGGTCTTCTGCCGGCGGGCGGCGTGCTCGGCTGCGGCCCAGGTCGCTTCGCTGAGCGCCGCCGGGTCGCCGGTTTCATTGACCTGGCTGTCGGTGAGCGCGCCGCTGCTCACGGCGTCGCTGGTCAGGCAGGCGAGTCTCTCCCACGCGCCGGGGAGTTGAGGGTTCAGGTCGTGCAGCAGCTGCGCGAGCCGAGTGTTGCCGGTGATGAGGGCGGCCTTGACCAGGGCGGCGGCGGCGAGCAACTCGCTGTGCTCGGCGCGCAGGACGTCGTTGTCGACGAGGTCGGCGTACTCGATGAGCTCGAGCGCGCACGGCCCGTTGGGCATGCGCAGCCGCTGGGCGAGGGCGGCTATGAGCACGACAATCGCGGTTTCGGGGTGATCGGTCTGGTCGAGCAGGTGGTGGGCGAGCCCGAGTCGTCCCTGCGCGAGCAGGCTGCCGACGATGCCGAGCACGTGCATGTCGTCCAGGTCCGCCGGAAGGGCTTCGGCGGGGGTCTGCGGGTCCTGGCGTGCGGTGGTGGTGCCGGACGCCAGGCTGGCTGCTGGCGGTGCTGCGGCCGGGCTGTCCACTTGCACTTCGGCCGGGACCGACTCCGCCACGGGAGCGGCCATCGGGGCCTGTGGGGGGCCGGGAGCGGCGGCGGCACTAGGCGTGGCGTCCGTGGCCGGTGCAACGGGTGCCTCACTAGCCGGCGCGGTGGTCTGAACCTCGGCGGTCGGCGCGGGGGTGTTCGAGGTGGACGCGGTAACGGGGACTGTTGCGTCGCGGGGAGCTTCGCTGTCGTGCGCGACCGTTTCCGGGTGCGCCTCGGACATCACCAGGCTGCTGGTGCTGCTGGTGCTGCTGGTGCTGCTGGTGCCGTGGGTGCTGCTGGTGCTGTCCGTGCTCGCCGTCGAGCCTTTGGGCGGCTGCTTAGGCAGCGCAGCCTCAGCCGGATCGGGCTCGTTCGTGTCGTCCGCGTCGGCTTCCTCCTGCGACGACTCGCTGCCCGTCTTCGGGGGTGACGCAGCGGTCAGCTTGCCGCGGTTCGCGGCCGCGATCAGCTTGCGCAGCTGGGGCAGCACCGTCCGCAGCAGCAGGACCCGGTCCATGAGTTCGTCGTCGTCGGCGTCGGGGCTGCAGGCGTCGGTGATGAGGCTGTGCAGGTCGGCCAGGGACGAGGCGTTCTGACGGTCGGTGTCCTCGACCGGTGGCCACCGGCGTAGCAAGTCGGACGCGAGCTGACGGAGCACGTCCACCTCGGCGAGGAGGTCCGCCGGGAGCTCTTCGGCAGCGCCTCGCACCGCGGTCAGGGCCTCGATGGCCGAGCGTCCCGCATCGGCGTGGTCGAGCAGTGCCAGGAGCGCGTCGAGGTCCTCGTCTTCCGTGAGCGTCACGTGGGCCGCGGCCTGCGCGTGCAGAGTATTCAACTGCGTCACGGTGCGCAGGACAGCCTGCAGGTCCTCGTCCCGGACAGCCGATCCGCGGCTGATCCGCCTGTTGAGCCGTTCGAGAGCCTCGAGCGCGGGCTCGACCTGCTGCGCAAGATCGATCTGCAGCCGCGCGACGGCCTCGCGGACGTCGGACACGGTCTGCTCGGGCGCCGGTACGGACTGCGCGCCAGGGCTTGCGCCGTGACCGGCTGGAGCAGACGTCGCCTGCGTCGTCCCGCTACCTGCCCCCTCAGGCTCCACGCTGGCAGGAGCCGCAGCAGGTCGGCGGGTGGAGGCGGCGACGTGCTTCTGCTGCCGCACCGGAGGCGTAGTGGTCGCTGCCTTGTCCGCCCTGTCTGCCGTGGACGAGTCGGGGCTGACGCCTTGCGGGGTCGCTCCGATTTCGGCCAACGCGGGTGCGCTGCTGCGGCGTCCGCGCGCCGACGGGGGGGCCGCCGCAGTGCTGGTCGCCGGAGGCTGCTCCTCGGACGGGCTGTCGTCGTGGGTGGACCCGCCGGCGGCGTTCTGCTCGGGCCCGCTATCGTCGGGGTCTCGGTCGTGGTCGACGGCCAGTGTGGGGTCGATCAGACCGGTGTACGCCTGCGCCCAGCAGCGGTAGGTCAGCCAGCCTTCCTCGCTGATCCGGGCGCGAGCATCGGCGACGAGGGCGCGGTCGGTCTCGCTGAGCAGCTGCTCGAGGAACGGGTCCTGCTGCTCATGCAGTCCTATGAGAACCAGCGGCGCCGAGGGGTCGCGGGACGCTGTCGTCGCGATGCACAGGGTGCGGAGCGCGACGGTGTCGAGCCGGTCCGGGGTCAGCAGTTCGTCGACGTTCAGCCCGGTCGAGCTGGCGATGAGGCGGACGGCGACAGGGTCGGTGACCTGCAGCAGCAGGACGTGGGCGGTACCGGCGGGAGCCGACAGCCCCTGCTGCAGGCGGGTGCGGATCAGCCCGGCGTGGCGCGGCAGCCTCCCGCCGGGGCAGCTCACGCCGAGCTTCTGCACCGAGCGGACCACGTCGGCGCGGAACCGGGAGGAGTGCATGGCGTTCAGCAGCTCCGGGTCCGAGGTCGCGGCGAGGGCCGACACCTCGTCACGCAGCGTCAACTGCTCCATCAGCTGCTTGCAGAGCTCGCGGTCAGCAGGCGGCAGGTCACGGTCGAGTCGCGCGACCGGCTTCGGCGTCGTGATGCCCGTCGACCGGGTGCCCTGCATATGACCTCCGGAACGGCCGCCCGGCTCGGGCAGCGATCACCTCCACCTTGCCACGCACTGCTGACATTTTCGGGCGTTCTTCACAACCTCAGCCGCGGGGACGGCGGACCTCCGACTCGGCGACGAACGTCGCCCGCGGGTGCAGCCAGTCGCGCCGGATGCCTCGCGAGTCCGCCCACGCGAGCAGTTCGGCGCGCTTGTGCGCGCTAGGGGTGCCGCGGGTGAGCACGCGGGAGTGGCCGCGGCGGGTCGACAGCGTCGCGCCGAGCCCGGCGAACGCCCTGGGCTTGAGGCTAGGCCGGCCGGACGGCTTGGCCGCCAGGCGCAGGGTGACGCACAGCGCGTCCAGCTCGACGCCAATGCGTTGGGCGACGGTGCGGGGCTGCCGGTACGGCCCGTCATAGCCGGTCTCGTCGTCGCGCCAGTCCCCGACGCCCCACTCGATCAGCACGGAGCCGGCCATGGTCGAGCGCAGCCGAAGTCCGTCGACGCACCATTCGATCTCGGCGGCTAACGCCTCCTGCGGCAGCGCGAGCAGTTCAGTCATGCCGCGTGCGCCGGCGAGTGCCGTGACGGCCTGGACGAGGGCGGGCCACGGCAGGTACAGGATCAGTCCGGCGGGCAGGCCGGGTGACGGTGCTGCGCGCAGCGCGTACGTGCGCAGCAGCGACAGGACCTGGGCCGGTGTAAGCGCGTCGTCGGCTTCCTGCAGGTCGCGGGGCACGCCCCAGGAGCGCAGCAGGACCTCTTCATCGAAGGCGTAGTCCAGCGGGATGCCGTCGACGATGAGTGGTTGGTCGAGCGGGATCCCCTCGACGCTGACGAAGTAGCCGCCGCCGTCCAGGCTCCAGGTGGCGACGAGCTGCATGCCGACGAACATCTGCGTCGGCCAGGTCAGGCCGGTCAAGCGCCGGTCGGTCAGGCCGACGGGCTGGCGGCGCAGTTCGGCGGGTACGCCGGGGTGGTTGATCTGTACCTGCAGCGGCGCGTCGGTGAGGCCGGCCTCGAGCATGGAGTCGGCGACGGTAATGGACAGCACGAGGGCGCCGTTGTCCCAGGAGCGCTGGGTGAGGGCGAAGGTCCAGCAGCGCAGCGTGTCGTCCGCCCGCGTGTCGGTCGTCGGTTCCGGCACGTCGGGTTCACGCAGGGCGAGCGGGACGTCGGGTGCGCGTGAGTCAGTCGGCGGCCGGTCGGCGGCCGCAGGCGGGTCGGCAGGTTCGTCCGCGGCCGGCGGGGCGGGCGGGTCGCTCGACGGCTCGGGCTCGGGCGGCGTCGTTGAGCTGCCCGCGCGGTCTGCTGCCAGCCGATCGCGCTGGTACGGCACGGCGGGTGCGGCAGCTGAACGCCAGCCCAGTGCCAGGGGCAGATCGACCGGGACGGGGTCGTGCGCGTCGGCGCTGTCCTCAGCTCCCGCGGGGACGGCTTCGGAACGCCAGATGCCGCCGCCCTGGAAGGCGTCGTCGAGCCGGACGTGCACGGTTCGGCCCGCGACGTTCACGCGGCCGGCGCGCAGCTGCAACTGGTCGACGAGGGCGAGGTTCGCGCAGGCGATCGTGGTGGCGTAGCGGACCGAGCGAACGGCTTCGCTGGCGGAGAACTCCGCGCGCAGCGCCGGTCCGAGTGCCAGGTAGGCGGGCTGGTCGGGCAGGCGCAGCCCGCCGCGGACGTCGCGGCCGAGGGCGCTGCGGGCCAGCCCGGTGCTGAGGCGCTGCACGTCCTTGGTGCTGAGGCCGTGCAGGCCGCTGGCGAAGTCGCTCAGCGCCTGCGGGTGCAGCCAGCTCTCCCGCCACTGCATGAGCGGCGACAGCTCGAGCAGGACCTCGATGCTCGTCAGGGCGGCTCCGAGCAGGTGCTCGAGCTCGGCATGCTCCCAGTCGTCGCCGGCGGGCGTCAGACCGGCTGCTTCGAGTGCGGCGACGAGCAGGTCGCGCTGGCGCTTCAGCAGGTACTGCGCGTACAGGCGCGACTCGGGCAGGTCGGCCTGCACTGCGTCGGAGTAGACGCTCACGACCTGGACGTGCTGTTCGACGGTCAGGTGCCTGGCGTCCAGCCGCCGGACCCGGGTGCGCCCGCGGGCCTGCAGCACACCGACATCGGGCACGAGTCGCTCGCGGACGAGCAGCCCCTGCTGGTCGGGCGTCGGGCTGGCCGGTTCGTCGACCTGGGTCCTGGTGCACAGCGCTCCGGTAGCTCCTTGCGGCGCTCCGGACAGCCAGGCGGGAACGGTCCCGTCCGAATGCAGCGCCAGGTGCTCGCCTTCGCGGTAGACGACTTCGACGGGAAGCGGTTCTCCGGGTGTCGCAAGGCACGCCAGCGCGCCGCTGGGAAGGACCGGGACGGTCTGCTCCAGCGCGAACACCGGCAGCCGCTCGACGTCAACGAGTTCGCTGGTGTAACGGCGCGTCTGCGGGTCGTAGCCGAAGGCGAGTGCATTGAATGCCAGCGGCACGTTCAGCGGTACCTGCCGGGTCCGGGCGACCTCGGTCAGGTATTCGACGATCTGACCGAGCTCGTCGCCCTGGCCCGCTGTGTCAGAGGACGCCGTTGCGTCCCCGGACTCAGCGGCGGCAGGGATAGCTACGGCTGGGTCCGGGAAGGACGTGTCGTCGGCGAACAACGTCAGAGGCAGCGCGCGGAACGGCGCAGCCCCCTTCGGTGCGGTCACGGCGCACCGACGGCGCTGGAACCGCCGCCGACGGAAGCGGGTGCCGGCGGGCCACCGCGACGGCGCAGGCGCCGCGGGCCGGCAGCGGCGTTGCGCGCGGTCCGGTACACGGGGCCGTCGGCGATGATCCGACCTGCCGCGAGCAGCCGGTCGATGCTGGCAGCGATCTCTCGGTCGGTCAGGTCCGGCAGGTGCCCGCGCTGCGGCGCGTCCCGAAGACCCGCATCCAGCTGGAAGTAGCGGTTCTTCGTCGGGCTCCAGATCTTCGTGTCGCCGCGCAGCGTGTGCCGGATCGCCAGCCCCCTCGCGCCGTTGAACACGCCGCGCAGCAGAGCGACGACCGTGTCGTCGACTCGCGCTGCACGCACTGCGGGGTCGAATCCGGCCGGTCGCAGGCGCGGGCTCTCCAGCGCTGCCACCGGCCCCTCGGTAGGCGGGCCGTACCCGCCGGCGCGCCGGCGGCAGACCGAGCAGGCCGTCAGCTCGGTGCTGCAGCAGCCGTCGGGCACGTCGACACCGAAGTAGCCGGCCAGCAGCTTGTTCAGGCACGTACTCCCGGGAGCGAAGAACGACCGCAGATGGGCCGCCTCGCGCGATGCGCGAGCCGCCTTGCCCGCGACCCGTGCGGCGAACCCGTCCGGCAGCTGCACGCCGCCGTCAACCCCTGCCGCCTGCCCTGCCTGTTCGCCCCTGAGCGTCCTTTGCAGGCTCAGCCCGGTCAGCATCCGCTGGTTCGGGCGCTGACTGACGTCCAGCAAGCTAGCGTCGTGCATGTCGCACAGCAGCAGCCACAGCTGGGCTGTGTGGTCGACCTGGCTGCTGTATACCTGCGCCGACCGCCGGTCGGCTCGCAGCAGCGCGTGCAGGTCCCGAAGACGCAGGCTGCTGGTGCAGACGTCGGCGTCGCGGGCGGGCAGGTCTGCGAGCACCTGCGCGACGGCCATATGCAGCGGCTCCACCGGTGGTGCGGTCCCGTCGGTCACCGCGACGCGCTCCGGGAGGTCGCCATGGTCGATGATCGCGTCCAGGTCCGCGAGCGCCGCGACGGCCCGGATGAGCCCGGTCCGCCACGCTTCCCGCTGACGGGGCTCGCGGGCCTCGGCCTCGGTCATCCGGCCGGCGTCGACCTCGGCCTGCAGCAGGGCGTCGACGGTGTCGCTCGGGTCGAGGTAGCCGCGTGCGGCGGCGCGCAGCACGACGCGACCGAACCGCTGGAGCAGGTGAGGCTCGAGGTCGAGCGAGGCGAGCCACTGAGCGGTATCGAGGGTGCGCGACGTTGCGAGCGCGAGCGCGTACGTGGCGGTGTCGAGCTCGTCGACGGCCCGGCCAGCGACGTCGCGGCCGCCGCGGCCGAGCTGCTGGTACAGCGCGGCGAGGTCCGTCGGCGGGCTGACGCACAGCACTGTGCGGATGTCGTCGCGGTCGATCCCGAGCCCGAACGCGCTGGTCGCCACCACGATCATCTGCGCGTAGCCCTCCTCCCCGACGGCTGCGGCTTCGACGAACTCGTTGCTGACCGACGCCTTTTCGACCTCGCTCATGCGGCCGTGAAACTTGCGCAGCAGCACCGGGCGCCCGTCGAGGTAGTCGCGCAGGTGCGCGTGCAGCCGGTCGACCTCCTTGATCGTGAGGCAGTACAGGATCATGTGACCGTCGGCGGCGGCGGCGACCTGCTCAGCGAGCGCGCTCGTGCCGTACGGGCCGCGGCTGCGCAGGGCTCTACGGGCCAGCTGCAGCTCCGGCCGCATCGGGTTCACCCGCACCGTGGTCAGGGTGCGGGCGTGCGCGTGCTGGTCGGGCGCGAATCCCGGACGGGCGGGCACGTTCAGCAGCCCCGCGAGGACCTCTTCCTTCAGGCCGTCCTCGACAGTCGGGGTCGCGGTCGCGGTCAGGGTGATGAGCGTGAGCGTGTCCGGGTGCTCGGACCGCAGCCTGCGCAGCAGGGCGCCGGCGCGGCGGAACGACGGGCGGAAGTCCTCGCCCCACTGGACGTACGTGTGTGCCTCGTCGATCGCAATGCGCCGGATGATGCCGGCGGCTACGCCGGCGCCGAGAGCGTCGCGGAACCGCGCCTGGCTCAGTCGTTCCGGGCTGACGTACACGATCCGGATGCCGTGGCGGCAGTCCGGGTCCGTCATCTGCTCGACGACTTCGGTGCGGCCGGCGCGGCTGCTGCTCTCTGGCAGCGACCCGACGAGCGCGCGGACCGCTCCGCCGATTGTGCCGTTGAGGTTGACCGCCTGGTTGTGCATGAGGCTGACGAGCGGGCTGATGACGACGGTCAGGCCGGGCAGCAGCAGCGCGGGCAGCTGAAAGCAGTACGACTTGCCGTACCCAGTCGGCAGCAGCGCGAGGACGTCGTCGCCGCGTGCTGCGGCGGCGATCGCGATCCGCTGCTCGGTGCGCAGCGTGACCGGGCGGCCGGATAGCAGGGAGGCGGCCTGCTCGGCGCGGTCGAGCACGGTCTGCTCGAGGGTGCCGACGGCCCGCTCGGCGTCGACCTGCGCGTGGGTGAGCGCGAGCCGGCGGACCTGCAGGGTCGCGGGCAGGACCGTGTGCTCCTCCAGCGTCTGGTGCGCGCACAGACGCTCGGCGAGGGCGGCCTGCCCGGCCGCGTCCGGCCGGCCCTGCCCCGGCTCGTGCAGCAGGCCCTGTTCGGCCAGGAACTTCCAGATGAGGGCCCAGCCGTCGGTCATGGACGTAACGTTGCCGCCGACGGCCTCGCCAGTGTCGGGGTCAGGTCGGTGCAGTCCGCGGTCGAGGCTGCCAAGAAAGACCTCCCGGTAAAGCCGTCGCAGCGGCAGTTGCCCGCCGAGCTTGCGGTCGCTGATGACGATGACGCCGCGGCTGTGGCTGTTGCGGACCAGGCGTCCGACGGCCTGCCGCAGGTCGAGCGCGGCCAGCGGCAGGTAATACTCGATGTTGGCGACCAGATCGGGGTCGGCCGCGCCGTCGGTCTCCGCCTCCCGGCGCACCTGTTCCTTGCGGGCGGCAATGACCGGGTCGGTGAACACCGGGAAAGGCAGCTTGTTGATCCAGACCAGGTGCATGCGGCCGGGTTCGGACACGTCGACGCCGGTCCACAGCCCGCGGGTGCCGACGAGGAACCCCCCGCCGTCGGCGTCGTCGGCGGTGAACTTCTGCACGGCCCGCGCGGTGCCGAGGTAGGTCTGGTCGTGCACGGGGACCGGCAGGTCGACGGCGGCGAGCTGCTGCGTGAGCTCGTGGGCGATGCCGGCGGCGGCGTTCTTGCTGGTGGTGAGCACCATCACGCCGCCCACCCAGGCTCCGCCGGTGTCGTCGGCTTGGGGTTCAGATCCCTCCCGCTTGGCGCTGTCGTTATCCCACACGTTGGAGACCGGGCGGATGGGGACGTGCTGGGCGTAGCCCCGCAGCTGGTGGGCGACGCTCCGCATCGCCTGCCGGGGCTGCTCGGCCCAGCTGGGGAAGTCCTCGAACGCGACGAGGCGAGCCTGCTCGCGGTAGTCGAACTGTCCGCTCACGACCTCGATGTGCGCGTCCGGCAGCCCGAGCCGGGTGCGCGCGTACGCCCAGCTGTCCTTGCCGGGCGTGTGTACCTGCAGGGTTGCGCTCATGAGACCAAGCCGCCGGAACGAGGCAAGCAGCGCCTGCCAGTCCGGGTCGAGCGGCAGCCGAACCGGGCTGGAGCGCAGCGTGAAGCGGTAGCGGGCGATGCCGCGGGTGCCGATGGGTCCGTCCTCGCGGACGTACACGACGCGATCGGCGGCCGCCTGGGGTGCTGCCGACGCTGGTGCTGCCGACGCTGGTGCTGCCGTGGCCTGAGCGGGACCGACCTGCTTCGGCAGCGGCGGGGCAGTTCCGGTGCCCTGCGTGCCCGCGTTGACCGGGTCATCTGCGGTGTCGGTGGCGTCGAGGTGGAGCGCAGGCGCGTCCTCGGCGTTCGGGTCGAGCTGCTCGCGCGCGGCGGCTTCGTCGTCCGGATCCGCAGCCTCAGCGTCCTCGACCATATCCGCGTCGTCGTCCTTGTTGTCGTGGCCGACGGTGTTGGTAGTCGCGGCCGGACGGGCGGCCGGATCCGCGTCAGAGTCGGCGTCGGCGTCGGCGTCGGCCACCGGAGCAGGGGTGGGCGGGTTCAGCAGACTGTCGAGGGTGGCGCTCATGGCGTCGCAGGTCCCGGACAGCGCGCCGATACGGAACACCGCGGCCTGCAGACGCTGCTCGTCGAACGGGTCCAGGGCCCCGGCGTTGTCGCACTCGACCTGCCCGAGCGCACCGGCGACCCGCCCGGTCAGCCCGTGCAGCTGGCTGAGCAGCCGCCCAACCGTGCGCGCGTCCCGGGCCGGGTGCTCGCTGGTGTACGGGCTCGCGAGCGTCAGTGTGCGACTGCCTTCACGGGCGCCGGCGCTGCCCACCGTCCGGTCGAGTGTGTGCGCCACCAGCGTCCGCAGCCGCGCGTCCCGCCACCACATGCTCAGCTCGTCCAGCCGGTCATTCAGCAGCGCGACGCTCGCCGCGCCGCGCAAATCGCGGGCGAGTGCCGTTAGGCTGCCGAGCAGGTCGTCGACGTCGGCGGTGTTCAGCTCCGGGCTGAGCGCGTCCGTCGCTGCGCCCTCGAGCGCATGCGCCTCGTCGACGATCAACAGCAGGTCGTCGGCGTCGGCGGCGATGTCTTCCCAATGGCTCAGCAGCAGCGCGTGGTTCGCGACGATGACTCGGTGGCTCGAGAGGGCTTCGCGTACCTCGTCGGTCCAGGCGGCGAGGCTGAACTGCTGCACGTCGCGGTACTCGCCGTGGGTGCTCTGCGCCAGGCTCGCGAGCCACGCCGGCAGCGACTGGCCGCAGTAGTCAAGGAAGAACGGCGGCAGGTCGACCTTATCGACGCTCGCCGCGGCCCACCGGTAGCTCGGTGCGGACTGCTCGCAGACGAGGCGCAGCGTCAGGAACGCGAGCAGCTCGCGGTAGCTGGGGTCTGCGGTGTGCCGGATCAGATGAATGGCCGCTCCGACGTTGCTGCCGCTGGCGTCCGCGAGCGTGTAAACCAGCCCGCGCAGGCTCAGCCGATTCGCGGCGCCCTTCACCAGGTCGCTGGTGGCGAGCAGACCCGGAACCGCCGCGCCGAGCTGCTCGACCTCCCGAGCAAGCTGGCCCTGCAGCTGCTTGGTGTGCGTGGCGATGATCGCCTTGTGCCGCCGGTCGCGGTCGACCCACTCGAGTGCCGACGCCAGCGCCGACAGGCTCTTGCCGGTGCCGGTCGGGGCCTCGATCATCACCGGCCGGCCGGTCTGCGCAGCTTGCAGCAGCGCTTGGGCGACCTGCCGCTGGCTGGTGCGCTCCTCCACGTGCGAGCCGTGCAGGCGCTGCGCGAGGGCGAACGGTGTCACGAGGCCCTCGCTGTCGCGAACCTCGTCCGACACCTGCAGCGGCACGACCGCGCGGCCGCGGCGAAGCGGTAGCGACTGCATCAGCTCCGTCAGCACGTTTATCACGGCGGCCGGGCTCTGCTCGGTCCCGGGCTGACCGCCGTCCGGCTCGGCCAGCGTGCGCAGCATCCGCCATGCGGCGCTGTCACGGGTGATCGCCGAGATGAGCACGCGCAGGTCGCCGTTGGCGCGCCACCAAGAGCCCGCTGCGGCCTCGACGAGGAAGGCGAGGTTGCGCGCGTCGGCAAGCGCGTGGTGAGCCCAGCCCTGCCGGCGGACCTGCGCGCGATCGCAGATGTCGCTGAGGGTGTGGCTGGGCGCGTCGGGCCACAGGCAGTGCGCCAGGTACAGGGCGTCGACAAACTCGGCCTCCAGCGGCTCGAGTTGGTACTGCTTAAGCGCAGTCGTAAGCAGCGGGAAGTCCAGGCCGGTGCCGTTGTAGGAAACGATCATGTCGGCGTCGGCGGCGAACGCGCGCAGTTGCGCCCAAGCTTGCTCAGGGGGAACGTGCTGCTCGGCGTGCTCGCCCGCACGGCCGCCAAAGACGGTGAAGCCCTCGCGCATCGTCACGTACACGCGCATCGTTGAGTTCTGCTTGACCCAACCGAGATCGGGGCCGAACCGGCAGGCCCCGATCTCCCACACGTCGCGGCTGACGGCGCCGCCGTCCTCGACTCGCGCGCGAGCCGCGGACTCTAAATCGAACGCGATTAGCCGAAGCGGGTGGCTGGTGGTCTCCTCGGCCAGCAACTGCCCCGGCTGAGGGTCCGCGGCGGGCGCTGTCGCGTCGTGAGTCGCGACCGATCCCTGCGCGGCCGGCCGGGTGCTTCTGAACGTGTTCTCGATGAAGGTAAGGGCGCCCTCCGCGGCGGCGGCGCTGAGCATGGCTCGTGCGGCCGCCGGGCTCGACGGCCGCCCGGCCGCACCCAGGGCCGCGCACGTTTGCTCGAGTGTGCCGCTGGCCAGCCCCGCCGCCTCGAGCGCGTCGAGCACCATCGCGGCGGCGCGAGGGACGTTCGCGGAGCGGGGGAACAGTGGTGTGGGCACGATTCGCCTTCCGGTGAACTTCGGCATTACACGCCGCAGTATGCGGCCGTGCATCGTCAGGACAGTGCCGAATCAGCCCGCAAGTTGGTGAACCGCATGCGATTGCTGCTGTTCGGGAGGGCCGGTCAGCAGCGCAGCTCGAGCAGCGCGGACATGCGACGCCGGCGACGAACGGTGCGTGTCGGACCACCGGACGCAGCCGCACGCCGCCACACAGCCGGGCTGAGCACCGTGTGCGATGGCAGTCCATAAGAGGCTCTTCGTCATGAAGCGTGGGGGGCGTGATCGACACGTAGTTCGAGCCTGGGCCTGAGAAGGGGCCTGGGGCCTCAGGATCCGTGGTGTCTAGGACACGGAACAGGGAGGCCCCAGGTGGAGGA
>JAABVA010002693.1_pt1 | contig 17380 bp, 4 predicted proteins | sample 5560331 | NCBI WGS metagenome assembly JAABVA01 (sample SAMN12812661, study PRJNA571458) | rock metagenome | isolation source: Antarctica rocks | place: Antarctica: Victoria Land, Mt New Zealand sud | collected 2016-01-07 | reverse complement strand
TCATCCCGGTCTGGAAGGCCAACGTGGCGCGCGACGAACGCCTCATCGAGCAGCTCATTACAGAGCGAGCCGAACAGCTCGCGGCCCTGCAGCGGCGTGCCACCGGGTCCGGTGACCTGCGGCTGGTTGCATTGGCCCGCGTCCACGTCATGCCGGTGGAGGCAGAGTGACCGGTCGCGAGTTGCCTCTTCGGCACCTGTCAGTCCGGGTGCCCTGGCATGACACCGCCTATGACGGACGCGTCTGCGAGGATCCGTTGGCCAACGGCGCCTGTCTGCGCCTGCTTCGCATCTCGGAGAAGCGCGATGACAAGCGAGAGGTGGAACTCGCCGGCCGGTACTGGCAAGAGCTGGACACACGCGACCTGCCGCCCTGCGCCGCGGAACGCGCTGGCTTCATGTCTCCCAAGGCTCGGAGCGCGGTCAAGGAGCATCCGTATGCATCTTGGAACGACACCTACCGTAAGTTCCAGTCGACACCGTTCGAAATCCCCGCCTTCGCGGCGGACTGCGTCCCGTTCCGATGGATGCTTCGCAACAACGCCGTCCAGATCGCCGAGGAATACCAGATCCCCTACGAGGCGGAGCTTGAGGCAGCCGTCGACAAGGAAGCAGAGCTTCGGGATCCTGCCTGGGTTCAGCACGCGACGAACCAGCAAGCGCTCCTCGATACCTTCTTTTCGGCGATCAGGCCGGAGAAGAGCCTCGTCTTCGTCTACGCCAAAGAGTCACCACTGTCTGCCGACCCTCGACGCATCCTCATCGGCGTCGGACGAGTGCAGAGTGTGGGCAAGGTCATCCCATACTCCCAGTCCGGCGGCGGCTTCGGCTCAGTCCTGTGGGAGCGGATTGTTCGCCATTCCATGCGCTCGGAGATGACCGACGGGTTCGTCTTGCCCTACCACGAGGTCCTGCGTCTAGCCGGCGAGGATCCGACGCTCGATCCGGCAGATTTCGCTGTCTTCGTACCGGATGAGTTCACCAGCGAGTTCTCCTACGCATCCGAGCACGTAAGCCATGACGCAGCGCTGAGCCTTCTGGTGTCGCTCGAGAAGGTAGTCGACATGTTCGCCGAGCATGTTTCCGGCACGTGGGATGTTGTGCGGAATTGGCTGAGCGCCAGTGTCGCAGAGGTCTGGGAAGCGCGGGGTCCGTGCCCCGGTCTCGGGTCGGCGCTTTGCGCATTCGGCATCGGTGAGGGCGCACTGCTCGCCTTCTCCGCGCAGGGCGAGCTCGCTGAGAATGAGGACCCGTGGCCGATGGTGGACGGCTGGCTGCGCAACCCGGCGGCCAACCCGGCAGCCATCGGGCGCGTCTCAAGGACCGTCTCCCAGATCTGGGCCAACCTCCCCGAACCACGAAGGGACTTGCTGAAGCTTCTGTCGCGATTTGCGCTCACGGCGGAACAAGCGACCCGGCTATACCAGGAGACCGAGCGCGCAAAGGCAGGGCTAGAGGTGACCGACGCCGAGATCCTCAGCAATCCGTATTTGGTCTACGAGCGCGGGCGCCTCTGCATAAAGCCTGTTTCGGTGGGGACCGTCGACCGCGGAGTGTTCCCCGACGATCGCATTCGCCTCGCTCATCCGTTGCTGGAGCCCTCGCGGGTGGACGGGCCCTTGGATCCCCGCCGCGTTCGCGCCCTCATGATCAACGTGCTCGAATCGGCCGCGACGGAAGGCGATGCCCTTCGCTCACAGGATCGAGTGATCCAAGAGATACGTGACGACGCCCTGCAACCTGCGTGTCCCATGAGCAATGACGCAATGGGCGTGGTTTCACATCATCTTTCGCCCGAGATCGGAATTGCCAAGATGGCGGGGGGCAAGCCCGCGCTGCAACTAGCTCGGCTCGTCGAGGCGAGAAAAGCAATCGCCAAGACCATCGTGAGACGCCGTGCTGGGAAAGCACTCGCCGTCTCCGCGATCTGGCGCCAGGTGATCGACGACCAGTTTGAAGGGTCTGTCGTCGACGATCCCGAGGAGGAGCTCGCCCGCCAAGAGAAGGCTGCTGCGCTCGAGGTGCTGGCAACGTCGCGCATCTCGGTACTCATCGGCGCCGCCGGAACCGGCAAGACCACGCTCCTGCGAGCTCTGTGCAGCCTTGACTCCGTCACGGAAGGCGGCGTGCTTCTACTCGCTCCCACGGGCAAGGCTCGCGTACGGATGCACGAAGCGATTGGACAGCAGGTTGAGTCAAGGGCCCAGACGCTGGCTCAGCTGCTGTGGGCAACCGATCGCTACGACCCCGATACTGGGCGCTACCAACGATCAGACCGCGACAGGTTCGACTCAGCACGCACCGTGATCGTCGATGAGTGTTCAATGCTCACCGAGGACGCGCTCGATGCGCTCCTGGATGGCCTGGATCGGTATGACCGGCTCATCCTCGTAGGAGATCCGCGACAGCTCCCTCCGATCGGAGTGGGCCGGCCGTTCGTCGACATCGTCACCTACCTGCGTGAGCAAGCCGGCGACATCACGTTCCCACGTGCAGCACAGTCGTATGCGGAGCTCACGATCCCGCGCCGCCAGATCGGCACTGGTGACGATGATCGGGCCGATCTCCAGCTCGCGGAATGGTTCAGCGGCGGAGAGACTGGGCCGGGCGCGGACGAGGTTTGGGACCGTCTTCGGCGCGGTGAGGATCTCGGCACGGTCGCGCTGCGCAAGTGGGACACGGTGGATGAGCTCAACGATCTGCTGCGCACCGTCCTAAGCACTGGCTTGGGGGCGATGTCGGCACCCGACGATGCGAAGGGGTTCCAGGCGTCGTACGGAGGCTCACCGGTCGGTGACCACGTCTACTTCAATCTCGGGGCAGCGGATTTGGCCGAGCACTGGCAGGTCCTGTCGCCTGTTCGGGCCACCGGAGGCGGGGTCAACGAGCTCAACCGCATGCTCCAACGCACCTACCGCTCGTCTGTGCTTGACCTCGCCCGCCTGAAGGGGTGGCAGCAGAAGATCCCCCATGCCGCGGGGACTCAGGAACTCGTGTACGGCGACAAGGTCATCAACATCAACAACAGCAAGCGCAAGCATTACTACCCGGACCCCGGCGGCGTTCTCGAGTACGTCGCGAACGGTGAGATCGGAGTTATTACCGGACCGTTCCGGCGCAAGGGTGCGAAGGCCCCCTTGGACAGGCTCGAGGTCGAGTTCTCGACACAACGGGGAACCGCTTACAAGTTCTGGCTGCGGGAGATGGGTGGCGACGAAGGCACACCTCCGCTCGAGCTCGCCTACGCCATCACGATCCACAAGTCACAGGGAAGCGATTTCGGGCGGACCTTCGTCGTTGTTCCGAGCCCTTGCCGGCTGCTGTCGCGTGAACTCTTGTACACCGCGCTGACTCGGCAGCGCGAACACGTAACGGTTCTCCACCAGGGTGAGATCTCGGATCTCCAACAGTACTCGAAGGCCTCCTACTCGGAGGCGGCGCGGCGCGTGACGAACCTGTTCCGCGACCCCGACCCGGTCGAGCTGGACGGCAAGTACCTCGAGGCCGGCCTGATCCACAAGACCCGGAAAGGGATCGCGGTCCGGTCAAAATCAGAAGTGATCATTGCGGACCTACTCTTCTCAAAGGGCATCGAGTTCGACTACGAGAGGCCCCTGGAGATCGACGGGGAACGGAAGCTTCCAGACTTCACCATCGAGGACAGCGACGCGGGTGTCACGTACTACTGGGAGCACCTCGGCATGTTGCAACGCCCGTCGTATCGCAAGAAGTGGGAGGCCAAGAAGGCTTGGTACGCGACCCGTGGGATCTTGGACGAGGCCGCAGGTGGCGGCGAAACGGGTACGTTGATCACCACCCGCGACGGCGACGACGGTTCGATCTCGTCGGAGGCGATCGAGGCTCTCATCGACAGGCTGCTTTCCTGAACATGCCTCCCTTGCGCAGCATGGACACCAAGTTCGTCACCGGAGCAGGCCAGCGAACCCCGTCCTCGGCCGGGTTCTGAGGGGGACGCTCAAGTCGCCGAGTGGCTCGGTGAGGAGCGGATCGTCATCTACGCCGGCGACGAGGCGACAGGAAGGAAGGGGCTAGCTGGACCAGACCACGTCACGACGAGTTCGTCGCGCGCCCGACTACACGCGACGTACAGGAGTGCCCGTTCTCGCCCGATGACTGGGGCCCTGTCGGCTTCAGGCACCTGATCGACGAGGAACTTCAGCGGCACCACGCCCGCCTCAGCGCCGAACACGACGACTCGAGAGAACTCCATGCCTTTCGCGCGGTGCATCGTCGTCACGACTACTGCCGAGCGACTCGATGGCCGGTTGGGGCCAAGCACCTCAACAGGGAGCCCAGCGGACTGGAGGGCTTGCCGTGCTCGCTCTTGGTCGGCGTGGCGGCGCACCAGCACGCCGATGGAGGACTCCGCGACGCAGTCGGCGATCCAGCTCTTCACGGTTGCCTCCAAGAAGGCGTCCTCGTCGACGGATCCTCGGAAACCTCGCGTGGTGGGTGTCGGCCCGTTGAACGCTGCTCGATAGCCCGACACAGACTCTGCGTCACCCTCGGAGTCGATCACCTCTACTCCGCTGATCACCCGCAGCGCGAAGTCGAGGTTCTGCCGCGATGAACGGTAGTTGAGGGTCAGCCGCCTGGACCTGCCGCGGGTTTCGATGCCGAAGCGGCTGAGCACCAGTTGTTCGCCGTAGATCCTCTGATAGGCGTCCTCGCAGATGAACAGGTCGTTGGGCCCGGGGGACACCAGCGCGCGAAGGAACCGCCAATGCGCGGCGTGCAGATCCTGTCCCTCGTCGATGACGACGTGGTCGTAGCGGGGGCTTGCAACTTCTGCGGCGCGGGCGGCGAGCAGCTCGAAGGTCGTGCGGCGCTCGGCGTCGAGGCCGTGCCGGAATTCCTCGACGACGCGCCATACGGCTGTCCGCTGGAGCCGGTTGAGGCGCACTCCGCGGCCGGACCGCTTGGCACTGAGGTAGTTCTCCTGGGTGATCGTCGGCATCCCGAGCATCACTGCACGAAGCTCGGCAGCCAGGAATTCGGGTGTCAACGTGGCGACGAGGTCGGCGGGCACGTCAGCGCTCGCTACCGCGTCCTCCCACAGTCGCTCCTCTGCGCGCGACTCGGCCGGGCGAGGCGGGTCACCATCATGCTCACGGACGACTCTGTTGACGGCTTGGTCGACGCCGAGAACGTCGATCCGGTGGGCGATCTCGGCGGGCGCGAGCTGACGCAGGTGCGTCTCGAGGCTTGCGGCCAGCGTCCGGTTGTACGTGCACAGCAGCACTCGTGCTTCGGGTCGCCGGGCGAGGAAGACTGCCCGGTGAAGGGCCACCACCGTCTTGCCTGTCCCGGCGCCGCCGGCCAGCCGGAAGGGGCCGTTGTAGGTCGGACGTTCGGCAAGAGTTCGCTGTTGGGGGTGGAGGAACGTGCGCCACTCCTCAAAGTCGCCTTCGATCATCCGCCGCAGTTCTTCGTCGTCTTGGATGGTCACAAACTGCATGCGCGTGACAGCGCGCGTGAGCGACTGGGTCGGGTCGTCGGTGGCCTCCACTCCCACGCCGTAGTCCGCACGCACGTCTTCGAGGCTCTTGCCAGTGGCCAGGTCGAGCAGTGCCTGTTGCTGCCATTCGGGCAGATCTAACACCAGGCTGAGCAACTCGTCCTGACTGTTGAGGAGGACCGCCTGTTCCGCGACGTCTTCGCGCACCCCGAGCCCGACGAGATCGCTCGGGCTGTAGGGCAGGACTTGGGGGGCATCGATCGGCCGCGGCTTGTCGCGAAACTGCTGGACGGTACGTTCAATGGTTTGCTCTGCGATCAGCTCCATCGCGCCGTTGGCAGGGTTGATCTCCAGACGGAGGGTGGCCGCGTACGCGTACGCCTCGTCGTGCGGCTTGATCGCCGCCATGACCAGAAGATCGGGTGGGAGGGAGAACAGAACCGCGCGAAAGTTCTGATCCACGCGAGCGGTCCGCACCCGGCGGTCAAGGACTCCCTGCGGCATCTTCAGATCGAGACCGGCACCGTCGGGGTCACTGTTGAGCTTCATCATGAAGTCCCACGCGCGGGCCTTCATGGAGCCGTCAACGCGGAGGTCCTTCTCGTACTGCTTCGCGATCACGACCGTCATCAGACTTCCATCTCTTTGAGACCGAGTGCGACCCGGACAGCAGGCTCGTGCGGTGGGATCACGGCCCAACTGTGCGCGGTGAGCCACTGGTCGCGTTCAGTGTCCTCGCCGATGACGACAGCGATGTGAGACTGCGGCCACGCCAGGTCGATGGAGTACTCGCCGTCGGCCACCTCCAGGCCCGCTTCGGGAAGGCGAACGCCTGTCCCGGCGAGGTGTCGTACGAGTGCCGCGACATCCCCTTCGAACGAGGCTGCGATCTCCCGCCAGGCGGGGCTGATCGTGACAGCTGACGCGGCTGACGGGTCGGTAGGTAACCCCTCAAGGCTGGTCGCCAGTAGGCACCCCGGTTCAAGGAGTTGGAGCACGTTGCCCAAAGCCAGCCACTCTCGCCAGGAAGCCAGGTGGTCAGGCTGCCCAACGACTTCGTCCCGGTCATCGACGGCCACCACGGCCCGCACATCGGTCTGACTTCGGATATCCAGGCCCAGGCTGGTTCCTCCAGCGCTCCGACCTAGGAGCAGCTGAGCCTCCCCGGGAGGGGCGGTGACAGGCTCGTTGGTCAGGGCCGCGCGGATCAGGGCAGGCAGGGCAGCCGAGGTGCTGGTGACGACCCCCGCCGCCAAGGTGCCTGCCAGCCCGAAGCTCACGCAGCGCGCCGCCGGTGCCCACTTGCTCGGGTCCGGCTTCAACAGCACGGCCGTCAGCACTGAGACCGGATCCCCCATCAGGCTCGCGGCCGGGATGTCACCAGCGCCACAGAGTTGCACCCCGTAGCTGATCACAGCCTGCGCCACGGCCTCCGTCGACCAGCTAGGCCAGCCAGGAGGGGTGCCGTCCAGCACGGCTTCGAACGCGTCCAGGTCCTGATGGGTGACAGCCCAGACCAGTACGCCTAGCTCCCGAAGGTCATGTCGTTTGGTGGCGTCGTCCGCGACCCGATTGTGCTCGTCACTGGCGTGATACCGGACCCCGTCGCAGAAGACGGCAATCGTGGGTACTTCGGGATCGTCGGTGGTGAGGTCGAAGTCGGGTTGGACGAAACCGTGGTTGACCTGGGGGGTGAGCTTCCAGCGGACACCACCGAGCGCTGCCGGGAGGGTCAGCTCCACACGGTCGCCCCAGTTCGTCGTGTACGAGCTCACTGTGGCTCCGCGTGTCCTTGCCCAGCGGACGAGCAGTGCGCGGAATCGACGTTCGATTGGCGTGTCGTGCGACCCGACGATGATGGACCGCAGCGACTCAATCTTGTGCGGTACCCAGTCGCGAAGGATGTCGGTCAGCAGCTCGACGGCCCGGTCCCGTCGCGCCAACGGCGCGTCGTGGGGCGCGACTTGCGGCAGCAAGCATTGGTGGCAGGCAGCCACACCATCGCCTTGGCACGGGCAGGCGACGAGGATGTCGAGGGCTGCCTGCAGCAGCCGTTGGACCTCCTGTGGTTCACCGAATCGGGAAAGGTAACCTGTCCCGCCGGGGACGGTGTCGTGCAGCACCATGGCCCACCGTTCCACGGAACCCGGCGCCGGGTCCACCGCGGTGATGACGTCGAGATGGTCTGGATCGCCGCCGAGAACCTGACGGAGCCCGAGGAGCAGAGCTGCACGGAACGATGTGAGCAACGTGGGGTCGACCAGGACAACGGGTGGGACCAGCAGGCGCACGGCTTGGGTGCGCAGGTGGTGGATGAGCACGACGTTCGTCCAGCTGTCGGCTCGGGGCGTCCTGCGTTGCGCGCACCAGCCGCGGTGTCGTGCTTCCGTGGCGCTGTGGACGCCTCGTTGGGCAGCCCACACCACACCGCAGGAGGTGCAGGTCTCGAACAGCGGCGCTGCCTCCTCGGCCCCCGCCAGGCGCAGGGAGGCACCTCGGCGCGTTGCTTCTCCGAGGTTGACCCAGCGGATGTCGGCTCGGCGAAGCACCTCGACGCCGAACTGGTAGCCCTCGAGCCCCCAGGCCGTGGCGACATCAGCGGGGTCGGCGTCCACCGTGGTGACGATGGTGAAGGGGGTCCGGCGACGGTCGTCGGTGTCCTCATCACGTTGGGCGAGTTCCCGGGAGGCGTAAGCCGATGCTTTGCGGAAGGGCAGAGTGCGTAGTACTTGTCCGGTGTCAGCTGCGGCGGGGTCTTCGCAGCGAGGGCAGGCGGTGATTGGTTCGGATTCAGGGCCGGACCATCCGCACGATGGGCAGAAGCGTCGCCGCTCGGTCGCTGGGTTGCGGCTGCTGCCCAGGTCCAGCCCGTCGATCTCGACCGAGGTGCCGCGGACGTAAAACGTCGCGCCCGGGGCAAGTTCGCCAAGCGCTGTGCGGCTGCCTCGCACGTACGTGTCGTCGCTGCGTTCGGCCGCGCCGGTCTCCTCATCGGTCCACCACAGCCCGACGTCGAGGCGAGTGGAGTCATCAAAAAGGGCGTAGTTGGGAAGCAGCCCGAGATTCTCCAGGACGCTGATCCAGTACGTCGAACGCTGCTCAGCGAGCCCGCGCCGAACGGCGGCGAGCTCCCCGCGGATCCGCTTGAGGTCACGCTCCTGTACCTCATCGAGTGATGGTGCGGCCGCCATCAGATCGGCCTCCACTTGCAGCGCCTTCTTGCGAAGCTCAAACTCGGCTATGTCCTCCAGCCACGTCTGGCACGCCCGCTCGACGGCCCGCTCGATTTCGGGCACCTCGCCGTTGTCGAGCACGCCGGCCCATTTCCGCAGCTCCTCCGCGGTTTCCTTGGCAACGTGATCCCCGAACCCGCCAAGGAATTCGGCCACATACGCCTCAGCGTTCGCTCGGGCGTCAGCGACGAGCCGCCCGAGCCATGAGGTCGGGGCAAGGCCGCCCGAGAACACCTCGACGGCGCGGCGAAGGGGGCGCGCCTGCTCGGCGCGGGCTTGCCGGTCGAACAAAGACGCCAGGTACTGACGGCGCAAGATCTCCACGGCGTCCAGGTAGCAGGCCGGCGGAACGACGTCGCCGGCGATCATGGTGAGCGGGTCGACCAGCCGTTGCAGCTCCAACGGCCGGGCCGGGAGCAGCGAGATCACCAGTGAACTTCCGGTCAGCCGGCCGGCACGCCCCACCCGCTGTAGGTAAGAGGCGGTTGAGCGAGGCAGTGAGGTGAGGGCGACCATGGACAAATCACCGATGTCGATCCCAAGCTCGAGGGTGGGAGTGCAAGTTAGGACGTTCGGATCGCTGGCCTGTTGATCGGTCTGCTTAAAGCGCTTTTCCAGCGCAACCCGCATGGCGGGCGGGAGCAAGGATGTGTGTTCGTGGGCGACGATGCGCCGGACCCTGCCGGCCCGGTACAGGTCGCGGTAGTAGTCCACGTCGAGCGCGGTTGCGATGTAGTTCCCGCCGCATGTCACCCGCAGGCACGGGGCGCCGTCGAGGGCTAGGACCACCTCGGTTGGGGCTGGGAACAGAGTTGAGCAGACCCCACACCGCAACGCGGCCGGGTTCGGATCGGTTGTGCGGCGCACGTGAACGCGCGAGGCTGGGATCTTCCACAGTCGCGACTTGTCGTCAGCCTGTACCGAGACAAGGGCCCCGTCGGTGGTCAGGGAGTCCAGGAGCGCCCGCACGTATCGAGGTGCATCGACGGTCGGCACGCCGAGCGCCCGAGCGGTCCATAGGGCGTACCAGCCCTTCGGCGCCGAGACCGAGTCGAAGGACTCTGACGCTCGCGCAGTCGTGGGGAAGCTTGGCGCCGGCCGGCGAGCCGGGAAAGCCGGCATGCCCTCCCGGCGCGGCCGACCTCCCCAGATGCTGTGTCGATTGCCGCCCGAGGAGATGAACTTGTCCAGCCAGGGATGCTCGATGCCGCCCTGCTGCCGGATCCGCTCGATGACGCCGCGAGCCCACCTGGTGGTGTCGGCGGGCTCTCGCCCCTTTAGCTCCATCTGGATGGGCAGTCCGTCATCGTCCAAGGCCAGCTGTCCTGGCATGCGCTCGACCACATCCAGCGCTGTGGCCACGACGACGTCGATCGACTCAATGTGAACGTGGGCGGTGGCCGCCCCGGTGAGCTCTAGGGTGCGTCCGACGCGAGCCGACAACCCGAACTCCAGCGTGGCAGCGAAACCCATGAGCTTGGCCACCTTGGCGGTGGTACTTCGCTCCAGTTTGTCGCCCTGCCAGTACCGCTGGAACGACTCGTGGTTCTTGAGATCGGGTGGCAGCACCGCGTAGCGCTCCCAGGCCGTAGACGCGCCAGCGGCGACGGCCTCGCCGATCTGGTCCAGCGTGCTTCCATCCGGCTCGACGCTGCGGAGCAGTAGAGAGCGCCGGTTCAGGGCGTACGCACGAGATTCGATGAAGGCAGCACGGTGGGATGCGTCCTGGACGCTGTCGGTGAACACCAGCGTCTTCTTTTGCGCGGACTCCACGTCAGGACTGGCGAACACGTGTCCCAAGGCCGCCGATGCCAGGGTCGCCACACTGGATCCAAGGAACCGGATCCCGTCATCCAGACCACACGACGGGCAGCGCTGCTTGTTCGCCGAGTCCTCATCCAGCGTGACCATCACCGGGACTTCGCTGGTTTGACGACCGATCGGCACCCGCCGCAACTCGCCTGTCTCGCTGTCGGCCCACTGCACCCGTGGGTCGCCGGAGGCACCTTCACCAGGTGCGAAGATCCACGCGCGTTGGGAGCGCTTCTCCGCCAGCGAGGACTTCCAAACGGCATCGGGTGCGATACCGTGCCCCCCGGCAGCCTTCGAGGCTGCTCCCCACCCTGAGCGACCGCAGTGTCGGCAGTACAGGGCCGCCATGCTCTGGCCGTTCTCGGTCGGGGTCCCGTCGTGCCACGCGAATCGAGGCGCGACATCCAGTCGGCGGGTCACCCGCCGCACCTCTCGTAGCCACAACTGCACGTCCACTCCGAGGAGCGGACGTCCACCGTCGGCGCGAGCTTCGCTCAGCAAGGCCAGGTAGGCCGCGATGGCTGCCCTCGCGTCCCTCGGCCGGGCTGCCCAGCCTGGCTCGGCGCGTGCGGCAACGTCCGACAGGGCACAAGCCTCTCCCGCCAACGTGACCAACCGGAGGGTCAGGGGGTGTGCCTGGAGGGCCCTGCCGAGGGCGACGCGGTCTCCCGGAGACTCGCCGAGGAAAATCTGGGCTGAAGTTTCGACGACCTCGGCGTGCGACGTGCAGGTGGCGAGAGCGTCAGTGATCTGGTCGAGCAACGGAACGGCCCCGCGGGAGACGGTGACCCACTCTGATGCTGACAGCCGATCTTCCCCAACCAGCGCATCCGCCCCGAACGGGGTCCCAAACACGGTCTCGGCGAACGCGCGCAGCGCAAGGGCATTGCCGGGCCCGCTGCCGAGGGTCGCTGAGGTCGCGACGGGTGTGACGCCTGTGAGTGGTCCGTCGATTCCAGATGTTCCGAGTGTCATTCCGAGACGGCGCAGGAGCATCGCAACGTCGGTTCCTTGGGCACCGTCATAGGTGTGGAACTCGTCAAGCACCAGGTACCGCAGCGACTTACCAGCACCTTCGAACAGCGGGGAGTCCTCGCTCCGAAGCAGGAGCATGTCGAGCATCTTGTAGTTGGTGAGCAGGATGTCGGGCGGGTTCTTGCGCAGCTCGTGCCGGTTGCCGATCACCCCGCTCTCGGTCATCCCCGACGCGTCCGGTGAGTCCCCCGTGTAAAGACCGACCCGCACCCCACCCAACTGCGCAGAATGGTCGTGCACCATGGCTGCGATGCGCCGGGACTGGTCGTTCGCGAGTGCGTTCATGGGATACAGCACGAGAGCCTTGAGTCCGCGCGTCCGCTGATGCCGTAGGCAGTGGTCGAGGAGCGGTACGAGGAAGCTTTCCGTCTTGCCTGAGCCGGTTCCCGTTGTGACCAGAGTGGGCTCCGGCGTGTGGTGGAGGGATGAGAGGCGCTCCCAGGCTTGGGCCTGGTGCCGGTGTGGCGTGAAGTCACGAGGCAGGAAGTCCAGCAAGTCTTGCCAACCCGGGGAGGCAGGGCGGAAGGGCAGTCGGAGTCGGACGTACGGGCCGCGGAAAACACCCTTTTCGTCGTCGGCGATGAAGCGCTCAAGCTCGGCCCGCACGTCGTCGTCGGCGAGGGCGAACGTAGTGCCAAGGAAGCTGGTGAGTGATGTGCGCAACTCGTCAGCGACCAAAGACGGCAGCATGTTTCTCCTCTCACGGTATCCAGCGACCTATGCTCGGAGGGTCCTTAGGTGCGGGAGCCTTCAAGATTATTTGCGTTCTAGAGTGTCTCTCGCGGCGCCCTTTATGTCTGAGCGCAATTCCTCTGGGAGGCGGTTACCCCCTAGCCTGCGTTTGAACTCCTCGTGCGCCAGGGTCATGTCCGCCTCCCGATCTACGTACGTGAAAGGTTGCTGGAAGCCGTTGAGTTCGGCCCCCTTGCCCTTGGCCGCGAGGTCCGTGAGGACCTCCTTTGACACTTGGCGGCCGTTTGCGTCCAACTGCATCGCACGCTCGTACTTGCGCAGCACCGCGAACTGGGTGCGGTAAATCGACCTCAGCTCTTCAGCTGTGATCCCGAGCATGACAGCCGCGATCGCGTCGATCTCAACAAGCGCCTGACGACGTTCCGCGTCGCGGCGCAGTGGCGTAGCCATCTCCCACTCTGCGCCTACGTCACCGAGCGGGTCCGCGACCAGGGGGCGGGTCCACGAGTCGCTCTGCCACATCGGTTCGAAGAGTTCGGTCCAGAGTGACGCGTAGTCGGCGCTGAGGCAGTTGAGACGAAGGGCTCGTAGGACAAGTGCCGAACTGAGGGGGTGATCTCTCGGATGCGGGAACCGACTCACGTCCTCGACCTTGAGATTGGATTTCCCCGCAACCTTCACAAGGAAGTCAACCGGCAAGGACGCCCACATGCCGGCTGCGATCGCAAGATCGTGTAGAGGGAGGTCACCCAAGGTGAATAGACTGAGCACGTGCGTGGGCCCAGGCGGAACCACCGCCGCATGTAAAGTGCGCACGGTGGATGCATCCGCCATCGCGCGCCATGCTAACCGGAAGACATTGTTGGCCGCTTGGCCCTTCCACCGAGGGTAGGAGGCCAGAAACTGACCCTTGGGTTTGGCTCGCTGATAGTTGGTGCGTGGAATCGCGCGTTCGGGCAGCGTCTCGAGATTCCAAGCGGTGGTGTCCTGCCGATTGCGTGCGTTCTCGTTGGGCTGCCGCGCGAACGGGTTAGCCACTGTCAGGTGCGGCCCTTGCAGGATGACATCGTCCAACGTCACGGGAACGAATGAACCGGCTTCGAAGTAGCCCGCCGTACGATCAGCCGACTCGTGCCAACCCGCAGTCCATTCGAAGTCAACGGCATCGAATCGTGGTGACTGGGCAATCTTGTCGAGCACGAGCTGGCTGGCGGTGTTTACCGGGCGGAGCATGCGTGCCTCCGCCGCAGGAGTGCCGGGTTCGTCGATCAGCGCAGCCCAATGCGCTAGCACGGTCTCGTCTACGTGAACGATACGGCCCCGGTGAGGCCGGGTGTCCCAGTTGTCTTCGTCGTCCCGGACACCGGGTTCAGTGCCGGAGCCGTCATGCTGAAGTGACCTGTCGATGGTGTCGGGCTGGAAAATGGAGAAAGCGTTCAAGAATCCAATCTCACGCTCCCGAGCGTAGATGTGGACGCCAAAACTTGTCTTGTCACTGATTTCGTGGAACAGGTACATGTTGTTCGCGAACTGCCAGTGTCGTCTTAAACGCCTGTATGTCTGCCTTCGGAGCCCGCCCGCGCGGGCCTCCGTAAAGTGCGATTCCGGATGAACCAAACCGACGACTCCGCAGGGAGTCATTGACCGCCAGGTGCGGTCCATGAAGCAGCGGTACAGGTCCGGCTGTGTTCCGACCAGCAAAGGACGGTCTACAGGGCTCCCGAGGTGTCCACTTACGCCAGCCATGGCTGCCCGTGCATCCAGGTAGCGAACCTTTCCGCGGCTGAGCAGTGCATCGCGTCGGACCCTGCTGGCAGCGACTGAGGGCTTGTCGGATAGTCCGAACCAGGCGTCGTCCTCGGCCAGGACAAGTAAGTCGTCCCAGGTTGGTCGTACCCAAGGTGGGTTTCCCAACTGGAGATCAAAGCCACCTGAACCGGCGAATACGGAACCGAAGGTGAGTTCCCAGTGAAAGAAACCCTCGCTCTCGCTCAACTGTTCACAAACGCCCAGCCATTTGTGCGCCTCAAGCACCTCCGCGAGGGGGCGCATCTGTCCGAAGGCATGCTCCTGCTGCTCCGCGAGGTCGAGATCGGCCCACGTAGCGGCGTCGTCGAACATTCCTCGGCCGCCAGTAGCTTCTGCTTTGCTTACGGTGCCGAGCAGGGCTTCGAAGGCATCCAGCCATTGATTGCGAGTGGGTGGTTGGACCTCAGTTGTCACTGGCCAACTCCACAAGGCTGCCCAGCAATCCATGATGCGATGCAACCGCTGGTAGGAGCCGTTGGGGTCGGTCAGCACGGCTTCGATCTGCTCGCGTTGAACGGCTCCCGTTCCGGCCGGCAGGTCTGTCGCCCCCCAGACCTCGATGTGGCGACGCGCTTCCTGCTCGGCGATCTCAAGCCGCCGCAGGGCCAACCCCCAGAGCACCTCGACCCGCTGTGCCAGGCCGGTCAGGCGCTTCTGCTCAGCTGTATTCACGGCGGAAGTGATCTTCTTGCGCCAGGCGTTGACGGCGTCTCGCGCCTCGGGGGCCAGCTCTTTGGCCTCTTTGGTGTCAGCGACAGCACCCCATCCAGCGGCTGGCAGCAAAAAGTGGTGGATCTCGTCGGCACCCCGCGCAGTGCCGAGTGGTCTAGCGGCCGGCACGGTGGTGAGCCATGCCTTTCCGGCGATTTGCTTGGTGCTGTACACCTCGCGCCGGGCGCCGATGAGGGAGTTGCCGCGACGCAGATGCAGCCCGAACCACGGAGCTCGAAGGCCCGGGTGCATGGCATCGAGCCAGAGAGTGATCTCGGCAAGTTCGACGGCGGTCGCGTTGAGGTCGACGCCGTAGCACTGGTGAAGGGCGATGTGGGCTTTCACCTTTTGCAGCTCCGCCGGGTACTGCTCGGCAGGGATCTGCTGGCCAAGCTCTGCCTGACGGCGGTGCAGGTACTGCTCGGCGAGCTGTCGCACGGCTTCGACGAGGAATGCCCCGGAGCCCAGAGCAGGCTCGCAGACGGTGAGCTGGAGAAGATCGGAAGCCGGGGTCGTCTTCTCGTCCTGGTCAAGCAGCTCAGCGAGGGAGTGGCTTACGACGAGGCGGGTGAGTACTTCTGGGGTGTAGTAGCTGGCGCTGCGTTGCCGGTCGTAACCGGAGAGCCGGAAGACGAAGTCTCCAGGGGCGTAGGTGACGCGGCGCAGCAAGCCTGTCTCGGGGTCGGTGACCTTGACGAACCAGTCTTCGGCGAAGCCGTCTGTGGACGACGCTGGGACGACCCAGGATCCTTTCGTGCGGTCGCCATCCTTCGCGACTTCCACAGAGTGCACCGTTGCCAGCGACCCGGTGTAGGACATTAGGCCCTCGTAGACAGCGCCGAGCTGGTTGATCCCGAGTTGGGCGTAAGAAACGAACCCGCGGTCGCGGCCGCGTTGCTTCTTGCTCAGCAGCAGGCGACTCAGGACCTGCTGCAGGCACCGGTTGCCGAGGTCCACTTCGTCGAGCAGCCCGATCGCGGTGCCGGAGAACAGGTCGGCTCGTAGGGGTTCAAACCTCAACTCACCACCGTCACTGATGGGTGCTGAGTTCAGGTCCTGGGTCCCTTCGGTGGTCAGCGTCTCGGGCGGGTACCCGTCGTTGACGAGGCGGAACAGAGTCGCCAGCGACTGGTACAGGTGGGTGCCTTGCTGCGCGCCCTCGGTCGTGAGCTCGGTGAGCACGAGCTCACGGAGGCGGTCCAGTCCGTACCCCTCGGAGTACTCAGGTGCGCCGACCGGGAGCACGCCGAGTTCCGGGCGGGCTTCGGCGTACAGCAGGAAAAGGATGCGGTATAGGTAGCGCAGGCACTGCCTTGTCAGGTCTTGAGCTAAGCCAGGCTCGTCGTCACCGAGCCCATGCCGCCGTCGTCTTTGCAGGACGTCGGTCGCGAGGAGCTCGATGGATTCGCGGATCCCGTCCCGCAGGTCTTGCGACACCCCGACCGCGTGCTTGACCGACTCTTCGAGGAGTCCGAGCAACAGGGTCGAGCCGTCGTCGCTCGGCATGAGCGCATCGTTGGAGACCAGTGCGGCGGCTGTTTCCAGCTCGCCGGCAGCGCGGGTGTCACGTCGGTCGCAAACGGTGGCTAGGTCGATCGCGAGCCAACGTCCTTCCGGCCAGCTGCCACGCTCGGCCAGCAGGAGCCAGGCTCCGGCGGTGACGAGCACCAGTGCTGGCGGCTCTTCCGCCTGGAACACCTCACTGACCGCCGTGGCGGTCGACTCGATGACGGCCGGTCCCAGCTGCGCGGGAGTTAGCAGCCGTCCGTTGCCTTCGGCGTCCAAGAGATCCTCGACCGACGTGGCGTCGAGGGCCTGGAGCACCAGGAGAGGCGTCCCCACCGGGGATCCCGGTGTTACGGCGGCGAGGGCGAGCTCTGCGCCACCGCGCTCGCCTACCCAGGTGACCTCGTCGCCCGCGAGTTGGAGAGCGACGCGGATGGCGGCGTGCAGGTCGCGTAGCTCTTCGATGCCCCGATGGGTAGCGCTGCCGTGTTCCCGCACCTTCGCGAGCTGGCTGCCAAATACGGTCGCAAGGCTGTGCAGCCCGGAACGGGGGGTCGGCTTGTTGTGGTCCTCGCGTTCCTTCCAGGCTGCCCGCAGGGCCTTGACTATGGCGGGGAACTGTTCAGCGAGCCAGTGCTCGGAGACGAGGTCGTTGCCGACGACGATCGAGTCGAAGCTTGACATCACTGACCTTCGTGACGGGGGAGCAGAAGAAGCAGTACCCGGACCATGGGGTCGGGTCGAGCGGTCAGGCTGTCGGCGAGTTCGGTTGCCGCGGTCCGATGCAGGGCGATGCCGCGCCGAGCCCGGGCGGCTTGCGCAGCTGCGTGGCTGTCGGCCAGCGCTTCCGCCCGTTCGCTCCAGACTGCGATGCGTTCCTTGGCTTGTTCAATGGGTCGCGAGAGCTTTTCGAGCCGGGACGCGCGCAGGGTGTCCATGTAGTGGAGCATCTGCGCGACTGCCGCGGGTATGAGGCCTAGCCCCGGTGTTTCAGTAGGGCTCCGGATCGACATCGGATGATCTTGGAAGGGGACGGCCGGCCTGGGGGCAGCGTCGAGCGCCGGCGCGGGCCGGGGTCTCCGTGATCGTCGAGGCTGCTGGGG